>MDTA01220846.1_pt1 | contig 44100 bp, 43 predicted proteins | sample 811151 | NCBI WGS metagenome assembly MDTA01 (sample SAMN05326648, study PRJNA326480) | marine metagenome | isolation source: seawater | place: Indian Ocean: South | collected 2010
CCCATTCCAATCGAAGACTTTATTGTTCCGGGTATCATACCTCCTGCTTCCGTAATACCAAGGTGAATAGGATAATCACAAGCATCAGATATTCCATAATATGCTGCAACAGCTAGAAAAACATCGGATGCCTTGCAACTTATTTTAAATTCAAAAAAATCATTATCCTCAAGAATCTTTACATGATTTAAAGCTGACTCAACCATTGCCTCTGGACAAGGTTCTCCATATTTTTCAAGAAGTTCTTTTTCAAGGCTTCCTGCGTTAACCCCAATCCTAATTGAACAACCATTATCTTTTGCGGCTTTGATAACCTCTCTTACTCTCTCTGACTTTCCAATATTTCCCGGATTTATTCGCAAACAAGAGGCTCCAGATTCTGCTGCTTCTATTGCTCTTTTGTAATGAAAATGGATGTCAGCAATAATTGGAATATTAACTTCTTTGACAATTTTTTTCAGCGCCAGACTAGACTCTTCGTCAGGGCATGAAACTCTCACCAAATCTGCACCAACATCCTCAAGTGATTTTATTTGGTTAACAGTAGCTTTAATATCAGTTGTAAGAGTATTAGTCATGGATTGAACTGATATAGGCGAGTCACCCCCAACATCTACATCACCAACCTTAATTTTTCTTGTCTTCTTCCTTTGAATATCTCGCCAGGGTCTAACACTCATTGTTCATAACCTCATATTTTTTAGTTTAGATATCTTTTCTTTCACATAAAATCCTTTATTTACCTCTCCAGAATAACCGAATGGAGCAAAAAATTCATCTTTAAAAAAAATTTGAAATCCACCAAGATTTCCTGATTTTATAAAGAAGTCACTTTTGGGGTCCTCAAATACAAAATTTAACGAATCTCCTATGTTATATAATCCAGATTTAACCAACGAATTATCAGAGGAATAAATTTCTATCCACGTTTCTTCTAAAAAAAGAATTTCAAAAAAGGAATCATCTTTTTCTAATTTAATCCTGCTTTGATCTAATTTTCCTTTATCTTCTTCTTTTCGTTTATAATTTTTGACAAAATCTTCACTAACAAAATCTTCATGTCTTTGAAAAGAATGATTCTTTGATAGAATATTATCATTCTTTTTCTCGCTTAAACTTAAAACATATAAAATTACTAGTAAAAAACCAAATGATAAAAGAAAAACAACCAAAATTTTACTAGCTTTAATTGAAGGCACCTGAGTATAGATGCTTTTGGGTTTCTCCTGAATCACATAATCTGACTGAAGCTTTTCAATTTCTTCAGAAATATCAGTTTTGGTAAATTTTGCAAAAGCTCTTATAAAACCGGTAATTGGAATTTCTTTTTCAATTTCCTCAATATCTCCTGATTCAATTTTTTTTAAGATATCAACATTAATATTTAATTTATTTGAAATTCCCTCAAGTTTTCTTCTAGAACTTTTCCTGGATTCAGAAATTTTTCTTCCAATTATTCCATAAAGAACTTTTCTTGTTTTTTTCTCACTTAATGTTAGGTCATCTGGTGTTATCATTTAAACTGCCTTATCCTCATTATTTAATTGTTGATTAGCCTGATTAACTATTTCATTCAATATGTCTTTTACTGGCTGAATCTTTTTTACCAAACTAACACTCTGTCCAGCCATTAATGAACCATTTTCAATATCTCCGTCAACAACAGCTTTTTTTAAGGACCCGGCCCAAAAATGTTCAATTTGCAGTTGTGCATCTCTCAGAGAAATTTTTTTATTATCAAGCATTTTAATTACTTTTTTTTGTTCCTCCATAAATTTTTTTGATGCATTATTCTCTATCGCTCTTACAGGGATAACTGGAAATCTACTGTCTAATCTAACCGATATCTGACAGTTTCTTGCCTCAGATCTAATAAAAACTTCTTTAAAGTTTTGATGTGCAATAGACTCTTCGCTACATACCAATCTTGTCCCAATTTGACATCCAGCAGCCCCTAACTCCAAATATTTTAAAAAAATTTCTCCTCTACCAATCCCTCCTGCAACAAAAATTGGAATATCAACCACCTCTGGAAGTATTTCTTGCACAAGGACATTAATTGAAACTGGGCCAATGTGCCCGCCTGCCTCATTCCCTTCTAAAATAAGACCTTCAATTCCATAACTTATCATTTTTTTTGCAATCGAAGAAGTTGTTGCAAAACACATTGTTTTTACTCCCTGAATTTTTAATTTTTCAACCTGTCTTTTTTTTGGAAATCCTCCAGCAAAAACAACAAGATCAACTTTTTGATTTATACAAATATCAATTAAATCCTCAATTTCAGGGTGAAGAAGAATTAGATTTACGCCAAATGGTTTGTTTGTTTTTTTTTTTGTATTTATTATTTCATTCTCAAGCTGACTTTCATTCATTGATCCTGCCGCTATAACACCAAACCCTCCAGCATTACAAGTAGCTGATACAAGGTTATTTTCAGAGACCCAAGTCATAGCCCCTCCCATAATTGGGAATTCAACTCCCAAAAAACTGCATCCCTTTGAAAATAACTTTTTCAGTTTTTTATTCATATTATTATTTTTGTAAACCGTAAGCTAAGTGAAGAGCATTTAGCGCTATTTTTTTTTTTGGTAGATCTATAAGAACACTTATTTTTATTTCAGAAGTCGAAATCACTTGTATATTAATATTTTTTTTTGCCAAAGTTTCAAACATTTTTTGAGCAACACCAACATTACTTTTCATACCAACCCCGACTATCGAAATCTTACACAATGAACTTTTTGAATCAATACTTTTAAATTTAATCTTAGATACATTCAATTCCTTTACTGCTCTTTTTTCATCTTCAATGGGAACAGTAAATGTCAAACTGGCAAATTTTCCGTCATCAGTAATGTTTTGTACAATCATATCAACATTTATATTTATTTTAGCAAGAGTTCCAAAAATTTTGGCAGCTATTCCTGGTTTATCAGGAATTCCCTTTAAAGTAATTTTTGATTCATTCTCAGATGAAGTAATTCCAGTAACTACCTCTTTTTCAATTTTATTTTCTTCTTTAACTACCATTGTACCTCTTTTATTTTTAAAAGAACTTCTAACATGAATTCTAATACCATATTTCATAGCTAATTCAACCGACCTTGGGTGTAAAACCTTCGAACCTAATGAAGCTAACTCTAAAATCTCCTCATATGTAATTGAATCAACCTTAGTTGCATTCTTAACAACTCTTGGGTCAGAGGTGAAAATTCCTTCAACATCTGTATAAATTTCACAACTTCTTATTCCCAAAGAATATGCTATAGCAACTGCACTAGTATCAGAACCACCTCTACCAAGAGTTGTTATTCTATTATCATCTGAAACTCCTTGAAATCCTGCCACTACTAAAACCTTATATCTTTTCAATAATGATTTAATAAGTTTAGAGTTGATTTTTAAGATTCTTGCTTTGCTATGATTTTTATCTGTGATTATGGGAATTTGCCAACCAAGTATTGATCTTGAGTTAATCTTTTTTTCATTCAAGATAGTGCTTATGATCGCAGCTGAATGCTGTTCGCCAGTGGATAGGATCACATCATATTCTGGGTCAGTTATATTTTTCCTAACTTTCTTATAGTCTTGGACTAATTTGTTTGTAACACCACTCATTGCAGAAACAACAACAACTATTTTTTTTTTTTGTTTTTTGACCTCATTTTCTATTATTTTAGATATGTTTCTTATTCTGGATAGATTGGCAACAGATGTACCACCAAATTTCATTACTTGTATTGCCATAAAGATTTAATTGTATTTAAGAATTTAAATACTACCATATGTAATTATTAAAAAATGAAAAGAAAAAATTTTAAAATTAGATCAGAAATTGATAATAAGGTGTTTGATGAATTATCAGATGATTGGTGGAATGAAAATGGAGCTTTCAAAGCACTACATTCTTTTAATTTAGTAAGGCTAAAATATATTAAAACAAATATTGATACAAATTCCTTAAAAAATTTAAGAATCTTAGATATTGGTTGTGGTGGAGGAATTTTATGTGAGCCATTATCAAGATTGGGTGCAAAAGTCACTGGAATAGATACAAATTCAAAAGCAATTCAAGTTGCAAAAAATCATGCCAAGCAAAAAGGCCTTATAATAAATTATCAAAATGTAGATGTAGGGAAAATAAAGTTAAATAATTTTGATATAATCACATGCATGGAGGTATTAGAGCATGCAAATGATATAAATTATATTATTTCAGAATCAAAAAAAATTCTTAAAAATAATGGTATTTTTATAGGGTCAACAATTAATAAAACATTCAGTTCATATATCTTTGCTATCTTTTTTGCTGAGAATATATTTAAAATTGTTCCGAAAGGGACACATCAATGGGATAAATTAATAAAACCTAATTTTCTTAAGAAACTATTTCTACAAAATAAATTTTCTCAATTTGAGACTCAAGGTGTTGTTTACAATCCCATAAATAATCTTTGGAGTTATTCAAAGTCAGAATATATAAATTATTTATTTTTTGCGAAAAATTCTTAAAAAATTTATATCTTTAAGAAAATTATAAATGCAGTAATTAAATTAATAAACTTTTAAAAAATTGAGATACCGATTAAGTGGTTGTTCTAGATTTTTACAAAAGATAATTAGTTGTCGAAGGAATTTTTTTTCTTATATTATTTACCATTGAAGAGTCTATCGTAGCTTTTATAAATCCAACTCTTTCGTTTGCTTCAGAAATTACTTTGCCCCATGGATCAACAATCAACGAATGTCCAAATGTTTTTCTACCATTCTTATGTTTTCCACATTGAGCTGCAGCAAAAACAAAACATCCATTTTCAATTGCTCTTGCTTTTATTAGAGCATGCCAATGGCTTTTTCCTGTTGTATGAGTAAAAGCTGCTGGAATAGAAAAAAACTTAGCTCCTCTTTTAGCTAATCTTCTGTATAAAATTGGAAACCTCAAATCATAACATATACTCATTCCTAGCTGTCCCCAAGGCAAATCAACTAACTTAATTTTTTTTCCAGGATCATAGTATTTTGATTCAAAATAACTTTCATTGTTCCCTAGAGAAACATCAAATAAATTTATTTTATCATAATGGCAAACTTCTTCCCCACTCTTATTAATTAAAATAGATCTATTTAAAAATTTTTTGTTTTTTTTTAATTGAGGAAAGGATCCTACCAAAATGAAAGTTTTAAATTTTTTGGCTTTATTCTTGACAAAGTTCAGAAAATTCACGTGATGATGATTCACATAATTATTAATTTTTTTTTTTGAATCAGTGAAGATCGAAACACATTCTGGAAGACAAATCAAATCAGTAGTGCTTTTTTGCAGAAGCGAGAAGAGTTTATCAAGCATTTCTATATTTTCTTCGGGTATGTCACTACTATTTGTTTGCAAGCAAGCAACGGTAAATTTAGTTTTCATTTAACAAACTCATAAGATCTCCGTTTTTAAAAATTTTCTCCAAGTCATCATATCCTCCAACATGTATTTCGCCAAAGAAAATTTGAGGCACAGTTTTTCTTCCGTTAGATTTTTCTAACATTTCTTTTCTTAATGAAGTATTATCATCAACAATTATTTCTTGAAAACTTAGATTTAGGTTCTCAAGCAAAGCTTTTGCTGCCAAGCAATATGGACAAATACTAGATGAATAGATTAAAATTTTTTTCATAGAGACTTTTAGATGGATAATTTCATAATTGATGTAGATTCTTTAATTAATTCTAAAAACAAATCAAGCAGAAATTGGAAAAACCATAATTTTCTTTTTGATAAACTGTCAAATATGTTAAGTGTAAAATTAAATGAACTCAACAGTAACTTTAAGAATATTTTATTATTATCCTCAGATTGCAATGAATCATTGAATATTTTTAAAGACAAAAATTTTAAGAATTTGATTTTTATTTCTCCTTATAAGGAACTCTTAAAAAATTCAAAATGCGATAAGAATAATATTTTAAAGGTACAAAGTCGTTTTGAAAACTTACCATTTGCCAATGAAAAATTTGACTTGATCATAAGCAATCTTTATCTACATACAATTAATGAAAAAAAAAACCACCTAATGAAAATTTTTAATTTATTAAATGATGACGGACTTTTTTTATGTAATTTCTTTGGTGAGGAAAGCCTTTATGAATTAAAAAACTCACTATTTGAAACAGATGAAAAAATTTTTAAAGGTATATTTATGCGTATGCCCCCAAACTTAAAGATGGTTCAAATATCAGATTTATTAAGCCAAGTTGGATTTAAAGAATTAGTCTCAGAAAAAATCAGCTATAAAATTTATTATAAGCACGTAGAAAAAATTCTTAAAGATTTAAAAGGTGTCGGGGAAAGTAGCATTTTCAGAAATAGAAAAAAAAGCTTGATGACAAAAAACTACCTAGAAACTCTTAATAAACTCTATAAGCAAAAATATAGTTTTAAAAATGAACTGGAAATTAGCTGTGATGTTATATCTATTTGTGGATGGAAGAATAATAAGAAATAAAATATTTTACAAATTCTTGATTAGATTTCAGCATATTAAAATTATCTATCTCATTAGGAAAAATCCATCTTATTTCCTGATTTTCATTGTTTCTAATTTTTCCAATCCATGTATCGCATTCAAAAAAAAGTAATTTAATTTTTCTTTTCTTTTGCTGTTTGATAAATGATTTTAAAAAAAGAACTTTTCTTAAATAAATTTTTATGTTGAGTTCTTCAAAAATTTCTCTTCGCAGTGCCTCTATGATAAATTCGTCTTTCTTTACTTTACCACCCGGAAATTCGAAAAATCCAGGCATTTCCTTATTTGAAGGTCTAGATGATATTAAAATTTTTTTGTTCTTTTTCAAAACACATGCAACTACATTTATAATTATTTTAGCTCCTATAATCAGTATTGATTGAAATGTATTTCTTTGTGAAATCACATGTGGTAATCTTCCAACTATGAACTCCTATTCCTAGGTTAATTATTATTTCAATTTCATTTTTTTTTAAATATTGATCAATTTTTTTCAAATTACTTAAAATAACTTTTTCTCCTTTTTTTAAAAGTTCAAATTTCCCAAACTTAATTGATAATTTTTTAGAATCTATAAATGCATTTGATTTCCCAATAGCCATAACAATTCTACCCCAGTTAGCATCTGAACCAGCCATTGCAGTTTTGAAAAGTGGAGAGTTAGCTATTGACTTTCCAACTTTTTTTGCATCAATTTTATTCTTCGCGCCTTTGATATATATTTTTATAAATTTTGATGCACCTTCTCCATCTTTTACAATATACTCTGACAAAGTAGTCATAACTTTTTCAAGTGAAGAGAAAAAAATTTTATTTTCTCTAATACTTTTCAATTTTTTAGATTCACTTTGAACTGAAATAAATAAAGTCATATCACTTGTGGATGTATCTCCATCAACTGTTATAGAATTAAAAGTTTTATCAATCATTTCAAAAAATTTAGATTTGACCTGCTTTCTTTTAAACTCTGCATTTGTGAAAATGAATGCTAACATAGTAGCCATATTAGGGGCGATCATACCTGACCCTTTTGCTATGGCATTTATTACAACATCATTTTTTCCTAAAATTTTATTAGAGTATATTTTTGGGTAAGTATCAGTAGTCATTATAGCTTTTGCAGCTGAAAGCCAAGAATCATAATTATTTTTAAGATTTGAGATTAAATAAGGAATTTTTCTTATTATTTTTTTCTCATTTAATGGTTCTCCTATCACACCTGTCGATGCAATAAATATTTCATGTTTTGGGATCTTTAATTTGTTTTCTAATTCATTAATTATATTAATCAAAGATGTTCTCCCTTTTTTTCCATTTAAAACATTGGCATTTCCAGAATTGATTAGGATAGCTGACACTTTTCCATATTTAATTATAGATTTATTCCATATAATTGGTTCACCTGGGGTTCTAGAATTTGTAAAAGCACCAATGATATCACTTGGTTTATCAAATTTAATAAGCACAAGATCTTCTTTATTGTTTTTTTTTAAACCACAATGTGTTATTGAAACATTTACTCCATCAATTAAATCTACATGTTTTATTATTTCAGGAGCAAGTGGAGAGATTTTTGTGGACATTATAGTGCTTATAACAAATGATATATTTTTATATTTAAAATTACTATAAATAATAACATGTTAAATTATTTATCAAAAAAAATATTTGGTTCAGCTAACGAAAGAATTATAAAAAAAATTATTCCAGTAGTTGATAAAGTCAATTCTTTGGAAAAAAAATTTGAGAAATTTAGTGACGAAGAAATTATTAAAAAAACTCAAGAATTAAAAAGTCAAGTTGAAAAGGGTATGACCTTAGACGAAATTATGCCTGAAGCATTTTCAAATGTTCGAGAAGCTGCAAAAAGATCTTTGGGTCAAAGGCATTATGATGTGCAGATAATTGGCGGAGTTGTGCTGCATCAGGGAAAGATAGCAGAAATGAAAACTGGTGAAGGAAAAACTTTGGTTTCAACACTAGCGGCATATCTTAATTCTTTAAACAATAATTCTGTTCATATTGTAACTGTGAATGATTATCTGGCAAAAAGAGATAGTGAATGGATGGGAGCAGTATACAAAAAGTTAGGACTCGAAACTGGCTATATACTAAATGGAATGAGTGATGAGGAGAGAAAAAAAGCTTATCAATCTGATATAACCTATGGCACAAATAATGAATTTGGATTTGATTATTTAAGAGATAACATGAAGTTCTCAAAAGAACAAATTGTGCAAAGTGGTTTTAATTATGCTATTATTGATGAGGTTGACTCAATTCTTGTTGATGAAGCAAGAACACCATTGATTATCTCAGGCTCTGCTGAAGAATCTTCCGTTTTATACAAAATAGTAGATAAAATAATAGCTCGTTTAAATACCAATGATTATGAAAAAGATGAAAAAGCAAAGAGTGTAGTTTTAAATGATAATGCAGTCGAAAAACTTGAAAACTTATATAAAAATGAGAAGTTGCTAACCGAAGGAAGTTTGTACGATATTAATAACGTAACACTTCTTCATCATACAAATCAATCACTTAAGGCTAGATATATTTTTGAAAAAGACAAAGACTATTTGGTTCAAGATGGAAAGGTGTTAATAGTAGATGAATTTACCGGAAGAGCGATGGAAGGAAGAAGGTTCTCCGAGGGCCTCCATCAGGCAATAGAAGCTAAAGAAAACCTTCAAGTACAAGTTGAAAATCAAACACTTGCATCAATTACTTATCAAAATTATTTTAGACTTTACAAAAAACTTTCAGGTATGACAGGTACCGCAAAAACAGAAGCTGACGAATTTTTTGATATATACAAACTTGAAGTTGTGGAAGTTCCTACAAATAAGTCAATGATAAGAGTAGACAATGAAGACGAAATTTACAGGACACTCGATGAAAAATACCAAGCAATTGTGAACTTAACTAAAGAATGTATTGAAAAGAATCAACCTTGTTTAGTTGGTACTGTTTCCATTGAAAAGTCAGAATCACTGTCAAAAATTTTAAAAAAAAATGGAATAAAGCATCAAGTATTAAATGCAAAAAACCATCTAAAAGAAGCAGAAATTATTGCAAATGCTGGCAAACCAGGGGCAGTCACAATAGCAACAAATATGGCTGGAAGAGGAACTGATATTAAATTAGGAGGAACTGATGAATCGTCTGGTCAGCAAAAAATGATGAAAATATCAAAAGAAGCTGGTGGGTTATTTATAATTGGTACAGAAAGACATGAATCTAGAAGAATAGATAATCAGCTAAGAGGAAGGTCAGGAAGGCAAGGTGATCCTGGTGCATCAAAATTTTTTCTTTCACTTGAAGATGATCTAATGAGAATTTTTGGTTCAGAAAAATTGGATTCGGTTCTTAAAACACTTGGGTTATCAGAAGGTGAAAGCATCCAACACCCCTGGATTACCAAGGCACTCGAAAGAGCACAAAAAAAAGTTGAAGCCAGAAATTTTGAAATTAGAAAAAGTCTTCTACGTTTTGATGACGTAATGAATGAACAAAGAAAAATAATCTATGATCAGAGACGAGAAATAATTCTAGATTCTGACTTAGATAATCTAATTTTTGACATGAGAGACGCATATGTTGATGACATCATTGATAAAGAAATTGGTGACATCAATGATCTTACTCCAGAAAAAAGAAAAAAAATATCTGATTCGTGCAAACAAAATTTAAATATCGATTTGAGTTTTGATGATTTACTTTCAGGTACACCACAAATTGAAGACATAAAAAAAGAGATCGCAAAACTTTCAGATAATAATATAAATATTAAGAAAACAAAATATAGTGATGATTTATTTGCCTACGCACAAAAAAGCATTCTACTTCAAATTATTGACAAAAGCTGGAAAGAACATTTACTTTCTCTAGATCATTTAAGACAAGGCATTTCTTTAAGAGCTTACGGTCAGAAAGACCCCTTAAATGAATATAAACAAGAAGCGTTTATTATGTTTGAAGAGATGATGGAGCAAATCAGGTATAGTGTTACTAAAATTATAAGCTTTGTTGAAATAAAAACTGAAAATCCCCAAGAAAATACAGAAACGATAAGTGATAAAAATTTAGAAAAAAAAATACCTAGAAATTCTAGATGCCCATGCGGATCAGGTAAAAAATATAAACACTGTTGCGGAAAATTCTAATTTACCAAGAACTCTTTTCCCATCATTAGATATTTATCTTCCCTTTGGCTTATAATTTTCTCTGGAGAAATTCCATTAAATTCTTTATTAATTCTTAGTATACAGTCCTTTATCGTAGAGCACATTCCCAACACATCCCTATGTGCACCACCTCTGGGTTCTTTTATGATTTCATCAATAACCTCCAATCTCAACAAATCCTGTGCTGTTAATTTTAATGACTCAGCAGCTTTTTCAGACTCATTCGCAGATCGCCATAAAATCGATGCACAACCTTCAGGTGATATTACAGAATAAATAGCATGCTCAAGCATTATAACTCTATTCCCTGTAGCTAATGCAACAGCACCGCCTGATCCACCCTCACCAATGATAAAAGAAAAAATCGGAGATTCGACATTTATAGAACATTTTATTGAGCTAGCGATTGCCTCAGATTGTCCTCTATCTTCTGCCTCGACCCCTGGGAAAGCACCTGGAGTATCTATAAAAGTAACAACCGGGATCTTAAACTTACTTGCTAAGTTAAATAATCTCTGTGCTTTTCTATAACCCTCTGGTTTAGCCATACCGAAATTATTTTTTACCCTTGTATCAATATCGATTCCTTTATCATTTCCGACTACAAGAAAATTTTGATTTTCAATTTTGGCTAAACCTCCTTTTATCGAAGCATCATCAGAAAACAATCTATCACCAGATATTACTTCGAACTTGTCAAAGATCGTTTTTACTATTTCATCAAATTTTGGCCTATCCTGATGCCTACAAACTTTAACTTTCTGCATTGGAGTAAGGTTTTCGTAGAGTTCTTCGAGAGTTTTATCGAACTTTTCCTGCAAAACGGTTAGCTCATTCGCAATATTTTCACTTGTATCTTTTAGGTGCCTCAACTCTTCAATTTTTGATCTAATCTCGAGCAAAGGTTTTTCAAAATCAAGAAAGTTTTGCATCTGAAGTAATTTTAGGTACCCTCTATCAGTTTGGCTTTTTCAACCAGAACCTCTGCTTGCCTGATTGAAGCTATATCTATAAGTCTACCATCGAGTGATACAGCACCTTTACCCTCATTTTTTGCAGTTTCCATCGCCTCAAGAATCCTTTTAGCCTGATTAATTTCTTTTTCTGAAGGACTCATTACTTCATTAGCCAAATCTATCTGACTCGGATGAATAGCCCACTTTCCCTCACAGCCAAGTGTAGCAGAACGGTTTGCTTGAGCAATGTAACCATCGGGGTCATTGAAATCGCCAAAAGGGCCGTCAATAGGCCTCAAACCATTAGCTCTGGCAGCTATAACCATCTTTGAGACTGCATGGTGCCACATATCACCCCAATGTCTTTCTCTTTCTTTGTCTCCATCAATATCAGTTAAAACATGATAATTAGGATTTGGTCCTCCAATTACAGTTGTTTTTGCTTTGGTTGAGGCGGCATAATCTGCTACGCCAAAATGAAGGGACTCAAGGCGTCTATTGTAAGAAGCAATTTCATTCACATTTTGCATGCCTAGGGCTGTCTCAATTATTAATTCAAAACCTATCCTCTTATCAAGTCCCATTGCATCCTCAACTTGAGTGCAAAGCATATCTACGGAATAAACATCAGAAATGGTTCCTACTTTAGGAATCATAATCAAATCTAGCTTCCCAGGAGCTTTTTCTATTAAGTCAACAACGTCCCTATACATAAAATGTGTATCCAAACCATTAATTCTTACTGATAGAGTTTTTCCATTCCAATCCAAATCATTAAGTGCTTCTATTATATTTTTTCTTGCCTGCTCTTTTTCATCTGGAGCAACTGCATCTTCTAAATCTAAAAATATAACATCCACTTTGCTTTTTGCAGCTTTCTCAAATAGAGCAGGGTTACTGCCAGGCACTGCTAGTTCACTTCTGTTAAGTCTTGGTTGGGCTTGTTCAATAATCTTAAAACTCATAATTTCCTCGTTAAATATTTTATATTACACTGACAATTTATTATCTAAATAAATTAGTAAAAACAACTTAAATTTTAATTAATTTATTGATATTTTTTTTAAGACTATGTTTTTCTTCCAAAATTTTTCTTAACTTTGTTGTTTTTACATGCGTATATATTTGAGTAGTTGAAATATCTTTATGACCTAAAGATTCTTGGATAATTCTCAAATCCACACCTCTATTTAGAAGGTGCGTCGCAAAAGAATGTCTTATTTTATGCGGTGATAAATTTTTTTTTTCAATACCAGATTTTAAGGCTAGGTCCTTTAGTATCTGAAAAAATCTATTTCTTGTAATATAACCTAACTTTGAATTTGATGGGAAAAGAAAAATACTCTGGTTATTTTTATCTAATCTCAATTTATAAAGATATTTTTTTAAGATTTCTTGTACTTTAACAATCAATGGAATGACTCTCTGATTTTTCCCCTTATTTAAAATTATTATGGAAGAAAAATCATCTGCCAAATCCCCTATTTTTATGCTCACCAATTCAGTGACTCTAATGCCAGTTGCATACATTATTTCAAGCATAAGCGATAATCTCAGACCTTTTAAAGAATTATCATTGTAAGATAAATTGATAAGGTTTAATATCTGTTCCTCTGAGATTATTTTGGGTATTGATCTCTTAAACTTTGGAAACTTAACCGAATCAAATGGGTTTATATCGAGAAAATCTTTATCGCAGAGAAAATTAAAAAAAATTTTCAAAGATGATAATTTCCTGCAATGAGAGGTCTCAGAATAATTTGAGGATAAAAAGCTCAAATATTTTTTTATTTTATTGTCATCAATATTTTTAAAATTAGTCAAATTTAAGAAATTTACAAATTGAAAAATATCATTTTTATAAGAATCAAGAGTATTTTTTGAAAGATTTTTTTTGATAGTTATATTTTCTAGGTACTTTTCTATGAGTAGTAAAGTATTTATATTCATAAAAGAATTCTTTCAGACAGTCTCTTAAATTCCTTTTCAAAACCAAGGTTCTTCAGGATAGTTAATACAGAGTAACTTTGGATTAAATTTAATTGCATAAAGTTTTTATTTCCTATTATTTTAAAAAGCAAATTTAGCGAATTAAAATAATCTCCATTAAGAGACAATGTATTGGCTAAAAAGAAGTCTTTAAAGTCCATTGACTTAGCATTAGTGTCGATGGACACCTTGATTAACTTGTCTATAATATTTTGATTAAGATCAACTGAGAAAATCAAAACCATGAGAACTTTCTTCATAAATATAGAGTCAAAAATTTTTGAGTTGTCAAATTTCTCTAATCGATTTTCAAGTGAATAATTATCAATACTATTTAATTTTAGAAATTCTGAAATCTCAATTGCAAGCCCTCTATAATCACTTTCCGGTGTTTTATAATGTTTATTTAAAATTTCTTTGGCTTTATTAAATTTTTGTTTTGATTGATACATCTTCGAAACTAAAATTGAATCCTCATGATTTCTTGCATATTCCCCAAAATCCATGAGATCATCAATTAAGTATGAAATTTTTTGAAGGAGGTCATCATTCATTGAAATTTTAATTAAAGCTATAATTTTACGGAATTTTGACTCTGGTTTATTATCCCTGATGATTGATTGGTAAAGAAGTGGTCTAGCTCTTATCGGAGATAAAGATTTGTAAATTCTCTCAGCATTTTGTATTTCTTTATCTTCAAATTTAGCAAGTTGGTAAGCTTCTGCAAGCATCTCAACACTTATTCTTCCTTGTTTAACTAAAATTTCAGAGCAAAATATTTTTAAATCAGTATCAACAGAAGGGTTTGATAAAATAAATAATAAACCACTTGTAGTTAGTTTTTCTATTTGTTCAAAATTTGGTGAAATATCTGCAAACTGGAGTGACGACATAATTATTGGGTTTAATTCTTTTATCTTTTCAAGATTTTTTTTTAAATCATCAGATTGAGTAATATCTTTTTCACTCATTAATGAAAATGCTAATTCGATAAAAAAAATATCTCCAGGTTGATTTTGCTCTTTGAGTAGTTGAAGGCCAAGCTTGGCTTCATCAAACTTACTATTAATTATATTACAAATTATCATTATTTTTCCGAAAAAAACTGGATCCTGATCAACTTTCTGAAGAATTTTACATGCCTCTGAGTGCCTATTTCGTAAAAGATTAGCTTCAATCATTCTTTTGAGAATAAAACTATTATTCTCTAATTCTGAGGCTTGCGAATAAATTAACTCAATTTCACTTAATCTTCCGGTCTCAAATAATTTGTTTATCAATGTTTTAAAAAGGATTTTGTCATCATCAGCATCAATTAAATCTCTGTTGAATGTTTTTTTTGAAATAAGTAAATCAAAAATTAAATTTTGAATAACCTCATCGGTATTTTGAACTGGCAAGCTTTGGAAAAAAAGGTTCACCTGTTCAAAAGATTTATCTAAGAAAATTTCTTTCCATTTATTATCATTATCGTTTCTAATATTAAATTCTGATAGAAGCTCAGTATTAGGACTTTTAAAAATATTCCTGTCTTCAAAAATAACTTGATTGGATATAGCAAATTTTAATGGAATTACTAAAAATATTAAAAATTTAATTAATGTATTAGTTTTTTTCAATAGTGAGCTCACTCTCAATAAGTCTAGGGTTAATAATAAAATCCGAAGTACCTAAATAAACAATAAACAGTAAAAATATTACTGTTAGGGATATTAATATCTTAATTATTAGCTTGTCCATCTTGCATTTATTTGTATCTAATGAATATTTATAATATTAACAATATATTTAAAAAAAAATATATTATCTATATAAAAACAAGGAAATGGAACAATTAAAAAAAAGTATCGTTTTAGTTGGCATGACTGGTGTTGGGAAAACAACGATTGGAAAAATATTAGCTAAAGAATTAAGAATTAAATTTTTTGACATCGATCAAGAAATAGAAAGAATTAGTAATTTAAAAATAAAAGATTTTTTTAAAATGTATGGTGAATCAGAATTCAGGCGAATTGAAAAAATTACTTTTTTGAATCTTATTAAAAAAAAAGAAACATACATAATATCACCTGGTGCTGGAATTTATAGTGACGATGAAATGAGAAAAGTACTTTTGAATGATTGTTTATGTATATTTTTAAACGCAAATATAAATTCTTTAATTTTACGATTAAAAAAAAACTTATCTAATAGACCAAAATTAAGTGAAGGAAAACTTGAAGAGAATTTAAAACAAATGTATATAGAAAGAATTAAAGATTATAAGAGATCACATTTTACCATAAACGTAGATGAAATTTCAATTCCCGAAGCAGTGGCAAAAATCAATAAAGCTCTAATCAAATATGGAAAGTTCAGTCAGTTATAAAGTCTCCCTAGAAAAAAATTCTTATTCTATTTTTATTGGGAACAAAAATCTAAAAAATATTAGTAAGTTCATTCCTAATTATAAGAATTATACTAAAACTATTCTTGTTACAGATAAAAATATATTAGAAAAAAAAAAAAAACTTTTGAGAAGAGAACTTCTTAATGAACTAAATTACGAAATTATTACGTTACCAGTTGGAGAAAAAACTAAAAGTTTTCCTTACTTACAAAAATTAATTGAGAAAATACTTAAACTTGGTGTGGATAGAAATTCATTAATCATATGTTTTGGTGGAGGGGTCTTAGGCGATCTTGTTGCTTTAGCCTCATCATTAATATTAAGGGGTATTGATTTTATTCAAATTCCATCAACATTGCTAGCTCAAGTTGATAGTTCTGTTGGAGGTAAAACAGCTATTAATTCAAAATATGGAAAAAATTTAATTGGTACATTTAAACAACCTAAGTCGGTTATTATATCAACGGATATTTTAAAAACATTACATAAACGAGAAATAATATCAGGTTATGCGGAGATACTTAAATATTCATTTATAAAAGATGCATCATTTTTTAAATGGCTAACTTTAAATGGAAAAAAAGTTATTTTACTTGAGCCAAAAAGTTGCATTTACGCGATCCAGAAAAGTTGTTCAATCAAGTCAAAAATAGTTTCAATGGATGAGAAAGAAATGGGCGTTAGAGAGATATTAAATTTTGGTCATACATTTGGTCATGCAATTGAATCTATGACAGGTTATTCAAACAAAATAAAGCATGGAGAATCAATTTTCATAGGTATGTATTTAGCAATTAAATTTTCAATTTTCCTAAAACTCTGCGATAAAAGCATTCTTGATTTATATGAAAATCATTTAAAAAAAATTGGAGTACCTTACAAATTAGAACAATATAGTTTAAAATTAAACTATAGAATTTTTTTAAAACATATAAAATTTGATAAAAAAATTAAAAAAGATAAAATTAAATTTATCCTTTTAAGAAAAATTGGTGAACCCGTAAGACTTTTTTTAAAAGATGAAAAATTACTCACAAAATTTTTAAAAAATGAACTAAAGTAAAAAAATGGATTTTTCCTTATCAGTGTTAATAGGTTCCATAATTGGCCTTGTTTTCTTATCTGCATTTTTTTCTGGATCTGAAACCTCTTTAACATCCGCCTCTAAGGCTAGGATGCATATATTGGCTAGATCGGGAAAAAGAAATGCTGGTATTTTCGAAAAAATATTTAAAGACAAAGAACAGTTGATCTGCACCATACTCTTTGCAAATAATCTGGTTAATGTTCTTGCATCAGCCATGGCTACTAAAATATTAATTGAAATCACTGAAACTGACGGAATTTTTTATGCAACCTTAATTATGACTCTAATGATTTTAATTTTTGGAGAATTAATTCCTAAGACACTAGCATTGTCAAATGCTGATAAATTTGCTTTAAAAATTGCACCAATTATTAGAATAATTATTCTCTTACTTTTTCCATTAACAAAAATTTTAAATTTTTTTGTAGGTTTCATTTTAAAATTTGTTGGTGTTGATTATAAGGATTCTAGCAGACAGGAAATACTAGAACAAAGTGAAGAGGAATTAAGAGGAGCCATCGATCTTCATGGCAAAGACTCGACTGGAAAAGAAGAAAAACAAATGCTTAAATCTATTCTTGATTTAGATGAGATTACAGTGGGTTCTATTATGGTTTCAAGAAATGACATATTTAGTTTTCCTTCAGATGTTACATATTCTGAACTATTATCAAAACTAAAAGAATCTCCTCACTCCAGAATTCCAGTATGGAAAAAAAACCCAGAAAATATTGTAGGGGTGCTTCATGTAAGGAAACTAATAGAAGAAAAACACTCTGACCCGAAAAAATTTGATGTTCTGTCATATTGTCAGAAACCTTGGTTTATTCCTGAATCGACAAAACTAGATAATCAATTAATTGCTTTCAAAAAAAGGAAAGAACACTTTTCTATTGTTGTTGATGAATACGGAGAATTCCTTGGGATAATTACTTTAGAGGATATAATCGAAGAGATTGTTGGAGATATTGATGATGAATTAGATGATTTAAAATTGACAAAAAATATTAATGGAATCAAAAAAACTTCGAAAGACAACTATATAGTCAATGGTACAGTTAACATTAGAGACCTAAATAAACAAATAAATACGGAACTTCCAATTAATAATGCATCTACTATTGCTGGACTAATTTTATATGAAAGCAGAATTATTCCAAAAAAAGGGCAAGTATTTTCTTTTTTTGGTCTTAAGTTCAAAATACTGTCAAAAAGAAATAATCAGATACTTTTGTTAAAAATTTCAAAAAATAATTAATTTTTTTTAATTTTAGTACTATAATAAAATTGGGGAGAGTTTTTTGATTATTCAAGAAATACTTGAAAAGGTTTTAATTAACCAAAGATTAGTGATTATTGGACACCAATCATCCGCGTATGATGCAGCTGTTTCCATGTTAAGAAATAAATGTGGAGCACTATTGGTCTGTGACTCAAAAAATGACGATGATCTTGTAGGGATAGTTACAGAGAGGGATATAACCTTTAAAGTTATCCCTAAAAATCTTGATCCAAAGATAACCCAAGTTTCTAAAATTATGACAAAGAACGTTGAAACTATATCGCCAAAAAAAACTACTGTAGACGCAATTCATGTAATGAGGTCAAAAGGATTTAGGCATCTTCCGGTAATTGAGAAAAAAAAAATTATTGGAATTCTGTCAATGAGAGATTTATATGATTATGCGAATACTGAACTGCAGGATTCTTTAAAAAAACATCAAGAATTTATGTTTGGAACAGGCTACGGAAGTTAACCCAATATTTTGATTCTAAGAGCATGAATTCCTTCACTCATCTCAACCCTTAGTACTTCATAAATTTTTCTCTGACTGTCTATTCTACTGAGTTGATTGAAAGAGTTGGACTTAATAGTTACTGCAAAGTGTGAATTACCATTTTTTGGACTTTGAGAATGGTGATTGTGTAAATGAGATTCATTTTCAACTTTTAAAAATGTTGGTTGAAACTTATCATATAGTTTTTTGTAAATTGTTGATTCATCCATATATTAAATAATAAATATATTATGAAGAATAAATCAATAAACAAATCAAATTTCTTTGGTCTTAAGACTAATAAAAAGAAGTGTGATGAAATTAATTGTGAGGAATATGGAGAATATCTTGCACCAAAATCTCCAAATAGTTCTGAAAAATACTATTTCTGTCTTAAACATATACAATCATACAACAAAAGATGGAATTATTTTGCAGGGAAATCTCAAAAAGAAATTTATGATTTTCAAAAAAATGATTTCTTTGAAGGCAAGCCAACTAGGCCGTTTTCAAAAGGCTCGGAGTCGAAAATTAAGTTTCAATTCCGTTATGTTATTGATAAGCACAAAATTAAATTTAGAAAAAAAAGAAAAAGATTTGAAAATAGTTCAAATTATAGTTTTAATGAACAGATTCATGATGCATTAGAAATAATGGGACTAAATCCTAATATTAACAAAGAACTACTTAAGAAAAAATATAAATTACTTGTAAAAAAATATCATCCTGATGTTAAAAATAACTTGGAAGATAAAGATATAAAGATTAAAGAAATTAATAAAGCTTATAGAATATTGCAAAAATTTTTGAAGGATTAGATGTTACTAGATAATACCAAAATCAATAATATACCATTAAAAGAAATTGATTCATCAAAAGTCTTTGGAACTACAAAAAAAATAATGGTTCCGGCATTTGATGAAAAATCAGATTTAGTTCCAGATATTGATAAAAGTTACGTGTTTGATAATTCAACCACAACATCTATCCTTATGGGATTTAAATACAATAAAAAAGTTCTAATACAAGGTCTTCACGGTACTGGAAAATCATCTCATATCGAACAAATTTCAGCCAGATTAAATTGGCCTTGTGTCAGAATTAATTTAGATGGCCATATTAGTCGTTTTGACTTGTTAGGAAAGGATGGGATTACCTTAAAGGATCAAAAACAAATTACAACTTTTAAGGAAGGTCTTTTACCTTGGGCAATTAAAAATCCTGTTGCCTTAGTCCTTGACGAATATGATGCAGGCAGACCAGATGTTATGTTTGTAATTCAAAGAGTTTTAGAAGCCGAGGGTAAATTAACACTTTTAGACCAAAACTCAATTATCACACCCAACCCATTTTTTAGAATATTTGGCACATGTAACACTCTCGGACTTGGCGATACGTCTGGTTTATATTATGGAACTCAGAATTTAAATCAGGGTCAATTGGATAGATGGAATATCTTTAGTGCTCTCAACTTCTTAGAACCAAAAATTGAAGAAAAAATAATTAAAAATAAGTTGAATAAAAGTAGTAAAAGAATTCTTGATTCAATAAATAAAATGGTCCGACTCGCAAATTTAATAAGAGAAGCGTTTAAGAGCTCTGAAATTTCTGTGATAATGTCTCCAAGAACATGTATAATTTGGGCAGAAAATTATGAAATTTTTGGAGATATTGATGAAGCTTTCAAGCTTTCCTTTCTTAATAAATGTGATCAAAATGATAAAAAAGTAATTAATGAATTTTATCAAAGATGTTTTGGAAGAGATTTAATAATTAAAGAAGAATAACAAATGAGTGTTGAAAATGAAACAACAGCTAAAACTCTATCTAAGAATAAAATAAAGAAATTTTCTAATAAAACATTACTTGTAGATAGTAGTGCAGAGAAATCCAATTTTTTAGATGGTTTTGAGTTAAGTGATAAATTTATTGATAGAGGATGGTACGATATTGCCTCTATTAGCTTAAGATATATAAATTCTAAAATATTTAATAAATATTGTCCTGAAGAGGAGGATAAAAAAGATTTATTTAAGATTTTTTCAATTGCACGATGCTTAAATATTGGTTTTTCAAGTTTTATTGGATGTAAAAAAAATATTAAAAAAATTCTTCCTCAGTTTAAAAAAAAAATTTTTCTAGACAAAAAAAATGAATTTCTTTTTAACTTTCTTCTAAAAGCCTTCGAAAACAAACCTGATAATTTTCAAAATTTTTTAAAAAATTTTCCTCAGTCTAAAGAAAAACAAATTAATATGATTTACGATAGCATAAACGATGAGGAAAAATTTTATATTTGTGTAAAAAATTTTATATCCTCTATCAATTCTAATAAAAATAATGAAGAAGAGATTGAGTCTCAAAAGAATAGTGTTTCCAAAGATTCTTCTATAAAAAAAAACAAAGAAGAAAAATTAAAAAGATTTGAGTTTAAAAAAAAAAGTAGTGGAAAAGACAAAGACAAAAAACCACAACATAGTGATTTTAGAAATAACGAAAATTTTGAAGAAAATGAATTTTTTAATTATAAGGTCTATACCAACAAATTTGACGTGTTCACTAAAGCTGAAAAACTTATTAAATTTAATGAATTAAAAAAACTTAGAGAGAAATTTGATGAAGAATGCAAAGATCATACAAGACTAATCAATAGATTGGCAAAAAAACTTGAAAAACTTCTTTATTCTCTCGATTACAGCACATGGAAATTTGATCAAGAAGAGGGCTTCTTTGATAGTTCCAGATTCTCTCAATTTATAGCTAATCCAAATAATTCTAATATTTTTAAACTTGAAAGAAAGAATACAGAAAAAAATACCTTGGTTTCTCTTTTACTTGATAATTCAGGATCTATGAGAGGAAAGCCAATAGTCACCTCAGCCATAACGGCTGAAATAATTACTAAGACACTTGAAAAGTGCAGAGTAAATGTTGAAATACTTGGATTCACAACAAAGGAATGGAAAGGAGGGTTATCCAAAAAGCTTTGGGAAAAAAATAAAAGGAAACCAAATCCTGGTCGTCTTAACGATCTTCTTCATATTGTGTATAAGGATGCTGATACTGTATGGAATCAAGCTAAACTAAATTTAGGGTTAGTTCTTAAAGAAGGATTATTAAAAGAGAATATCGATGGTGAAGCATTAATCTGGGCAAGTAATAGACTCAAAAAAAGGGCTGAAAAAAAAAAAATTCTTATAGTAATTTCGGATGGGGCGCCCGTTGATGATGCAACTTTATCTTCCAATAATTCTAATATTCTGGACAATCATCTAAAAGAGGTTGTCTCAGATATTGAAAAAACGAAAAATATCGATTTGGTTGCAATAGGAATAGGACACGACGTTTCTAAATATTATAGCAGAGCTTTTACTATAGACGATGTCGAAAAACTTGGTGAAATTATTATTGATAACTTAACTGAGATTTTAAAAAAAAAAAACTAGTCTTTTGTTGTTTTGGAGGTTATTAGTTTTTTTATTTTTTTTACCTCTTCAGTAAGTTTGGAGTTCTTTGAATTAATAATATAATTATCTATGCCACCATTTTTTTCTACAGTCTTGATCCCTCGAGAAGAAACTTTAAGTTTAATCTTTTTGCCTAAAATTTCTGAAAAAAAAGAAACACTATGAAGATTAGGATAAAAACGTCTTTTTGTTTTATTCACTGCATGACTAACATTATTTCCAGTTAGTGGCTTTTTTTTTGTAATGCTACACTTATTAACCATATTTATCTATAACTTACTAAAAGAAGTTATCCCTTAACTATATAATCAAAAATTATCTTTGAAGCATTATTAACATCTAATTTGTTATTTTCCACATCTTTAATAATTTTTTTTACAAATTCTTTTGTTTTTAAATTAGTTTCAATGTAACTGTCTAATCCTGAACTAATATTACTCCAGATAGACTTGATTTTTTGCTTTTGTCTATTTTCGAAAAAAGATCCATTTTTTCTTGAAATATAAATAAATTTTTCAATAAAATTCCATACCTCTTTGATTCCAAGAGACTCAATCGAGGAGCACATAAGAACTTCAGGGGATTGATCTTTTCTCACCTTGGTTATCATTTTTTGGGCATTTTTGTATTCTGACATTGTTATCTCTGCTGATTTTTTAAGATTTCCATCAGCCTTATTGACAACTATTAAATCTGCAATTTCTATAATCCCTTTTTTTATACCCTGAAGTTCGTCACCTCCAGATGGAAGTAGCAATACTAAGAAAATATCAACCATTTCATATACGGCAGTTTCAGCTTGCCCAACACCCATTGTTTCTACAAAAATTATATCAAAACCAGCTTCTTCAAAACATCTAATGGATTCACTAGTTTTTTTTGCAACTCCACCTAAATGCCCTTGACTTGGTGAAGGACGAATAAAAGCATTTTTATTGACAGATAACTTAGTCATTCTTGTTTTATCACCTAAAATTGAACCACCTGATCTTTTGGAAGATGGATCAACAGCTAACACTGAAACTTTATGCCCCATATCTATAAGCTTCATACCAAAAGATTCTATAAAGGTTGATTTCCCGACACCTGGAACGCCTGTTACACCTATTCTTATGGTATTTTGATTGTCTTTTAGTTTTGATAATAGAAAATTGGATTCTAACTTATGACTATGTAAAGATGATTCAATTATTGTTATAGCTTTTGCTAATTTATTTTTGTTACCATTTTTTAATTGTCTAACAATTTCTGAGATATTCTCTTTTTGTCTGTCAGTTAAAAATTGAGAATTTTGTTTTTCTAAATAAAAATCATTTGCATCAACAAGACCACCAGAAATTTCAAATATTTTCTTTAAAATTTTTTTCTCTGGCAACCTTTCCCCTGAAATGTATCTGGATAAAGAAACATTTGAGATCCCTAGGCTTTCAGAAAAATTTAATTTTGTTATATTGTAAAGCTTTAAGTAGTCCTTAAGATTCATAATTTAACCATTATGGTTAATATATCACAGGATGTTAATTATTTCAATGGCTGCCTCTTGAATATTTGTTCCTGGGCCAAATACCTTTGATACACCAAGATCATACAATAATGAATAGTCATCAGGCGGGATTACTCCTCCACAAATTACTTTTATATCTCGTGCCTCATTATTCTTTAAAGATTCCATTAATAATGGAATTAACGTTTTATGCCCGGCTGCTAGTGTTGAGACCCCGATAACATGTACATCATTTTCTACAGCCTGAATTGCTGCTTCTTCTGGTGTTTGAAATAAAGGGCCAATATCAACATCAAAACCAAGGTCTGAAAATGCAGTTGCAATCAGCTTAGCACCCCTGTCATGACCATCTTGACCCATTTTAACAACAAGCATTCTGGGTCTTCTACCTTTTTTAGAAATAAATTTTTCCAACTGAACGTCTATTAAATCAACCTTCCCATCATTTTTTATAGAACTGCCATAAACGCCTGAGATGGTTTTAGTAGATAAATTATGTCTACCAAAAACGCTTTCCATAGCAGAAGTCATTTCGCCAACTGTGCATCTATGCTTTGAAGCTTCAACACAAATTTCTAAAAGATTGCCGTCACCCGCAGCAACATTTTTAATCTTTTCAAGGTAACTTTTGATAATTTTATTATCTCTAGATTTTTTCAGAGCTTTAAGCCTTGAAATTTGTTTTTTTCTTACCTGCTCATTATCAATTGATAAGATATTTATATCTTGTTTTTCGGTTGGCTTGTATTTATTTACTCCTACAATTGTTTCTTCCATAGAATCAATTCTTGCTTGTCTTTTAGCTGAACTTTCCTCTATTCTCATTTTTGGTATACCTAATTCAATTGCTTTTACCATGCCTCCAACCTCATCTATCTCTTTTATTAATTTTTTCGATTCTTTAACAATATCTGAAGTTAAACTTTCTACATAATATGATCCAGCTAATGGGTCAATTACATTACATATTCCAGTTTCTTCTGAAATTATTAATTGAGTATTTCTCGCAATCCTAGCTGAAAAATTAGTTGGAAGGGCCAGAGCCTCATCAAAACTATTTGTATGAAGTGATTGAGTTCCACCCATTACAGCAGCCATAGCTTCTATAGTTGTTCTAACAATATTATTATATGCATCTTGCTCCATTAAAGAAACCCCTGAAGTTTGGCAGTGTGTTCTTAATGCTAAACTTTTATTATTCTTGGGACTAAATTGCTTGACTATCTCAGACCACATGAATCTCGCAGCTCTCATTTTAGCAATCTCCATGAAAAAATTCATACCAATTGACCAAAAGAAAGATAACCTAGGAGCAAATTCATCAATATTCAAACCTCTTTTAAGAGCTGTTTCTATATATTCTTTTCCATCAGCTAAAGTGTAAGCCAACTCTTGCACTTGATTAGCTCCAGCTTCTTGCATGTGATAACCACTTATTGAAATGGAGTTAAATTTTGGCATGTACTTAGATGTGTATTCTATTATGTCTGCAACTATTCTCATACTTGGTTGGGGAGGAAATATGAATGTATTTCTCACCATAAACTCTTTTAAAATATCATTTTGAATAGTACCAGTTAGTTTTTCTCTTGGGCAACCCTGTTCTTCACCAGAGGCTATAAAACTTGCTAATACTGGAATAACTGCACCATTCATTGTCATCGAAACACTCATTTGATCAAGAGGTATCCCATCAAATAATAAATTCATATCCTCTATAGAATCAATTGCCACACCTGCATTCCCGACATCAGCTAAAACTCTAGGGTGGTCTGAATCATAGCCCCTATGAGTTGCCAAATCAAAAGCAATAGAAAGCCCCATTACCCCATTCTTAAGCCCCTCTTTATAAAATTTATTTGATTCTTCAGCAGTTGAGAACCCAGCGTATTGTCTTATTGTCCATGGTCTATTTGTATACATTGTAGCTCTTGGCCCTCTTGTAAAAGGTGGTAAGCCAGGCATACCTATCTGATGATTGAGATCCTTTAAATCCTCATCTGTATAGAGTGGCTTCACTTTAATTCCTTCGGGAGTATTCCAATAAAGATCCGCTAAATTTTTATCCTTTAATTCTTTAGACGCTAGATCTTTCCAATTAGTATGTTCTTTTTTTTTACTCAATTCTTCAACTCTTAAAATACAAAATCTCTCATGTAATATTTAGGCCATATTTTTTTTTTTCTTATTAAATCATTTAATTTTTCTTTATCAACTCCGTTATCATTATTTACTTCTCTATGAATACCTGAGGTGATCAACAATGAATCTAGTTTTTGAAGATTTGCTCCCTTAATATCATTTTCAAGTGAATCACCTATTACCAAGATTTTTGATAGTTTATTTTTAATTTTTGAAAAGGTAAATTCATATATTTCGGAATAAGGCTTACCATAAAATTCAACTTTTCCTCCAATCTTACTGTAATACTCGGCCAACAAACCAGCACATATCATAAATTTTTCACCTCTTATAACAGTTTTATCAGGATTAGAACAAATCATAATAGGATCAAATTTTACTAATTCATTTAATATGGGAGTGTAATTTTCTAAAGTATCGTTATCACCCCAAGGACCTGTATTAATAATGACGTCTACCAGTTTACTCTCTTTAACAACATTGATATTTAGGCCCTCTACTAAATGATAATCCCTAGGCGGGCCAATTAAAAAGCAATTTATCTCTTTTTTTTCTTTCATCTTTTGCCACGTAATTTCTCCTGAAGATATAACATCATCATACAGAAAACTTTCTATTCCAAATTCTGCTAGTTGTTCTTTAATTACATTAGATCTTCTTGGAGCATTTGTTAGAAAAAATATTTCTTTCTCCTCTTTTTTAATAATAGATAATGTGTCTTTTACATTTTCAAAAGACGGACTCCATTATGAACAACCCCCCACAAATCAATAAAAAAACAATCGTAATTATCAAAGATTTCGGATAATTTTTGTATTCTACTAGCTTCAATCACAACTTATATTCTTTCCAACCAAGCCATCTACATTCTTGAGTCCTTTTTTTTCTATTAAAAAACTCAATTCTTTTAGAATTTCGAAAACCACACCTGGACCTTTATATATTAACGCAGTATATAATTGAATAAGATTGGCACCTAAAGATATTTTTTCAAAAGCCTCTTTTCCATTTGACACCCCACCAACTCCAATAATAGTTATTTTCCCTTTAGTTAATTTATAAACTTTTTTAATAAGTTTATTGGTCTTATCTCTTAAAGGAGGACCAGAAAGCCCTCCAATTTCTGATCTTTTCCAAGAATTTTTAATTGGTTTTTTTGATAAATTTTCCCTCGAAATTGTAGTATTTGTGCAAATTAAACCATTTATTAAATCATCCTTTAAAATTATCTTGCAGATATTCTCAAGATTTATGTCAGAGATATCAGGTGATAATTTCAAAAAAGTTGGTTTTCTTTTTTTGATCTTTGAAATTTCCTTTAAGAGTCTTTCAATATTTCCCTTCTCTTGAATATCTCTTAAACCCGGAGTATTTGGCGAAGAAATATTTATAGTTATATAATCTGAATAAGGTTGTAATTTTCTATACAAAAAGCAGAAGTCAGAAAAATTATCTCTCGAATTCTTATTTTTCCCGATATTAACACCCAAAATATTTTCTTCTTTTCTCGATTCTTTTAGGTTTCTTAGAAATTCTTCAACTCCTTTATTATTAAAACCAAGTCTTTGAATTACCGCTTCAAACTCTGGTATTTTAAAAACTCTCGGTTTAGGGTTTCCAATTTGAGGCATTGGAGTAACTGTTCCTAATTCAAGAAAACCAAAACCTAACTTCAAGGCTCCTTGAATCACCTCCGCATTCTTATCAAAACCAGCTGCCAATCCCAATGGGTTGGCAAAAGTTTTTCCAAAAGCATGCGTGGTTAAATTTTTCCATTCAGACTGTTTTTTATATATCTCAGTTTTTAAAAACTTTATAAAAAAACTATGAAGTATTTCTGGAGGTAGAAATCCAACGGCATTAGATAATATTTTAAAATTCATAAATTCTTTTTTTTTATTCCTTTTATCCAGCTAAATCTCAACACTCCATAAAAATGAGGAAAAAACTCTGAATTTCTGCTTTCTTCCCACCTTAACAAGGGCCCTAAAGCTGAAGATTTAAACTTAATAATAAATATTTCTTTTTCTTTAATAAAATATCTAGCGATTGTTCCTTCAACTTGATTGCTAGTTGACATGTGTATAAAACCTGATTGAAAATCTAAATCATTACCCTTAAATTTTTTTAAAGCCTTAAAATCATTGAACTCGTCTTTTCTAAAAATCCTATAAACATATTCCTCAGAATTATTCATATAATTAAATTGTTTTTTTCTTCAATAAATCTATGGTTTTTCTGATCCCATAAAACTTTATAAAAGAACCAAGTCGCGGTCCTTGATCTTGTCCTAAGATTACCTGATAAAAAGCAGAAAACCAATCCTTTAGATTATCAAAATCTAATTCCATTCCAATTTTATAAATTTCTGTTTGAATAACCTCAGCCTCACTTTTCTCATCTAAAGATTCAAGGACTTCCAATAATTTTAGAAATCCTTTTTTTTCTTTCTCATTTGGAGATCTATATTTTTTTTTTGGTAAAACAAATTTTTTATAATATTCCACTCCATATTGTAGAAGAATTTGAATTAATGGAAATTTCGCTCTATCAATATTTTTGTAATAATTTTCTATAAACCCCCACAAAATATCTGGTGATTCAGCGTTACAAACATTGGCAAGATTTAAGATCATATTAAAAGAAAAATTTTCTAGAATTTCAAATTCATCGTCACAATTCATGAACCATATGGGACTTTGTATCTTCTCCTCATTCTTCATACCCTCAAATTCTTTTCTCAAACGTAGATAATCATCTGTCATTTTTGGAATAACATCAAAATACAATCTTTTTGCCCTTGTTGGATTTTGGAACATAAATAACTCTAGGCTCTGTATAGGCGAAAATTTCAACCAATCTTCAACGGATATTCCATTTCCAACTGATTTTGATATCTTTTCCGCCTTTTCATCAAGAAATAATTCATAAGTAAAATTGTTCGGTGGTCTTCCGCCTATAATTCGATTAATCTTACTTGATAAAATAAAAGACTCTATGAGATCTTTGCCATTCATTTCGTAATCTATATCTAATACAAACCATCGCATTGCCCAATCAACCTTCCATTGAAGTTTACATTCTCCGTCAAATATTGATGAAGAATCTTTTAGATTTGTAATAGGATTGACATATTCTATCTTTTTGTTTTTCTTATCCAAATTATCGATTTTTACTTGTAAAACCTTTCCAGATTTTTGACAAATAGGTAAAAAAGGGGAGTAAGTTTGTCTTCTTTCTTTTCCTAGAGTTGGTAAAATGATTCCTAAAATTTTATCATAATTGTCAAAAATTGCTTCTAAACCTGAATTAAACGCGCCACTTTTGTAATGCTCAGTTGATGATTTAAATTCAAAATCAAAATCAAATTTTTTTAAAAAATCTTTTAATTTATTATTATTATGTTCTGAAAAACTATTGAACTGTTCAAATGGGTCTGGAATTGAAGAAAGAGGCTTCTCTAGGTGTTTTTCAATAATATCCTTATTAGGTATATTTTGTGGTACTTTCCTTAAGCCATCCATATCATCTGAAAAAACAAATAATTTAGTTGGTATTTTTGAGATCTTAGAAAATGCTTTAATAACCATTGAAGTTCTTAGTACTTCACCAAACGTTCCAATATGAGGTAGGCCAGATGGACCATATCCTGTTTGAAAAATACATTTTTTCTTTCCATTTACTTCAAACCTTTTTAAAAGTTTCTTTGCCTCAACAAATGGCCATAGTTTAGAATTAAAATCTTGCATAATTATTATTAAACTATTCAGTTTAAAACTATTATCAAGCATAAAAATAATATAATTAACACTAATTTTTTGTATATTATATAATTAAACAAATATTTCTTGTAATATTTAAATTCTGCATTATTTTAGAAGTTGAGATATGATTTTTATATGGTAAAAAAACTTAAAGGAGATCATTTTTTGTTATCGGCAAATGAATTACTATCCGGTAAGGTTGTTTTTTATAATGAAAAAGGATGGTCAACAGACTCTAAAAGTGCACTAAAAATTAATAAAGAGGATATCGAAAAATATACAAAAATAATAGAGAAAGATGAAAAAAATTGTCTAATTGTATCACCAGTATTTGTAGAACTTAACGAACTTGGAGAAATTAGAACTCTTAGAGATAAAATAAGAAACTCAGGCCTAACAATAAAGATTAAATAATTTTATGTACAAATATTCGGAAATAGATAAAAAAATAATTGCAGGGCGAGTCAGACAATTTAAAAATCAAGTAAAAAGAAGATTAAATGGGAAAATCTCTGAAGAAGAATTTAAACCACTTCGCCTTATGAACGGCCTTTATCTTCAATTGCATGCATACATGCTAAGAGTTGCAATCCCATATGGAGAACTCTCCTCAACACAATTGAGAAAGTTATCAAAAATAGCTGACAAATATGATCGTGGATACGGGCATTTCACAACCAGACAGAACATACAATTCAATTGGCCAAGGTTGCCTGATGTACCTGATATTCTCGATGAACTCTCAACAGTTGAAATGCACGCAATTCAAACCTCAGGTAATTGTATTAGAAATATATCTGCAGATCATCTTGCTGGATTAACCAGCGAAGAAGTTGAAGACCCAAGGCCATGGTGCGAAATAATTAGACAATGGTCAACTTTTCATCCTGAATTTTCATTTTTACCTAGAAAATTCAAAATAGCAGTTACAGGATGTAAGAAAGACAGAGCTGCAATTTTAGTTCACGACATAGGACTGAGATTAATTAAAAAGGATCATAATGTTGGTTTTGAAATCTTTGTTGGAGGGGGGCAAGGCAGGACTCCACACATTGCTAAAAAAATACATAATTTTCTTCCAAAAAAAGATTTACTGAATTATTTAGAGGCCATACTTACAACTTACAATTCATTAGGAAGAAGAGACAATATTTACAAAGCTAGAATAAAAATACTAGTAAATGAGATTGGTATTGAAAAATTCAAAACATTGGTGGACAAAAGTTTTTTAAAACTTTCAAACAAAAAGTTGGAACTGGATAAAAAAACAATTCACGATATTTTTAAATACTTTAAACTTCCTAAGCTTAAATCAAGTAAAAATAAAATTACAATCAGCAAAAATCAGGAATTTAACAATTGGGTTAAACAAAATGTCATTCCTCATAAGATTCTAGGAAATTCAATTGTATTAATTTCTTTAAAACCCGAAGGCAAACCTCCTGGAGATGCTAGTAGCGAACAAATGGATAAACTTGCGAATATTGCAGATAAATTTTCCTATGGAGAAATTAGAGTAACTCATGAACAAAATTTAGTTCTACCACATGTTTCAAATCAGAACATTTTTAATCTATGGGATGAGTTGAATAAAATCAACTTAGCAACTGCTAATATTGGTTTAATAACTGATACAATTTGTTGTCCAGGGATGGACTATTGTGCATTAGCTACTGCAAGATCAATCCCTATTTCTCAAAAAATTAGTAGTTATTTTAATAGTTACAGTGATCAAAAAAAAATAGGAGAGTTAAAAATAAAAATTTCTGGATGCATTAATGCTTGCGGGCACCACCATGTTGGTAATATTGGCATATTAGGTCTAGACAGAAATGGTGAGGAATTTTATCAAATTACTCTTGGAGGTTCAGCAAAGAGTGACGCCTCTATAGGACAAATTGTAGGACCATCATTTCCAAAAAATAAGCTAATTGAAGCAATCGAAAAAATTTTGACAACTTATGAAAAAAATAAAGCCAGTAAGTCAGATGATTTTATGACAGTATTCAAAAGGATCGGAATAGATGAATTTAAGAAAGACTTATATGATAATACTGGAAAAACAAACTGAAAAAAAAAATTTATATAAAAAGATTTTGGATGCAGACTTTGCTTTAGATAAAATCCAGCCAACCTCACTTCTAACTTTACAGCAATTCAAAAAAGTAGAAAAAAAGTTACACTCAAAAAACTTTAAAGTTGGCATCATTATCGATTCAGATAATAGTCTAGAATCGATTGAGAAAAACTTAACATTATTTTCAATGATTCAAATTAATTTTAAAAATTTTAAGGACGGAAGACCATTTACAATGGCCAAAGAGCTCAGAAAACTCTATCTTTTCAAATATGAAATCAGAGCATCAGGACATATATTACCTGACCAATTCATATTCTTATTGAGAAGTGGCTTCAGCACTGTGGAAATCAAAGAAGAAGAAAAAGAGGTTTGGATAGACTTATATAAAATGGACGATGGTTTGTATTATCAACCATAAAAAAAGCCCGATAAACTTATTTTTATTGGGCTTTTAAAATGTAGTGATTTATGTTGTAAGGCTAAGTTTAGAAACCCATGTCTCCACCCATGCCGCCCATGCCGCCCATGCCGCCCATACCACCAGCACCAGGCATTGGAGGCATTGGTTCTTTAGGCTCAGGCATTTCTGCGACCATTGCTTCAGTTGTTAAGAGCAACCCAGCTATAGAAGAAGCATTTTCCAAAGCAGTTCTGACTACTTTTACTGGATCAATTATTCCAGATTTTACTAAATCAGTATATGTTTCGGTCTGCGCATCAAATCCATGATTGCTATCTTTCTGTTCTAACAATTTACCAATAACAATAGAACCCTCAACTCCAGCATTTTCTGCAATTTGTCTTGCGGGAGCTTCTAATGCTTTGCGGATGATATCGATTCCAGCATCTTGGTCCGGATTCTTTCCTTTAAGTCCATCAAGTGATTTTTTAGCATAAAGTAACGCCGTACCCCCTCCAGGTACAATACCTTCTTCGACAGCTGCTCTCGTCGCATTGAGTGCATCATCAACTCTGTCTTTTCTCTCTTTAACTTCAACTTCTGTGGAACCTCCTACGTTGATTACAGCTACTCCACCAGAAAGCTTCGCAAGTCGTTCTTGAAGTTTTTCCTTATCATAGTCAGAAGTTGTAGATTCAATTTGTGTTTTAATTTGTTCGCATCTAGCCTTTACATCAGAAGAACCTCCGCTCCCACTCACAACAGTAGTATCTTCTTTATCAATTCTGACTTTTTTACATGAACCTAAATCCTGTATACCAACATTCTCTAGTTTTATTCCAAGCTCTTCACTGATTACTTGTCCTCCAGTGAGGATAGCCAAATCTTCTAGCATAGCCTTTCTTCTATCACCAAAACCTGGTGCTTTGACTGCAGCGACTTTTAGACCACCTCTTAACTTATTTACTACTAATGTAGCTAGTGCTTCACCTTCAACGTCTTCCGCTATAATGAGAAGAGGCTTGCCAGATTTTACAACAGCTTCAAGCAGAGGAAGTAAATCTTGTAAATTAGAAAGTTTACCCTCATTGAGAAGTATGAAAGGATCTTCAAATTCACATATCATTTTCTCAGCATCTGTAATAAAATAAGGAGATAAATAACCTCTATCAAACTGCATACCTTCTGTAGTTTCAAGAGTAGTGTCTCTTGTTTTGGATTCTTCAACAGTAATGACTCCATCACGTCCAACCTTGTCCATAGCTTCAGAAATTTTATTTCCAATTTCTTCTTCTCCATTAGCTGAAATTGTTCCTACTTGTGCAATTTCTTCAGAAGAGCCAAGTTTCTTTGCTTTTGATTTTAAGTCATTCAAAACTTTATCTACAGCTAAGTCTATACCTCTTTTTAAATCCATTGGGTTCATTCCAGAGGTAACTGCTTTTGCTCCTTGTTTAACAATTGCTTGAGCTAAAACAGTTGCAGTCGTAGTTCCATCACCAGCTGAATCTGAACTTTTATTAGCAACTTCTTTAACCATCTGAGCACCCATGTTTTCAAATTTGTCTCTGAGCTCGATTTCCTTTGCAACTGAAACTCCATCTTTCGTAACTCTTGGTGCACCGAAAGATTTATCTAAAATTACATTTCTTCCTTTTGGACCAAGTGTCACCTTTACTGCATTAGCAAGAGCATCAACTCCTGACATCATAAGATCGCGTGCATCTGAACCATAAGATATTTTTTTTGCTGACATTTTTTTACTCCTTAGTTATTTGTTATTCTAAAATTCCCATAATGTCGGACTCTTTCATAATTAAGAGATCCTGACCATCAAGTTTGACTTCAGTACCAGACCATTTTCCAAACAAAATTTTATCACCTGATTTAACATGCATAGGCTTCATCTTTCCGTCTTCCATCATTTCGCCTGGACCAACAGCAAGAACCTCACCTTCACTAGGTTTCTCTTTAGCCGTATCAGGTATTATAATTCCACCAGCAGATTTTTCATCACTGTCTATTCGTTTTACAACGACTCTGTCATGTAATGGTTTAAATTTCATAAATAAAACTCCTTTTAACTATATTGATGAGTCATTGACTGTTAGCACTCATCCTACATGAGTGCTAAAATAATAATTTTATTTTTGTTGTCAAGTAATTATTTTTCAAAAACTAAATTCTGATTCTATAAATTTCTGCAACTTATCAACGCTTTTATCTACAGTTTCTTGTGATGTATCTATAATTAAATTTGGTTTTTCCGGTTCTTCATAAGGCGAAGATATTCCTGTAAAATCTTTTATTTCACCTTTAATTGCTTTTGCATAAAGACCTTTAACATCTCTTTTCGAACAAATCTCAACTGAAGCTTTAATGTAAATTTCTCTGAATATTTCAGGTCTAATATCTCTGGCCCTTTTTCTTTCACTTCGATATGGTGAAATCAGTGAAACTAAAACAATATAACCTGCTTGAGTAAATAATTTAGCCACTTCAGCTGTACTTCTAATATTTTCAGTTCTATCTTCAGGAGAGAATGCTAGGTTTTTGTTTAAACCTATTCTAAGATTATCACCGTCAAGTGAAAAAATATTATAGTTTTTTTTAAATAAATTTTTTTCAACATTTTTTGCAATAGTACTTTTTCCTGATCCAGAAAGGCCAGTTAACCAAATTATAGCAGGTCTGTGATTAAATTTTATTGACCTATCAATCTCACTAATAGAATAATTTTCAGGAACGATATTTTTTTTTATTTTATCTTCTTTTTCCCTTTGATCTGGATAATTTTTAGAATCAATAATTCCACCAGCAACTATTTCCTTATCATCTAACAAACAAAATCTTGCAGTTGATTTGTTAAACGCATAGTCATCCATAGGAATTAATTGAGAGGTATTAATAACAATTTCGCAAATATCATTTTTCTCAACTTTCTTAGATTTTTTCATCTCTAAATTTTCTGTATCAATAATGCTTTTAATTTCTTTTATGATTACCTCATATTCCCCTGTATTAATTTTCATTAAATATTTTCTGTTAAAAAAAATCTTTTTCTCGCTCAACCAAAAAATATTTGACTCAAAACGATTCATCAACTTTGGTGGCCTAATAACATCCGAAGCTAAATTTCCCTTATCAACAAATATTTGATCGCTTAATGTAATTCCAACACAATCTCCTTGTTTATATTCTTTTTTTGCTGTTGGCCAAACTTCAAGGGTTTTAATCTTTACTTTCTCATTTGAAGGAAGAAAAATTAATTCAGTACCCTTTGATAATCTTCCCATTTCTATTTTTCCAACTATTACTCTTTTGTCACCAATTTTGTATATATCTTGAACCGGGAATCGAATGTAGTCAGAATTAACATTTTTACTAATATCATATTTATCTAACTCTTGAATAAAAGTGTGACCATCATACCATTGCATATTCTTACTTTTAAAAAATATATTGTCACCCAGCTTTGATGATACAGGAATTGATGCGAGAGATTTCACATTAATATTAGTTAAAAAATTTTCTAACTTCGACTTAACATCTAAAAAAATTTTTTTATTATATTTTATTTTATCCATTTTATTATAAATTGTTAAAACACTATCTATTCCTAAAAGTTTAAGAAGATATGCATGCTTTTTAGTTTGTTGCTTTATACCCTCGTTGACATCTACAATTAAAACTGCAATATCAGCAGAGGCAGCTCCCGTAATCATATTCCTAATAAATTCCTTATGCCCTGGAGCATCAATAAAGACATATTTTCTATTTTTTGTTTTAAAATAAATTCTAGTTGTATCAATTGTTATTCCCTGATCTCTTTCATCTTGAAGAGCATCAAGTAAAAAAGCAAATTCAAATTCTACCCCTCTTCTTTCACTGGCTTTTTTTAGTTCTTCAACTCTCTCATTGGGTATTTCACCTATGTCGTATAAAAATCTTCCAATAAATGAAGATTTTCCATGATCTACATGACCAACAATAACAATTTTTGGGACTTGATCCCTAATCAAATGATTAGACATTTTACATATATCCTTTTGATCTTAGTCTTTCAAAGATATTTTCATCTTCATGATCCATAGCCCTACCTGAACGTTCTGTAACTTTGCTAACTTTTAATTCCTCAATTATTTCATCAATTGTTCTGGCAGAACTATTTACTGGAAAAGTAATGTCTTTATCACCAAGCGATCTATACCTTTTTCCATTTTTAGAAAAATATAAACTCACTACTGGTATTTTTTCTTTTTTAATATATTCCCAAATATCTAACTCAGTCCATCCAAGTAATGGATGAATTCTAATGTGGACAGATTCAGGATAATTGAAATTTGATTGATCCCAAAATTCAGGGGGTTGATTTTTTATGTTCCAAGTTCCTGATTCATCTCTAGGGCTAAAAACTCTCTCTTTTGCTCTTGTGCCTTGTTCATCTCTTCTTATACCAGCAATTATTCCTTTAAATTTTTTTTTTGTTAAAATGTTCTTCAATCCATCTGTTTTTCTTGCTGCTGACCTTGCTGCAGGTGGCAATGAGGGATCAATTTGACTTAAAGGTGGGCAAGTACCCTTAACTAGATTGATTTTCCATTTTTTGACAAATTTATCTCTGAAAGAATACATTTCTTTGAATTTCTTACCTGTATCAACATGCACAAGTGGGAAAGGAATTTTACCCAAAAAGGCCTTAAAAGCCAACCAAACCATAACGTTTGAATCTTTACCCAGAGACCACAACATAGCAATATTAGGAATAGATTTATATGCTTGACGGAGTATATAAATGCTTTCATTTTCTAATTTACTAAGGTTCGTTTTCATTTATGTTTTTAGATTATAATGAATTCCACATTCAGTTTTGATCTTATTTGACCACCTTCCAGATCTAGGGTTATTGGCGTCAGTTGCTCTTTCGGTGCAATGGATGCATCCAATAGATAAATACCCTTGCTCAAATAAAGGGTGCCTATCAATATGTTTTTCTTTAAAGTATGAATTCACAAAATCTTGTTTGGCATTAGCCAAGGGGTTAACCACCACCTTACCATTTAAAATCTCAAAAGTTTTTAAATTTTTTCTCTCACCACTATGGTAAGATTTTCTACCAGAAATCCAGGCTTTGTAATTCTTTAACTCTTTTTGTAAGGGCAAAACTTTTCTTATATAGCAGCAACCATCTTGATCAGTTCTCCATAAAATATCATTTTTATCTTTTGAATTTAGTTCATTTCGATCAGGAAATATTTCTTTAAAATTATTAAGATCAAGTTTGTTTAGAAGATAATCTTTATACTTATGAGTTTCTTGGAATAAAAAATTTGTATTGATTAAAATAACTGGGAGATTTTTATCAATTTTTGATATCATATGCAAAATTATTGCAGACTCTGTTCCAAAAGAGCAAACATAAGCAATTTCATTCCTAAATACTTCTCTTATTGTTTTTTCCAAAACCTCCATTGGTGATAATTTTTTATAATTATCATTTAATGAATTTAAACCTTGTTTCATAGTATTTATTAATTATAAAAATTACTTTTTGTCAATAAGATATGTAAAATAAATATAACTACATAAAAATTATGTATTTTTATTTTTTTTTTTAGAATTATTAATATTTATATGCAACAAAATTTAAAAAAAACTAAGCTGCACTGGCTAACTCTCAACTTGTTTATGATTATCACAATGGTAATAATTGGAGGGCTTACTCGACTAACTGACTCGGGTCTCTCAATGACAAACTGGAGCTTATTGCTTGGTATAATACCACCATTAAATGAATTAGACTGGATATCACTGTTTGACCTCTACAAACAGTATCCCGAATTTAAGATCAAAAACTCAACTATGACTCTTATCGAATTTAAAAAAATTTTTTTTTGGGAATATCTTCATAGAATATGGGGGCGATTAATTGGTCTTACATTTTTTATACCACTTATTTATTTATGGATTAAAGGCGCATTCAGTAGATTTGAGAAAAAATTACTATTTACGGTCACCCTGCTAGGATTATTTCAGGCTTTTATGGGATGGTATATGGTAAAAAGTGGGTTGCTAGATAAGCCAGATGTAAGTCATTTTAGATTATCAGCCCACCTTTTGACAGCATTTATAATATATTCGATACTTTTATATTTTTTTTGGATGATTTTTTCATCACATAAACCTAACTACAGTCCTCGAAAAATAGAAAGAATTCAAAGTCATAAAAAAAATTTTTACATTTCTCTAATTTTTCTTTTTTTAACTATTTCAGCAGGTGCCTGGGTATCAGGGACAGATGCTGGTCTTTCTTATAACAATTTTCCTTTGATGGGTGATAGTTTTCTTCCCCCTATATTGGAATCGGAACATACTTATAGATTTGAAATTCTTCTCTATGATCAAGGTTTTCTGCAGTTCTGTCATAGAATTTTAGCAACATTCACACTTTTATTTGTACTTCACACAATTTTTCGAGCAAATAATGATAATTTTTTTAAAAATTTTAAGCCACTTTTTTACTTTTTATTTGGAGCTATTATTTTTCAATACTCACTTGGAATTTTAATTTTAAAGCTGTACGTACCGCTTTTGTTATCATTATTACATCAATTAGGGTCTTTACTAATTTTAACCCTAATTGTTATCTCTATTTGCGAGGTTCAAAAAAAAAGGGTGTAAAACCCTTTTTTTAAGAAGAAAAGAAAAGAAATGAAATTCTAAAAATTTTTGACAATAGAAAAAATTATTTGATCGCTATCCACATCTGCCCCATAACCAGTTACAGTGGTATAGTTTAGACCTAAATCTAATCCAAAAGCACTTGTAGATAGGGAAGCTATATAATCCGTATAGGAGTTACCACCTTCCATCTCAGCACCACTAAAACCTGCCCCACCAGAAATTGTAAATGGAGTATTAGGAATAGCTATTTCAATACTTACATTTTGGTAATCATATTCGTCTTGTTGGAATCCAGTTGGGGAATAACCATAATAGTACGAAATACCTACATCTGTAATTGGGTTTGGTACTGCAAGACTTAAAGAACCATAATATTCAAAAAAATCAACATTTCTTGCACCATTGGCTGTGTTTTCGTCAGTCATTCCTGGATAATCATAATACAAAAAGCCTGCATCCCACGAAAAATAATCCTCTAGAAGTGGAACAGCTCCTGAGAATCCTCCATAATAGTCTAATTCATTACCAGAAAGTGTGTTTGTCCCGCCGGAAACATTTGAACCCCAAAATCCAACATAAGCATCGATATAAGTATCTAGTAGAGTTACACCATAATCTAAACCACCCTGAACAGCTGATTGGCCATCGTTTTGCCTCTCACCTCTCCAAACATATTGCGAATAGAATCCAACGTTAGCAGAGATCTCTCCATAAGGAAGCTTTTCTGGAAATTCAAAAGAATTAGCTGGGCTAACAACTAAAAGAGGCATGGAGAGCAAACTAACGGAAACAATTTTTTTTAACATAACAAGTCCTTTCCTATCAAAATTTAATATAATGATTAGTTATTAGGCATTTTTGTTAATTGTATAATAATTAATCATTACAATAAAGTATTACAGAAGTTTTACAAAATCAAGTTTTCCCAAAAAAAAAATTGAATTTTAATGTTTTTTGTTGTTTTTATGCAACTTTTTGCATACATTCTACAAACTTTGCAAAATAATAAAAAAAAAGTATTCTAAGCACTTAATATCATGAGTTCTCTTGTCGTTATCTCCTACTTTTCTCTGTCTATTTGGTTTTACCTGCTATTGTTTCACGGCAGATCAATAATTCATGGTGGAAAATTTTTTTGGTCTAATAGAATTATTTTTAAAAATAAACTTAAGACTTACAGTGAAAATAAAGTGTTAGGTAAAGTTTGTGTCATCATTCCAGCTCGTAATGAAGAAAACACAATTCAAAGGACATTAAATTCTGTAAAAAATCAAAAATTTAAAAACCTCGAAATAGTTGTTGTTAACGATAATAGTGATGATCGAACTGCTCTCATTGTTAAAAAATTCCAAAAAAGTTTTAAGAGACTCAAATTATTAAATGGAAAAAAACTACCAAAAAATTGGGTTGGAAAAACATGGGCACTTAAGCAAGGAGTTGATTATGCAAACAAAAAAGATTTTACATATTATTTATTTATGGATTCAGATATTGTACTCAAAAAAAATTTATTGAAAAATGTCGTTTTTTCTTTAGAACAAAATGGTTATCTAATGATTTCACTAATGGCTAAATTGAATTGTCGTTCCTTTTGGGAAAAAATATTAATTCCCCCATTCATTTATTTTTTTCAGAAGCTTTATCCATTTGATCTAGTCAATAAAAAACACTCGAATGTCGCTGCAGCTGCGGGTGGATTTATATTTTGCCAAGCGTTCATTTTTAAGAAAGAGAACTTATATAATCAAATCAAAAGCAAATTGATTGATGATTGCAATGTTGCAAAATTATTCAAAGAAAAAGGGGAGATCTGGCTTGGGCTAACAAACGAAGTTGTAAGCAGAAGAGAATATTATAATTTAAAAAGTATTTGGAGAATGGTTTCAAGAACTGCTTTTGAACAACTAAGCTACTCCATAATTTTGCTTTTTCTTTCTTTGATTGGACTAATCATTATATATATATTTCCAAGTCTTTTAATTTTATTTGGCCTATTAATTTTAGATTCTAATAAATTTACAATAGATCTTTTCTTGATAAATTTTTTCTCTTTAGTTATCATGGTAATCGTCTTCATTCCAACTTTACATTTCTATAAAATGAAAAGCTACTTTGCTTTAACACTTCCAATTTCAGCATGTTTTTATAGTCTAATGACTCTATCTTCTGCTATTAATTATTTTCTGTCAGGTGGCAATGTTTGGAAAGGAAGAAAATATTAAAATTAATCAAAAAATAATCTCAAATTATCTATCTGGTAAAAGTTTTAAAAATGAAAATTTTCCAGTTGCTTCATTTGTGATCGAAAATGAAATTAAAAAATTTATCAGAATTTTTTATTTTTTTGCTAGAACAGCCGATGATATTGCTGATAATCCAATTCTTCGACCTTCACAAAAACTGCAAATTTTAAATTTCTTTGACCATATAATTCAAAGTAAACGAAAAACAGATATAGTAGCAATAAGTGATCTAATCTCTACTTTTAAAAAATTAAAATTTGCAAAAAAATATTCCAGAAACTTATTAAAAGCATTTAAATTGGACGCAAAAAAAAAAAGATACAAAAATTGGTCTGAACTAATTTTTTACTGTAAATATTCAGCAAATCCAGTGGGAAGGTTTTTTATAGATCTAAGTTATCAAAAGAACAAGAAAAATATTTATAATAAGGAAAAAATTTTAAAATCCTCTGACAATCTATGCACATCACTTCAAATAATCAATCATCTTCAAGATTGTAAAAAAGACTTTCAAAATCTTAACAGAGTGTACTTGCCTATTTCATTATTTAATAAATACTCTGTTGATATTAAAAACCTAAACAGCAACAAATCATCAAAAAAATTCGAAAAATTAAAAAACGAAATTGTTTCTAACGTTGAATTATTATTATCAAACTCCATAGATGGATTAAAATTAATAGATATTTGGAAGTTAAAAAAAGAAACACTTGTTATATTTAATATTGCCAAAAGATTGTGTTTTCTGATAAAAAATAACGACCCTTTGAAAAAAAATATAAAATTATCACGTATTGATTTGATTTTTTGTTTTATAAAAGGAATAATATGGGATTAGAATTTAAATTCTAACAGTTAAGGTAAAAAAGAATGAAACCCCAGACCAGTCTCTTAGACAAAGTAAAATATCCAAAAGATCTGAAACGTTTTGATGATGATCAATTAAAAACCTTATGTAATGAGTTAAGAAGTGAAGTTGTGGATGCTGTTTCAGTTACTGGTGGACATCTTGGAGCAGGTCTCGGTGTGGTTGAACTAACTGTAGCCATCCACAGCGTGTTTAATACACCAAAAGATAAGTTAATATGGGATGTAGGGCATCAATGTTATCCTCATAAGGTTATAACTGGTAGAAGAAACAAAATTAGAACTATTAGGCAACCGGGGGGCTTGTACGGTTTTACAAAAAGATCAGAAAGTGAATATGATCCATTTGGGGCAGCACATTCATCTACTTCAATATCTGCTGGCTTAGGGATGGCAGTGGCTAGAGATTTAAAAAAAGAAGATCACAATGTTATTTGCGTGATTGGTGATGGTGCAATAAGTGCTGGAATGGCCTATGAAGCAATGAATAATGCAGGTTCAATGAATGCCAGACTGATTGTAATACTTAATGATAATGACATGTCTATTGCCCCGCCAGTTGGTGCAATGAGTGCCTATCTCTCTAGATTATTATCAACTAAGACTTTTCAATCAGCAAGAACTCTTGCTAAGCATATGGCAAAAAAATTTCCAAAAAGCTTTCAAAACATGGCTGCTAAAGCAGATGAGTATGTTAGGGGAATGGTTACAGGAGGAACGTTATTTGAAGAATTAGGATTTTTTTACTTAGGTCCAATTGATGGTCATAACTTAGACCATTTATTACCTGTTCTAAGAAATTTAGAAAAATCCAAATGGGATGGTCCAGTTTTTCTTCATGTAGTTACAAAAAAAGGATATGGATATGAGCCCGCTGAAAAATCAGAAGATAAATACCATGGAGTTAGTAAGTTTAATGTTGTAACTGGTGAACAGGTTAAATCATCCTCCAAAGTACCAAGTTATACAAAAGTATTTGCAGAAGCGCTTATTAAACAAGCAAAAAAGGATAAATCAATCGTTGCTATTACAGCTGCAATGCCCTCTGGAACAGGATTAGACTTATTTCAAAAAGCACACCCAACAAGAACCTTTGATGTTGGGATTGCCGAACAACATGCTGTAACATTCGCTGCTGGATTAGCATCGAGAGGAATGAAGCCGTATGCAACTATTTATTCTACATTCCTTCAACGTGCATATGATCAGGTTGTTCATGATGTTGCAATTCAATCCTTACCAGTAAGATTTGCAATCGATAGAGCTGGGCAAGTTGGAGCTGATGGTGCAACGCATGCTGGGTCATTCGATCTAGCTTACTTATGTACGTTACCAAATTTTGTTGTTATGGCTCCTAGTGATGAGAATGAACTATGTAACAGTATAGCAACATCAACAACTATTAATGATAGACCGTCAGCTTTTAGGTACCCAAGAGGTGAAGGTGTTGGTGTAAAAATAAATGATCAACCTGAAATTTGGAAGTTAGGTAAAGGCAGAATTATTCAAGAAGGTAACAAAATTTGTATCTTATCCCTTGGCACTAGGTTAAAAGATTCGATTCAAGCATCTCAAACCTTGGCATCGTATGGTTTAGCCACAACTGTAGCAGACGCTAGGTTCGCCAAACCAATCGATCAATTACTAATAACCCAGTTAGCAAGAGATCATGAAGTTTTATTAACAGTAGAAGAAGGTTCTATTGGCGGATTTTCAGCACAAGTAATGTCTTTTCTGGCAAAATCTGGGGCCCTCGATAAAGGCCTCAAGTTTAGACCAATTTTCTTTCCAGATAAATTTATTAATCATGGAAAACCAGAACAACAAAATACTGAATGTGGTATCGATGTTGATAATATTGTCAAGACAGCTTTAGGTGCACTTGGAATTGCATACCCAAGAAAAATCTCTTTAGAAAGAGCATAATTCTCTCTAGATATTTAAAAATGTCAGCTGATGATCAAATCGCAGTAGAAAAAATTGTTAAAAAATCAGGTACCTCTTTTTTTTGGGGCATGAAGATTCTTAGCAAAAAAAAAAAAAGG
>MDTA01059946.1_pt1 | contig 44091 bp, 46 predicted proteins | sample 811151 | NCBI WGS metagenome assembly MDTA01 (sample SAMN05326648, study PRJNA326480) | marine metagenome | isolation source: seawater | place: Indian Ocean: South | collected 2010
AATTGAGGCTTGTAAGGAAAATAAAATTGAGAAGGTAATTGCATTATCTACTGACAAGGCAAGCAACCCCATTAATCTTTATGGTGCAACAAAACTCGCATCAGATAAGCTTTTCGTTGCAGCAAATTCAAACAATAAAAACCAGAAAACTAAATTCTCTGTTGTCAGATATGGAAATGTTATAGGCTCAAGAGGGTCTGTTGTCCCCTTTTTTATAGAGAAGAAAAAAGAAGGTATTATTCCAATAACTGATCAACGAATGACAAGATTTATGATAACACTTGAGCAGGCAATTGAAATCGTATGGTTTGCAATAAATGACATGGAGGGAGGAGAGATTTATGTTAAAAAAATCCCATCTATGAAAATTTTAGATATTGCAGAGGCTATTGCTCCCAATGTCAAAACAAAAAAAATTGGTGTAAGACCAGGTGAAAAAATACATGAGCAAATGATTGGTATGGATGAAGGTCCGTACACCTTTGAGTATAAGGACTATTATAAGATACTTCCCGCAATCAACGACTGGTACAAGGACAAAAATAGAGTAAAGAAGGGAATCCCAGTACCAGTAAATTTTAGCTATAGATCAGACACAAATAAGTCATGGATGACTAAAGTCGACTTATCTAAATGGATTAATGAAAACTTACCCGCAAAATAAGTACAAGTTTATGAAGAAGAAAATAATGTTTTTTGGTGGTTCTAGTCTTTTGGCCCTTAATTGGGCAAATAAAATTTATAAAAGCTGGGAAGTTGTTCTTCTTAAGCATAAACGAAATATTTCTTTTCAACATGCTAAAATTATGGAATTAGAAAAAATATCTAAGTCAAGCATAAAAGAGATAATAAATAAAGTTAAGCCACACGTAGTGGTTAACTGCGCTGCAATTACAGAAGTAGAAAAATGTGAAAAAGAAAAAGATAATGCAAGATTAGTTAACACGACATTACCCGACATTATTGCACATACCTGTAAATTAATGAAGATTAAATTCGTTCACATTTCTACAGACCATTTATTCAATGGAGAAAAATCTTTTTACCTAGAAGATAACCCAATCTCACCACTAAATAACTATGGAATAACTAAAGGTAAAGCAGAATCTAAGGTTTTAAATAAAAACTCTAATGCATTATTAATAAGGACAAATTTTTTTGGATGGGGTACTAGTTATAGAGATTCATTCAGTGATAGGATTATTAAAAGTTTAAGGGATTCAAAGGTTATTAAATTATTTTCAGATGTATATTTTACACCAATATATATTGGTGAACTTGTAAATATTATTCATATGCTCATAGATAAAAACAAACAAGGCATATTTAACGTTGTTAGTAAAGAAAGGATTAGCAAATTCGAATTTGGTATTAAAATTGCAAAAGCTTTTAAATATCCCTTAACCCTTATATCTCCAATTTCAATAGAAGAAATAAAATTTTTGGTAACAAGACCAAAAGACATGAGTCTTTCAACGCTAAAAATTTTAGATGAAATCAATTTCCAAACAAAAGGTATTGAAAATCAAATCCTTGATTTACAGAATGAAGAAAAACTAAGAATAAAAATTTAACATGCTAAGCACGATTCTAAATCGACAGGATTCTATTTTTTCAAAAGATTTAAAAGCTAATCAAGGAAAAATATCATATTTAATAAGTAAATCTTCATTTCTTATTCTTGGAGGTGCGGGAAGTATAGGGCAATCGGTTGTAAAATTAATTTTAAAATACAAACCTCAAAGGTTGCATGTAGTTGATATAAGTGAAAATAATCTTGTCGAATTGGTAAGAGATGTTCGGTCTCAAAACCTAAAAATAATAGATGACTTCAAAACTTTTCCAATTGACATTGGATCAAAAATTTATGATTCTTTTTTTAACGATGACGGTAATTATGATTACATAATAAATCTATCTGCTTTGAAACATGTTCGAAGCGAAAAAAATTATTACTCTATGTCAAGGATGATAGAAGTAAACATATTGAATACAGTTAAGACTATCGAACAATCAATTCAAAAAAAAATAAAAAAATATTTTTGTGTTTCCACAGACAAAGCTACTAACCCAGAAAATTTTATGGGTGCAACAAAGAGAGTTATGGAGCTAATTCTTTTTCATTACTCTAATAAAATTTCTGTTAGTTCAGCTAGATTTGCCAATGTTGCTTTTTCAGATGGTTCACTTTTAGATAGCTTTAATAACAGATTAAAAAAAGGACAACCAATTTCCGCTCCAAATGATGTGAAAAGATATTTTATGAGTGCTGCTGAAGCCGGAGAGTTATGCCTATTTTCTACGCTGTTTGGAAAAAATAGAGAAATTTATTTCCCGAAACTTTCTAAAGATCATTTGGAAAGTTTTAAGTCCATCGCAGAAAAATTTCTTAAAGAAAATGGTTACGAGCCTTATCCGTGTAACGAAAACGAAGCCAAAAAAAAGATAACAAAATTGGTTATGAAAAAAAAATGGCCTTGTGTTTTCAATAAATCCAATACAACTGGAGAGAAAATGATTGAGGAGTTTTATAGTATTAGTGATCAATTAGATAACAATAGTTATGACAAAATAGCATTTATTAAAAATAAATTGATTCGTAAACAAAAAGATTTAAAGGAATTTCTTAATCATCTTATTAACAATAATCAAAAACTTAATTTGAGTAAACAAAAGCTAATCAAGATATTTAAAAAAATAATTCCTGAGTTTACACATTTTGAATTTGAAAGTAACCTTGACGAAAAAATGTAAAATGAGTAAAGTTAAAATCATTGCTGAAGCTGGAGTAAATCATAATGGATCATTTTCGAATATTATCCAAATGATTGATATTGCTTCTGAAGCTGGTGCGGATTTCATAAAGTTTCAAACATTCAAAGCTAAAAACCTAGTTTCAAGTTTTGCTCTAAAAGCTGAATATCAAAGAAAAAATACCTCAGAAAATAAACATCAGTATTCTATGTTAAAAAAACTAGAAATACCTGAAAAATGGTATGGGAAAATTATATCTCATTGTCTTGACAAAGGGATAGAGTTTTTGTCTTCAGTTTTTGATAAAGAGTCGGTTGATTTATTATTAAAGCATGGGCTAACAACCTTTAAAATACCTTCCGGAGAAATAACCAACAAACCTTTATTAAAGTATGTTGCTAAAAAAGGACAGAAAATAATTCTTTCAACGGGTATGAGTGATATTTCAGAGATAAAAAAGGCACTAGGTGTAATTTATTCTGAAAAATTTAAATCTGAAAATATAATTCTACTACACTGCAACACAGAATACCCTACGAAAAATTCAGAGGTGAATCTGCTAGCAATCAATCACATTAAGGATGAATTTAAAGTTCCTGTTGGTTATTCTGACCACACATTGGGAAATGAAGCGGCTATAGCTGCAGTTGCATTGGGATCTCAAATCATTGAAAAACATTTCACCTTAAATAGAAATTCACTTGGTCCTGATCATAAAGCATCTCTGTCACCAAAAGAATTAAGTGTTTTCATACTTTCTATAAGAAACGCTACTGAATGTTTATCTGGGGACGGTATAAAAAAACCTACTCCCTCAGAATTAAAAAATAAAGAAGTGGTTAGAAAGAGCCTTTTTTACAAAAAAAAATTGTCAAAAGGGCATATACTCCAAGAAACAGATTTCATTTCCCTACGTCCAGAAATTGGAATTTCCCCTATGGAAATTGATTCTTTAAATAACAGAATTTTAAAAGTTGACGTAAATAAAAATCAATTAACTAAATTTTCTGACTTAAAATGAAAAAAATTTGCGTAATATCTGGATCTAGAGCTGATTATGGACTTCTATATTGGACATTAAAGGAACTATCAAACAGTAATTTATTTAAGTTGCAACTATGTTTGACTGGCATGCATTTGTCAAATGAGTTTGGTTTAACTTATAAGCATGTTGAAAAAGATGATTTCAAAGTAGATTTTAAGGTAGAGTCTTTAATCTCTTCTGATTCAGCAACTGGAATTTCCAAAAGCATTGGAATCGGCATTTTAGGATTTTCTGAAGCATTTGCAAAATTGAAACCAGATATTATTTTAGTTCTAGGCGATAGGTACGAAATTTTTTCTGCAGTTTGTGCTGCAGTAGCAAATCTAATTCCAATTGCCCATTGCCACGGGGGTGAATTAACCCAGGGGGCTATAGATGACGTAATTAGACATTCTATATCAAAAATGTCACATCTTCACTTCACTTCTACAGCTGAATATAGAAATAGGGTTATTCAATTAGGTGAGCACCCTAAAAGTGTTTTTAATACGGGTGCGTTAGGAATAGAAAACTTGAATAAATTAAAGTTTAAAAACTTTAAAGAATTAGAAAAGGATCTAAATTTTTCTTTCTTAAAAAGAAACTTTCTGATAACATTTCATCCTGAAACTTTAAAGAAGGACAGAAGTTCAATTCAGTTCAAAAATTTATTAAAAGCATTAAATAGTTTTTCAGATACAAACTTCATTTTTACAATGCCTAATTCTGACACTGGAGGGAGGGTAATTTTTGATATGATCAACAATTTTGTAAAAATAAACCCTCAAAATGCTACATCATTTGTATCAGTTGGTCAAAAGAACTATCTATCAATAATGAAAAAGGTTGATTTGGTTATTGGTAATTCTTCAAGTGGAATAATTGAAGCTCCATTTTTTAAAATACCCACTATTAATTTGGGAGACAGGCAAAAAGGGAGAATTCAAGGACAAACAGTAATTAATTCCGTTATAGAATCCGATTCTATTGTTAACTCCATAAATATAGGTTTGAGTGATGAGTTTAGGAATAAAATTAAAAACTCCCAAAACCCATACGGAAATCAAAATGCATCTGAAAAAATTTTAGATGTTTTAAGTAAAGTTAATTTAAAACAATTAATCAATAAAAAATTTTACGATTTGAAATCATCGGATTTAAATAATTAATTTTAAAAAAACTTCATGAACGAAATACAAGATTATATTGTAAAAAAAGGAGAGAAAATTGAAATAGCTTTAAGAAAATTAAATACTCTTCCTAACGAAAAAATCCTTTTCGTAATTGATGAGAATAAAAAGTTATATTGTTCAATTTCAGATGGTGACATAAGAAGATCTATTATAAGAAAAAAAACTATAAAACTAAATGTAGAAGATGTATGTCAAACAAAACCCAAATTTATAATTTATGATGATAAAGAGTTTTTAAATCTTCTTTCATTTAGGGATAGTGGAGTTAAAATAATTCCAATTATAGATAAAGAAAACATGACTATAAAAAGGATAATAAATTTTAACCAGTTAAATTCTTTTTTGCCAATTGAAGTTGTAATTATGGCAGGAGGAAAAGGGAAAAGATTGGGAGAATTAACCAAAAAAATACCAAAACCTCTTCTTCCAATAGGGGGAAAACCAATTATGGAGCATCAAATTGAAAGATTGCGTTCATATGGTATTGAGAAATTTTGGTTTTGTATTAATTACTTGGGAGAAATGATAAAAGAACATTTTAAAAAGGGCTCTGAGGATGTATCGTTTAATTATATTAAAGAAAAAAAATCTTTAGGGACAATAGGGGGTATATCTGAAATTAAACAATTTAATAAAGAGGATATTTTGATTTCAAATTCAGATTTAATAACAAATTTAAATTATGAAGATTTTTATCTAAATTTTTTAAATAATAAAGCTGACATGTCAGTTGTGACAATACCATATGATATTAAAATTCCCTACGGTGTTTTAGAATGCACCAATAATTCTGTTTTGAATATTATTGAAAAACCAACATACACCCATTTTTCAAATGCTGGTATTTATTTAATTAGAAGAAAGTTTCTGAAAGAGATTAAAAGGGAAACATTTTTTAATGCAACAGATTTAATTAAAATTTTAGTTGAAAAGAAAAAAAGGGTAATTAGTTACCCCTTTAATGGATATTGGCTGGATATTGGTAATCCGGATGACTATAATAGGGCAGTAAATGACTACAATAATAGTAAAGTCAAATGAAAGTACTAATAACAATTTGTGCAAGGGGAGGCTCTAAGGGGATACCTAAAAAAAATATAGTTAAAATTGGCGGTGACGTTTTGATTGCACACACTATAAAATTTGCTCAAAATATTTTAAAAAATCTGAACACTACGATCGCATTATCGACAGATGACAAAGAAATAAAAAAAATTGCTGAACAGTTCGGTTTATTTACTGATTATAAGAGACCTGCTAGTCTCTCAGAGGATAACACTAGCAAAGTATTAACAATTCATCACTTGTTGAATTATTATGAGCTAACTATGGACGCAACATTTGATTACATATTAGATTTGGATGTTTCATCACCAATAAGGAATAAAAGTGACATAGAGGAAGCATTTGATATATTCAAACTTGACATAGAGGCTCAGAGTCTTTTTTCTGTCAATCCCTCAAAAAGAAACCCTTATTACAACATAGTTGAAAGGAAAAAAAATGGGTATTTTGATATAATTAAAAAACCAAAAGGTTCATTGAAAGGTAGACAAATGGCTCCTAAAACATATGATATGAATGCTTCTTTCTATTGGTATAGAAGATCTTTTTTTGATTTACAATTAGAAACTCCTATCACAAATAAATCTCTGATATATGAGATGAAGCATTTATGTTTTGATTTGGATTACGAGGAAGATTTGGACTATATGAAATACTTAATTAAAAAAGGGAAAATTGATTTTATATGAAAGTTGCATTTATTGGTTACGGGGGAATTGCAAGAAAACACGCAGAGATTATAAAAAAGACTTATCCTTCTGCTCAAATTTTTTCCGTAAAAGAGCAATTAGATTCTGATTCGAATAGTGAGGTTAAACAAATAGATTCTAAAAATATTTCAAATTTTTATCTAGATGCAATCTTTATTACCAATCCGTCTTCTTTTCATGTTAAATCAATTATGGAAAATCATAATTTAAACATTCCAATAATGGTAGAAAAACCTATATGCGTAAATCTTAGCCAATTAAATCAGCTTAAGCAACTAGAAAAATTAAAAAACCCTAGGATATACTGTGCTTGCAATATGAGGTTTCATCCAATAATAACCTTTCTAAAAGAATATTTAAAAAACAACTATTCTAAAATTAATGAAGTCAATATATATTGTGGATCGTATCTTCCGGATTGGAGAAAAGGTGTTGATTATAGAAAAAACTACAGTGCCAAAAAAATTCATGGCGGTGGAGTCAAGTTTGACTTAATGCATGAAATAGACTACTTAGTTTATTTACTAGGTTTTCCCGAGGAGTGTAAAAAATTTCAATCTAAAGTTTCAAATTTAGAAATAGACTCAAATGATTTTTCACACTATTGTTTGAAGTATGGTTCTTTTTTTGCTATGGTTACTCTTAATTACTTTAGAAAAGATAAAAAAAGGTGTATAGAAATTGTGAGAGAAGACGGGACTATAATGGCAGATTTTGAAAACCAAAAAATATTAAACTTAACCTCAAATGAATTACTTTTTAATTTAAATTACAATGGCATGGAAAAATCTTATGAGTTGCAGATCGAATATTTTTTTAAATCGATTAACAATGATCAATTTAATATTAATGGGCTAAAAGAGGCAGTTGAAATCATGAAAATTATTTTATAAAAAATGAATATAAAAAATAAACTTATTCTGGTAGTGGGAGGAAATGGTTTGATTGGAAATGAGATTATTAAAGAAATAAAGTCCAATGATGGAATTCCAATAAATCTAGATATCAGCTCCAAAAATCCAATTTGTGATTTTTTTAAAACGGATATATGTTCGGAAAAAGAAATTTCATCATCAATAAATGAAATTTTGACAAAATATAAAAGAATAGATGGACTTGTGAATGCTGCTTATCCTAGAACTAACGATTGGAACACTAGTTTTGAAAATGTTCACACTGATTCTTTTTCGAAGAATTTAAATATTCAGTTGTCATCAATTTTTTCAATCTCAAAAAGGGTTTCCAAAATAATGATAAAACAAAGGAGTGGTTCAATTGTAAATATCTCTTCCATATACGGGTCTATTGGATTTGACAGAAGCCTTTATGATTCGACCAAAATTTCCTTACCGGTTGCATATTCAGCAATAAAAGGTGGTTTAAATAGTTTAAATAGATATTTTGCGTCTTTTTTTGGAGAATATAACATTAGATGTAATTGTGTCTCACCAGGTGGGATTTTTGATAATCAAGACGGGAAATTTGTAAATAAATATGAAAAAAAAGTCCCATTAGGAAGGATGGGTTATTCTAAAGATGTCAGTCCTATAGTAGTTTTTCTTCTCTCAGATAAATCAAGTTATATTACCGGACAAAACATTATCGTTGATGGTGGGTTAACTATAATTTAAGATATATGGAAAATAATTTAATTAAATGGTGTAAAAACTGCATGAATATGTCTAATAGACCAAGGATTACTTTTGATGAGAGGGGCTGGTGCAATGCATGCCAGTGGATGGAGGAAAAAAAAGTCGTTGATTGGGAGTCTAGACAGAATACATTGAGAAAAACATTATTAAAGTATAAAAATGATAATTTCAAGTGTATTGTACCGGTTAGCGGAGGAAAAGATGGTTCCTATGTCTCCCACACCATTAAAAACAAATATAAAATCAACCCTCTTACTGTCACTGTAAGACCAGCTCTAAGCTTAGAAATTGGAGACCAAAATTTAACTAATTTTATTAATTCTGGATATTCTCACATTCATATAACACCTAATCCAAGTGTCCTTTCGTTAATAAATAAGCTTGGTTTTATTCATATGGGTTTTCCTTACTACGGATGGTTGATTGCAATTTTTTCATGTTTAGTTAGAACTGCAAATTACTACGACATAAAACTAATTATTTATGGAGAAGATGGAGAAGTTGAATATGGGGGCTCAAATAAAACAAAAGACATTCCTTTTTTTGATATTTCCTATATGAAAAAAATATATACTGAAGGAGGATATGATTATGTAATTAAAATTGCAAAAGATAAATATAACGTGCCAAAAGAGGAACTAAGCTTTTTTGAATTTCCTAGCGAAAAAGAAATTGCCACGAAAGGAATTAAACTTACTCATATGTCTTATTTTGAGCCATGGGATTCATATAAAAATTATTTGGTAGCAAAAGAAAGTTGTGGTCTTATTGAAAAAAATGAAGGTAACAAAGATACTTTTACAAACTTTGCCCAAAATGATCAGGCGTTATACTCGTTACATACCTATTTGATGTACCTAAAGTTTGGATTTGGTAGGGCAACACAGGATTGTGGAATAGAAATTAGAAGAGGAGCTATGACAAGAGAACAGGCAATTAATTTGATTAAGTTGTATGATAATTCCTATCCATCTGAAAACTTAGAAATTTATTTAGATTATTTCAAAATGAAAGAATCAGAATTCAATTCAATTATTGATAAATACGCAAATAAAAATTTATTTAAAAAAATCAAAAATAGATGGGAACCTAAATTTGAACCTGGAAATGATTTTAAAATATGAAGGTGGCAATTATTAATTATGGTATGGGGAACTTAAAATCAATAATTGGATCATTAAACCATTTAGGAGTTCAAGATATAGTTGTTACTTCTAATGCAGGCGAAATTAATGACTCTGATAAAATCATCTTACCTGGGGTGGGAGCTTTCAGGGAAGCTATGAAAAATATAAAAAAATTGAATCTTCAAAAGTCTTTAGAATTAAATGTAGTCGAGAAAAAGAAACCAATCCTTGGAATCTGTTTAGGAATGCAATTAATGGCTTCATTTTCAGAAGAAGGTGGATTTACTAAAGGATTAAATTATATCAATGGTGGGGTAAATAAATTTGAGGAGGGGAGCTTAAAAATCCCCCATATAGGTGTTAATTTGGTGGAAACGAGTACAAAATCAAAAATTTACTCAGGAATTAAAAACAGCAATTGTCAATTTTATTTTGTTCACAGTTATAAGCTTGAATTAAATGAAAATTGTGTAGTCGGCAAAACGCAATATATTTCAAAATTTATTTCAAGCTTTGAAAAGGACAATATTGTTGGTGTTCAATTTCATCCAGAACTAAGTCAATCAAATGGCCTTAAAGTCATAAGTAACTTCTTATCAAAGATATAATGCTTAAAAAAAGATTAATATTTTCTCTAATTTATTGTGATGGTTTTTTTATGCAAAGCAGAAATTTTAGATTACAAAAAGTAGGAGACATAAATTGGCTTTTAAAAAATTATAGGTTTCAGGAAACTAGTTTTTCGATAGATGAATTAATAATTTTAGACGCCTCAAGGAAAAATAAATTAACCACAAACTTTCTTAGAGTAATTGAAAAATTAGCTCAAGGCTGTTTCATTCCAATTTCTGTTGGTGGTGGGATTAAATCAATAAATAATTGCAGAAAATTATTTGATCATGGGGCTGATAAAATAGTACTAAATTCACTATTGACAGACAATCCCGATGTGTCAAAGAAAATTATATATTATTTTGGAGGGCAAAGTGTAATATCTTCAATAGATGTTAAAAAAGAAAAATCAGATTATATACCTTATAAATGCAATGGTTCAGAAAAAATTGATATGCAAATGTTGAAATACATGAATTTCGTTATTCAGTTAGGCGTTGGAGAGATTTTCCTAAATTCAATTGATAGAGATGGAACAGGATTTGGATTTGATTTAGATCTCTTAAAAGCAATTGATGAAAAAATAAATATTCCCTTGATAGTAGGTGGAGGAGCAGGTAAATATGAACATTTTATAGATTGTTTTAAATTTCAAAATGTTGAAGCAGCATCAACAGCGAATCTATTCAATTTCATTGGCGATGGTCTTGCTTTAACGAGGGAAAAAATTATCGAAAATAAAATTGATATCCCTATATGGGGAGTAAACTATTAAGGATGAAAATAAAAAAAATCTGTTGTATTGGAGCTGGATATGTTGGAGGACCAACCATGGCAGTTATAGCCTATAAATGTCCAAATATAACTGTAAATGTTGTGGATATTAATAAAAATAAAATCGATAAATGGAATTCAAATGATTTAGACAATTTGCCCGTTTATGAACCAGGATTGTCCGAAATAGTGGAAAAAGTTAGAGGTAAGAATCTTTTTTTTTCATGTGATATTGAAAAGGAAATTTCAAACGCAGAAATGATTTTTTTGGCCGTAAATACACCAACAAAAAAATATGGAGAAGGCAAAGGTATGGCAATTGACTTAAAATACGTTGAGGATTCAGCTAGACTAATTGCAAAGTTTTCTAATGAACCAAAGATAGTGGTAGAAAAATCAACTTTGCCTGTTAGAACGGCAGAGGCAATTGAAAAAATTCTAAAGAGCGAAAACCCTTCTGTTAAATTTGAAGTGATTTCTAACCCTGAGTTTTTAGCTGAAGGTACTGCAATAAAGGATTTATTTAAGTCTGATAGGGTTTTAATAGGTGGACACAAGACAAGACAAGGAGTTGAAGCTGTCACGGCTCTAGTTGAAATTTATTCTAATTGGATTCAAAGAGAAAAGATAATTACCACTAATCTTTGGTCATCTGAATTATCAAAATTAGTTTCTAATGCTTTTCTAGCTCAAAGAATATCATCAATTAATTCTATTTCGGCTCTATGTGAATCTACAGGAGCTGATATTGATGAGGTATCTAGAGCAGTAGGAAAGGATAAGAGAATTGGTCCAGAATTTTTGAAGGCTTCTGTTGGTTTCGGTGGGAGTTGTTTTCAAAAAGATATATTAAGCCTTGTTTATCTCTGTAAATATTACAACTTGAATGAGGTTGCCGATTTTTGGAAATCTGTGATAGACATAAACAATTATCAAAGGGATAGGTTTTCAAAGAAAATTATACAATCTCTTTTTGGTAGTGTAAGTGACAAGAAAATATGCATATTAGGGTGGTCATTTAAAAAAAACACTAATGACTCTAGAGAATCTTCGGCCATAGTTGTATCTAGTAATTTGATTGAAAATGGTGCTGAGATTCGGGTATATGACCCTAAAGTTAAAAAAGAAAGAATTCTTGCAGATATAAATGAATATTTGTTAAACCTAAATATAAAAAAAGACCTAATAAATGATTATTTATCAAGAATTAAAATATTTGAAAACCCAAATGAAGCCTCTAAAAAGGCGAGTGCTATTTGTATTTTGACAGAATGGGATGAGTTCACGGTAATAGATTGGGAACTAATATATTCAGGGATGAAAAGACCAGCTTGGATATTTGATGGGAGAAATATACTTAATAGAGAAATTTTAAAAAATATGGGATTCGAAATATATCAAATTGGAAAATAATAGACATGAAAGTTTTACTTGAACCAAAAATATCCAATAATTATCTTGTTACAGTTGCCATAGGTGAAGATTATTTAAATGATTTTAAAAAATTTATTTACAAGACATGGGAAGAGTACGCTATAATTAATGATATTGGAATAATACTATTCGATTCAGAATTAATAGATAAAAAAGAAGACAATTGGAAAAAACCAAATTGGCAAAAACTTTTAGTTGCTGATTCCGTCAAAGGAAAAATTGATGATAATTCAATTTTATGTTATTTAGATACAGATATTTTAATAAATCCAACTGCACCTAATATTTTTAAATACCATAAAAATGAATATATATCTGTAGTTTCACAGGTAAAGAATATTCCCTACCCAGAGATAGAAGTAAAAAAAAATATTTCTTACAATAGAAATAAATACTATAGTGAAGAGTATCCTCTTGATTCTGCAATTTTCATGACACCAATGGACATATATAAGTTCCATAAAAAAAAGCCGTATGATGACTATTTTTGTACTGGTTTATTCATGTTTCAATTGTCCAAATTTCATTCTTACTTTAAAAAAATATTTAATAAATACGACCAATTTAACGAAACTATTACAGGTGGAGACGAATTTCACATCAATTATGAGTTTAATAAGTTGGGTAAATTAAACTGGATTGATTACAGATTTCAAGCAATTTGGATATACGAAATGGGATGGTTCTATCCATTTTTATATAAAAATAAAAATAAAATAACTCAATGTGTGATTGATTCTGTAAGGTCTAGTCTACAAAGAAACTTTTTCTTGCATTTTGCAGGGTCTTGGTATGAAAGTTTTTTATATAAAAGTGACAAAATTGTTGATAAGAAATTTCTAATTGATTTAGAAAAAATAAATGATTACAAAAAAATTAAATCAAAAGGTTATCCGGTTGGAATCATTAAACCTAAATAAATTGTTTGTTGTCAAAATATTTAACACCAATGTTCCATTCAAAAAAATATAAATTAAGAGGCTACCTTAAACTTAAAAATGATGAAAAAATTTTTGAGTTGAGGAAAATTTCTCAATTATTAGGTGATGTTGATTTTAAAATTTCAAATCATGGATACCATTACGACAGAGCACTTGCTGCAAAGCAGTTTTTATTAAATTTTATATCTGGTAAAAGACTGAATGAAAAAATAATTTACTCGATTGGAGCAAATAAAAAAATTATGTTTTTCCCAATTCCTGTTGAGTATCAAAAAGTGTTAGAAAAAAACAACATACGAATTTCCAAAGCTTCTTGCAGCATATCATTTTCGGTTTTGGCTTTTTTGTTTTGGGGTTACGGGATATTATATTTTTTTAAAACACTCTTTTTTGGATTTAAGAATAAAAAAAATAGTTCAAAAAAAAGGTACATATACTTTGATAAGATAAATAGAAATAATCTACCTAGTCCTTATAAAGATGGCCAATCTTATGATATAATAACATGGTTTATTAATTATTTTAAAGTAAAGGATATGGATATAGCTTTTCCAGTAAAAAACTATAAAAACAAAAAATATTTTAGTAATAATTTATTTTTTAAGCGAGAACCATTTGAGCTTTATTTAAAAAAATCAAATTTTTTTAAAATACTAGTTCATTCATTAAAAATTATTTTTTCTTCTTTAATGAGCTTTAAGTGGTCAAATTGGATTTTGTTATTAGAGGATTTGAAGGCCAATTTTTTCAAATTATCAGGGGACCAAAAAAAAGCACTTACTAAATATCTTGTACCAAATAGTATTACTTTTTATAGACCTATATGGACTTACTACGCTGAAAAGAGCGGAACAAAAGTGATTTCATATTTTTATTCAGTTTCGGAGGTATATACTCTAAAAAAAAACAACTTCATTCATTACAACCACCTAAGACTTATGAATTGGCCCATAATTTATGTGTGGGACAAATTTCAAAAAATGAAAATTTCAAATTTGCTTTTATCTAAATCTAAATTACAAGTTGTTGGGCCAATCCCCTTCAGTACTACAAACAAAGACATACTAACTACTAAAAAACCGATGTTAAGTATTTTTGACATTGATCCAATAGTTCAGTCAATTCATTTTGGAATTTCAACGTTAATTGATTTGGATACTAATAATCCAGATATTCATATCAAATTTATTGAAGATATAATCCATACCTTTTCCGACCGATATGTCATAGTTATAAAGCCTAAAAGGGGGGCTAAAAAATACTATTCACCCAAATATTTAAATTATTTAAAAGAAGTAGATAAACTTAAAAATGTTAAAGTCGCAAGTCATTTGGTCTCTCCTCATAGAATAATTTCAAAGTCAAATTTGATAATTTCTTTTCCCTTTACTTCAACATCGATAATAGCTAAAAATTTTAATATTCCAACTTTTTATTATGATCCAACTGGGGGAATAGATAAAAATGACCCAGCTAGTCATGGAATTTCACTTTATAACACAAAATCTGAACTTCTTAATTGGAAACATTTAAATTTATTAAACCAAAACAAACTTAATGAGCAATGAAATGAATAAAAAATCTATACTGATTATATCAATGATTAAAGTTTTTTTTAGAATATTAGGAAAATCTTTAGCAAAACTATCCAATTTTTTTCCATTTAATTTGATTTCAGATACCTTTTTAATTTATAAGCTTGACGAACGAAAACAAATAAGAATTGATAATGACACTGTTTATTTAACAACTCCAAATTTTTTAACCCGGTACAGGCATAAAACTTTTTTCACCAAAGAACCGGAAACTTTAGCTTGGATTGACAGTTTTGAAAGAGGGAGTGTGTTTTACGATGTTGGTGCTAACATAGGTTTATATTCAATTTATGCAGTAAAAAAAAGACAAAACAAAGTATTTTGTTTTGAGCCCTCTTTTTTTAATTTGGAATTTTTGGCAAGAAACGTTAACTATAATGGTTTAGAGGGAGATATAGTAATTTTTCCAATTCCATTAAATGATAAAATTTCTGTAAGCAAATTTCATTTAAATAGCACTGAGTGGGGAGGTGCTTTATCAAATTTTGATAAAGAATTTGATGTATATGGGGAAGTCTCCCAGTCTAAATTTTCTTACAACACAATAGGATTTGATTTGGATACCTTAGTGTCTGTTTATAAAATACCTTTACCAGATTATATTAAAATTGATGTTGATGGAATAGAACATTATATTTTAAAAGGGTCTGAAAAAGTAATAAATAACGCTAAGAGTGTTTTAATTGAAATTAACGATGATTTTAAAGAACAAAAAATAGAGTCTGAAAAATATCTAAAAAATGCAGGGTTTAAATGTTTCAAAAAGATTCTTTCAGAGTCATCAAAACACAAGATATTTAACCAAATTTGGATTAAAACATAAATGATATTTTTTTTAAAAAGATTTAATATATTTTCTCCTTAATTTTGGATTATGAGGTTTTTATTTCTGTTACTTGTAATTTTTTTAAAATATAAACAATGGCTTTTTTCCCTTTAATTAAAACAAAACATTTCGATGGGTTTTGCGTACTGCATAATTTTTCAACCAATAACTGGGAGCCTTTTATTCCGTCAAAAAAGAATGTTTGGGCTATCTATTCTGATGGCGAAAAATGGGTAACAAAGTTTGTTGACGAAATTGACATAGGATTTTCAAGAAAATATTTTTATAGTGATGTATATCAAGGGGAATTGAAAGGGGCTCCTTCTTTAATCTTATTGCAGTTTCGTAAATCGGACATTAGCGGTAATTTAAAAGAGTTACCCTCTCATGAGTTTATATTTAACAAAGTCCCTGAATGGCGTTCAACTGTCGGCTTTACCCTGAACAAATCTGAGACTTCTTATCAGGGTGAGATAGAACCTTTTCCCCAAAAAGCTTCGTTGTTGACATTTCATCCTTTTATTCAATATAGAAATGTTAATAATTACTTTTTATTTTTAAATATTGAAAAAAATCCAAGTTATAGAGAAGAAGAAATTGAAATTTTCGAAGCCAACTCAAAAAAACTAATTGATAAAGTTAAAGTAAAAAATAATAGTGCTAATTTAATAGATTTAAATAAATATAATTTTTCACCAAATCAACTTCCGATTTTTATTTGTCGACTTATGGCAGGCATCCCTTTTGGTTTGGGAATCCAAAAAAATCAAAAAATGTTGTCTATGGAACATACTCATCCACCTGCAAGTTTTGTTATCCATGGGGACCGATTCAAAGTCCAAGGAGAAATTAAACGTAGGTGGTTCAATATTTTAAAAAATATTGATGAAAAGTAAAATTAAAGAATACATAAAGAGAATAGTCCCAGCCCGATGGCTTGAATTTTTTTCACATAAGGCAATTACAATCACAAAAATTCCTAATAAAGGCTCAATAGTAAGTGATTTGTTTATTCTGAGAATTGAAAACGGATGGGAAACTCATTTTGAATTTCTTCAATTTGATTCCCTATTAAACCCAAGCAGACAAATATCATCAATAAATGTTTTTTTTTATTTTTATTCTAAAGACGGAGAATATTTAATGAAAAAAGAAATATCAATTCCTGAAAAAATCAAAACTACCATTAATATAAATAAAATTGCAAGTGAGTTCAAATTAAAAGAAGACTGTCTATTTGCAGTTTTCCATCCTCAAAAAAACTATTGGATAAATGGATATGACAGTTTTATTTCCGAAAGAGGGTATATAGGTTATTCAAATCTAAAAAAAGGTGGTATAAGAGGTTTCGTCCACGGGAATCATGATGCAATTGCTTTGTCTAAGAAAAATAAATTTCAGTTACTTGCGAATTATAGTTTCTTCAAGAAACAATACTATTTACAACACCTAATGGAAAGTAAATTTACATATGAGTTATTTCTTGTTAATCCTTCATCATCAAAACAAATGGCCACAATAACTGAAACTTTTGATAATTCATTAAAAAAAACGAGAGTAATTATACCAGCGGGGGGTATGTATAAATATTTTAAGCCTGTTGACAAAAAAAAATCTAATTCTAATATAATTATTGAAACTAAACTATATTTGGCAAGGCCTGTAGTTTTTAAAATAATGAGCACATCATTTGATGTTTTTCACGGATAGAAAAAATGGATCAAAAAATTGTAGAAGTTGGTTATGGCAGGGGAAAAAAAGTAAAAATTGGAGGAGTTTTCCCCCTTGCCTTTGTTGGAGGACCTTGCGCAATTGAAAATAGAGACCATGCTTTATTTATGGCTGACTCCATTTCAAAAATATGTACAAAATTAGATATACCGTGGATTTACAAATCCTGTTACGATAAAGATTGTCGATCTTCTCCCAAAAGCTTTCATGGAGTGGGATTAGGTAAAGGGCTAAAAATATTGTCAGAAGTCAGAGATAAATTTGCTGTTCCTGTTGTTTCCGATTTCTCAGATCCGTCATGGGCAGCCGAAACAGGTGAAGTTTGTGATATGGTTCAAGTACCTGCATATCTTTGTCGGCAGACCTCTATTTTAAAAGCAGCGGCGAAAACAGGAAGACCAATTTTATTAAAAAAAGGTCAATTTATGAGCCCCTGGAATATGAAAAATTCTTGCCAGAAATTAGAAACATTTGGGAATAATAAAATAATATTGGCAGATAGAGGCACTTTTATGGGTTATAATATGCTTGTAAATGACATGACCTGTTTTCCAATTATGGGATACACAGGATATCCGGTATGTTTTGATGCAACTCACTCTATTCAATTACCCACATCCATGGGTAATATATCCGGAGGACAAAGAGAGTTTATTCCATATTTAGTTAGAGCGGCTGTTGCTAATGGTATAAATTTACTTTTCATGGAAACACACAACGAACCAACCAAAGCTCTTTCAGACTCAAATACCGTCTTGGATATTAAGTATTTGGAAAATATTTTGTATCAAGCTAAAGAAATTCATAAAATTCGAGTTGAACTTTACAATAAACTTGGAAAAGATAAAGTACACCTACCAAATTAAGTTCTATGAAAGTGAAAGACGTAATGATTTCAAAAGAAAGTTTCCCTATTGTTGACGATAGGACTATTCTAAAAGAGGCTTTAACAGAAATGGGCAATTCTAATTTAGGTTTAGTTTGTATAACAAATAGTGAACAATGCTTATTAGGCCTTATAACCGACGGAGACATAAGAAGAAAACTATTAAGGGTTCAAAAGCCCTTTTCCGCCTTTTTTATCGATGATGCACTCTTACATGCAAACATCGATCCTATTACTTGTAACCCAAACGATGATTTGGATCAAATTGTTAAACTTATGGGCGATAAAAAAATCTGGGACTTACCTGTTGTCGACAAAAATAATACTCTAGTAGGATTACTTCATCTTCATCCAGCAGTAAAAAAATTATTGAATTTTTGAAAACTTTATATAATAAATTATTTAGACAAAAAAATATTGAGTTTCGAAATTATAATCTACATCGGAGATTTTATATTTTTAATTAATATATAAATTGTTAGAATTCAAATCTAATTCATGATTGATGCAAAATTTTAGTGAAAAAAACTTTGATTTCCTTTGTAAGGAATGCGATGAAATTTTATTAGAACAAAAAACTAACATTTTTAGACAAGGGAATCATATATTACATGTTGTACGTGAACACCCAATTTTTACTTCTAGGTACATACCAATATTTAAATATAAAACTCATAAATTTTATTTTTTTCTTCTTAAAAGATTTTTTTTGCACCTTGCAAAGTTGTCTGCACAATTTTTTTTTATTGCAATTTCAATACCAGTAAGAAAGAAAACAAAGGTGTTTAATAAAAAAAAATCTTCAATTTTTTTTTCTCATTTTTTAAAGGATTCCTTCATAAATCATAATAAAGATTTTTATTTTTCTTCCTTACCAGATAAGTTTTGTGGAGCAAAGTCAAATTCCATAGTTTTTTACATAAATAGCACAAATCATTCATCTGAAAAACTAAACAAAAAATTTAATGATGACTCTAAAAACTGTTTTGCTTTGCCAAAACTTTTATCGCTTCAAAAAGAAACAAAAATTTTATTAGGTCTTCTTAAAGATGGTTTCAGACTATTTAAGGATAGTTTCCATTACAATGGTGAAAGGAAAAAAGTACGAGAACTAGCTGCAATAGAGTCATTAAGTACAAATTCACGTTTCTCAATTAGGATGTTTTATTTAGCTAAAAAAATTATAGATAAAATTGAACCCAAATATCTATTTACAACATATGAGGGTCATCCATGGGAAAGGTTAGTCTATGCGGCTGCTAAACTCAAAAACAAAAAAATCAAAAATATTGGATACCAGCACGCATTAATTTTCAGAAAACAACATGCTATTAGAAGAAATTTAGCAGATCAATTTAATCCAGATTTCATTCTTACTTCTGGTAAATATGGTAAAGTAAAGTTGGGAAAAAGTAAAATTTTATCAAATGAAAAAATAATAAACTTTGGATCTCCAAGAACTGATACAAATGTTAAACTGCTCAAATCTTTTAACCCTAACAAAAATTGTGTACTCTTTCTTCCGGAAGGTGACTATGGTGAGTGTGAATTGATGATAGACCTAGCATTTGAATTGTCAACGCATCGCAAAAATATGAATTATATAATAAGATTTCATCCATTAATATCCGTTGAAAGATTAGAAGATAAATTCAAAAAATTGCTCTTATTAAATGAAAATGTTAAGTTTTCAATTTCATCACTTGAAAATGATTTATTTGAATCAAATTATGTTATTTATAGGGGTACGACAGCTGTAGTAAAAGCTATTGAACATGGACTTTATCCAATCTATTTTTCATTAAAAAATGAGATGTCAATAAACCCATTGCACGATATTAATATTGACAGCATTTTTAACAAATTCGATTTTTCTAAAATTATCTCAACTAGTGAACTAATCAAAAGAAGCAAATTAAAAAAAATACAAAAACATACAATTGGGTTCTTTTCTCCTCTAAATTATAAAGAGGCATTAAAAATAAAAACTATTCAATGACCTTCTCAATTGTAATACCAACAAAAGATCGTCCGAAAGAGCTTAATAAAATTTTTAATTCTATTATACAACAATCTCGTAAGCCAAACCAAATTATAATAATTGATCAAAGTATACCTGAAAACACAATTTACAAAAATCTCAAAAGTATTTTAAAGGGGGAAAATATAAAGTTAAATTATGTTCACGACCAAAAAATATCTGGTTTGATTGAAGCTAAATCCATATCAATTAAGTATAATATATGCGATTATATTTCGTTTTTTGATGATGATATAGTACTTGAACCAGATTATTTAAAATCAATTGAAAATGCATTTGCGTTTCATCCAAATATGAAGGGTGTTAATGGTTTAATAATTAATCTACCTAAAAAAAATATTTTGAACAGATTTTTTTTTCAAATGACTCACTTTGGTTTATTTAAAGATAATCGATACAAAACTTTAAAATCTATAAAGCATGGGGACATTTACCCTGTGCCAGTAAACATCCTAAGTGGAGGTTTATCTACCTGGAAGAAAGAAGTTTTTGATAAGGTTCAATTTGATTTTCGAAATGGAATTCATGCCTATGAAGATGTTGAGTTTTCAATTAGAGTTAACAAAAATTTTCCTAAATCTATGTTCATTATTCCAAATGCTAAACTTTACCATTTTCACTCAGCTATAAATCGTAAATCATTATTAAAAAAAGTTGAGGGAGATGTATTTGAAGTTCTGACAATATTCAAAAAAAATAAAAATTATAGGTTGATGTATACAGATTTAATGGTCTTATTATTGGGATTATTTTTCTATTCATTGATTCTATCAATAATAAAGGCAGATTTTATTATTATTTATTTGTACTTAAGAGGTCTAAAAAAAGGTATCACAAGAAAAATAGACCGAAAATGAAAAAATTAATTGGGATAATAGGCTTAGGTTATGTTGGTCTTCCATTAGCTATTCTTCTTTCAAAGAGGTATAAAGTTATAGGTTATGACATTAATGAAAAAAGAGTTAGCGAATTGAAAAACGGGGTAGATATAACCAATCAGATGATAAATAAAAAAACTATAAAAGAGTCTCTAGTTTATACAATTTCACCAGACTTGTTAAAAAATTGCTCAATATATATAATAACAGTGCCAACTCCATTGAAAAAAAATAATAACCCCGATTTTAGTTCTTTAAAAAAAGCTTCTAGGATGGTTTCAAAACTCTTAAATAAAGGAGATGTAGTAGTTTATGAGTCAACAGTTTTTCCAGGGGCAACCGAGGAAATATGTGTTCCAATTTTGTCAAAGTCGGGACTAAAGTATAATAGTGATTTTACAGTTGGATATAGCCCAGAAAGAATTAATGTTGGGGATTCAAAAAATAATTTAAAAAATATACCAAAAATTGTTTCAGCTTCAAATAAAACTACGTTAAACCTATTGTTTAGACTATATAAATCAGTAATTAATGCGAAAATTCACCGAGTATCTTCAATTAAGGTTGCCGAAGCAGCAAAAGTTGTTGAAAATTCTCAAAGAGATGTAAATATTGCTTTTGTGAATGAAATTGCTATGATGTTAAATTTCATGGATCTTGACTCTAATGAGGTTTTGGAAGCTGCAGCAACAAAATGGAATTTTTTAAAATTTAGTCCAGGATTAGTTGGAGGACACTGCATAGGAATAGATCCTTACTATTTAGCGCATAGGGCAAAAAAATTTGGATATAGCCCAGATCTATTATTAACTGCTAGAAAAGTAAACGAAGAAGTACCTAATTTCATTACTTCAGAGTTAATAAAAAAAATGAAAGAGCATAATATAAAAATTAATAAGTCAAAGATTTTACTTTTAGGAGCCACTTTCAAGGAAAACACAACCGATATCAGGAACTCAAAAGCACTGACAATAGCAAACCAACTAGTCAAAAAAAAAGCTGAGTTGATCATATATGACCCATTTTTAAAAATTAAATCAATTAAAAATTTAAAGATCTCTAAGATTTATCCTAAAAACAAAAAGTTTGATGTTATAATTCTTGCTGTGAAACACAAGGAATTTAAGTCATTAACCCCTGTAAATTTTTTGAGTAAAAGGGGATTTGTTTATGACATTAAAAATTTATTTAAAAGACACAGACGCATATATAATTTGTAAAAAATATTTATGGCCTTTTATTTTTTACATCAGTATTCTATGATAAAACTTTTCCCATTCGCTAAGCAAAAAAACTTGATCAAAATTTTTTGACACATACATTCTACCGTTAATTCCCATTTTTTCCATCTTTTTAGGATTTGATAAAGCAAACTCTATCTTATGTTTCAAGTCATTAATATCACCTACTTTATGTCTTAGACCTGTCTGGCCTTCAATAATGGTGTCCTGTAGTCCGTATACATCACTGCAAATTATTGGTTTTTCTAAAGCAGAGGCTTCAATTATTGACATTCCAAACCCCTCCCTGTAGCTCGGAAGACAGAACACATCACACGCTTGTAATATGTTTTCAGGATTTTTCTCGTAAGGGTAAAAGTGAATATTAGATTGATCAAACTTATACTTGGATCTAATTTTATCTTCATCATTTCCTATAATGTATAATGAGCACAAGAGGCCAGCTGAGTCAATTTTTTTGAACGCCTCGATTAAATCTATCACCCCTTTATCTTTGTTGATTCTCCCTAAGAACATAAATACAGTCTCCCTTTCTAAAATTTTCATTTTTTTTCTTTCTTTTATGCGTACATTGATAGTGGGCTTAAACTGCTTCAGTGAGACACCACAAATCGACCCATTACCAAGAATAGTTATTTTTTTTTTGACACCCTGATTTCTCAAAAATATAAGTTGAGCCTTGCTATCGACAAGTAAATTAGTAGCGCAGAGTGAAATTAAAGAATCAATTTTTTTTAAAATAAATCTAAATATTCCTTTTTTTGTTGACCAAACCTGTCCCGTGAAGGTATGAACTCTAGTCGGAATATATGTAAGATATCCAGCAAGCATTGAAATAAGTCCTGCTTTTGGAGATATACTATGAATCACATCGTATCTATTTTGTTTAAAAAACATGATTAATTTAACAAGACATATAAAATCGTTTACAATATTAATTTTCCTTTCTATTTTAAAGTTGATAATCTTCTTCAAAGGTAAATCCCTAAGTAAACTCGAATCACTGTTATTCAAGTTAACTATCAAAAAGACATCATAAAACTTTGACAACCTATTTATTGGTTCTTTCAAAAAGGATTTTACAGTCATAGGACTAGACACAACAAAACAAATTTTTTTCATTTTTTTTGTTGAATATAAATACTTAAAAATTTAAAATAGTCTGAGTTTATTTTACCCCCAAAATAAGGCTCAATTTTTTTATTCGAAACTCTACAAGTATTTGAAAAAAAAGAAAAAATAGAGCTTATATTCTTAACTTTAATAAAATAGGAACTAAACTTTACAAAACTTAAAAAATAATTAATTGAAAGTGGAAAGAACCACTTTTTTTTTAAAATTTTTCTTGTCAATTTTAAAAAGTTTGATAACGGTATATCTGATGAAATATTAAAGGTTTGTCCAATCGCCTTTTTACTTTGACTTAACTTAATAAGGGCTATTATTACGTCATCTGCTAACACAAAATTTGATATAATAGGTTGCGAAATCTTTAATTTTAGTCTTTTTTTTGATAAACGGATTAATTTGTCAACTATTTTAGATTTCATATTATAATCTAAAACTATTGATGGTCTTAGTATAATGAATTTAATTTTTTTTTCTTTTTTCAATTTAAATAAATATTGCTCGCTTAGAAATTTGGTTTTTTCGTATTTATTTGTCTGCTTTTTTTTGCTGCTTTCCCTGATAATTTTATTTGAAGAAAAATCAAAAACACCAATACTTGATAAATAAAAAAAAACAGTTTTTTTATTTATCATTTCATTAACAAGCAATCTTGTACCATGATAATTAGAAGAAATCATTTTTGATTCAACTTTTAACTCAGAAGCCAAATGAAATAAAATATCCAAATCTGATGTAAATCTTTTGATTATCTCTAAATTGGGATTAGAGAGATCAGTTTCAAACACCTTGATTCCTTTAATATTAACTAAATTCTTTGAGTTGCGTGTCAGGCAGGACACTTCAAAACCCTGAGAAACGTAATGATTACACAATTTATATCCAATTAAACCAGATGCTCCAGTTATTCCGATCTTAAAAAGATTCATAAAAAAATATTAATTAAATATAAAAACACATCAATAAATAAGCATAATTATTTTCTAAATTTGAATAAATTATGGGTTTAAATGTTAAAATACAGAAATATTAAATCTTTTTTTGATTTTTTTTTATCTCTCCTATTGTTAATAGCTTTTTTACCAATTATGGCACTAGTTTTTCTTATTTTGATGATTGATACAAATGAATTACCTGTTTTTATTCAAAAAAGACCTGGATTGAAGGGTAAAATATTCCATCTTTATAAGTTCAAGACTATGAAAAGCAAGAGAGACAAAAAAGGTAATTTATTGCCTGACTTTGAAAGAGTGACGAGATTAGGTAAATTATTAAGATTTTTTTCAATAGATGAATTGCCTCAGCTTTTCAATATTTTAAAGTTTGAAATGAGTTTTGTAGGTCCAAGACCTCTTCTAATTGAATACCTATCTTTGTACACTAAAGAACAAATGAAGAGACACAATGTGCTACCAGGTATTTCTGGATATGCCCAGGTAAATGGAAGAAATTCCATTACTTGGAAAGAGAAATTTAATCTAGATATTCAATATGTAGAAAATCAGAGTTTTTTTTTAGATATAAAAATCTTAATATTAACAATTATAAAAGTATTAAGTGGTGTTGGTATAAATTCTGATTTGAAAACAACAATGGAAAAATTTAATGGGAAAAACTAAAATTTTAATATATGGGGGAGGAGGGCAGTTTCGTGTAATTTGTTCTATTTTAGAAAAAAATAAAGTAGACATTGAAGGATTTTTCGATAGAAATAATGAAAGTAGTGGTTTTAATAAAATATCTTACCTTGGTGAATATGATAAACAAATAAGTCCGGATTCTAAAATAATAGTTGCTATTGGGGATAACATAATTAGGGAAAAAATAACTAAAAAAATCAAACATCCAATTGGAATAGTAATAGATCCAGATGCAAGAATAAGTAAAAATGTAATTATTGGAGTAGGTTCACAAATTATAACTTCAAGTACAATAAATACCGGAGCAAAAATTGGAAATCATTGTATAATTAATACAAATTCATCGATTGATCATGACTGTATTATTAGTGATTTTGTTCACGTTGCGCCTGGAGCTATCTTGTGTGGCGGGGTTTCAATTGGGAGGTCCACATTGGTTGGAGCCGGCACTATAATATTACCAAATATAAAAGTGGGAGATAATGTAGTTATTGGAGCCGGTTCATTAGTAAACAAGGATATACCTGACAACACCAGAGTTTTTGGAACACCGGCTATAGTTATCGATAATGGAAAAAGATAGAATTTTCTTATCCCCACCACACATGGGCAACGAAGAGGCCGAAAATGTTTCAGAGGCTTTTGAAAGTAATTGGATATCAACACAAGGACCGTTTATAAATAAGTTCGAAAAAAATTTAGCAAAATATTGTAATAGAAAAAGTGCGTGTGTTGTTCAATCAGGAACTGCAGCGATACATTTGGCGATTAGAGTTATGGGAATATCTGAGGGAGACACGGTTTTGTGCCAGTCATTTACATTTATAGGAAGTTGTAATCCCGTAGTATACGAAAAAGCTAACCTCATTTTCGTTGATTCTGAGTATGAGACATGGAATATGTGTCCTAACTCTCTAAGAAGAGCATTGGTAGATTGTAAAAAACAAAAAATTATTCCTAAAGCAATCATTGTTGTTCATCTTTACGGCATGCCCGCTAAAATGGACCAAATACTTTCTGTAGCAAAGCAGTATAAGGTCCCAGTTATTGAAGATGCTGCAGAAGCACTAGGTTCAAAGCTAAACAATAAACCTTGCGGCTCGTTCGGAAGATTTAGTATTTTAAGTTTTAATGGAAATAAAATAATAACAACTTCTGGAGGAGGGGCGCTTATGTCCAATAATAAAGACGAAATTGAGGAGGCTAATTTTTTATCAACACAGGCAAAAGAAAGTAAAGCTTTTTATGAACACAAAAAAATTGGCTATAATTACAAACTATCGAATATTTTAGCTTCTATAGGTGTTGCTCAACTAAAAGGTTTAAATGAAAGAGTTTTGAAGAGGAGAAAAAACTATTTGTTTTATTATAATCTTTTAAAAAAAGTCAAAGGAATTACTTTTTTAGATGAACCTGAAGGCTATTTTTCTAATAGATGGCTAACATGTATTCTTGTTGATAAAAAAATCACTAATATTTCGGTTGAAGAAATAATTTCGGAATTTGCCGATGAAAATATAGAAACTAGACGTTTATGGAAGCCTATGCATATGCAACCCATATTTAAAAAAAACATATTTTATGGCAAAGGTGTTTCAAATTTTTTGTTTGAAAATGGAATTTGTTTACCCTCAGGGAGCAATATTAATGATGAAGACAAAAAAAGAATAAAACGAATACTAACCAAAATTTTCTCAATTACATAATGTTTCAAAAAATTTTCAAAAAACATTATTCAAAAAAATATGCCTTTGTGATGGACACAATTTGTTTAACCATAGCTATGGAGTTACTCCTTTTTTTAAATGGATCGATTATAGTTATAAGGGGATTGCAAGACAAATTATTTTTTTTACTTTTTTCTTTAACATGTATCATCTTGGTTAAAGGGTATAGCATGTTTCTTAGATATACAACTTTCATTGATATAAGCAAACTAAGTCTTGGTTTGATATTATCAATTGTAAGTTACTCTATTTACATAGGAGCAGATACCCGAGCACATTTCAATTATTTATTATTACTATTTTATTTTAGTTTATCTCTACTTGTTTTTTATCGACTAATCATAAAGATTTTATATAACAGAACCACGAAAGATGATATGCTGTTAAGCACACTACTTTACGGAGCCGGGACAAATGGGCTTCGAGTAAAAAGAGCCCTTGATGATAGTAATTCTATAAAGGTTGTGGGCTTCTTAGATGACGACACATCCAAAACTGGTAGAACTATTGAGGGTTTACCGGTGCAAAGTTTGAATAATAAACTTCAAAAGATCAATGATAAGCGTGTAGGAGTTGATCAAATAATTATAACTACAAATAAACTGACTCAAAAAAATAAAAATATTTTATTTAATTTTTTTAAGAGTAAAAAAGTAAAAATTTTCAAGGTTCCCTCCATTGACAACTTAGCTATTAATAAAGGAGCAATAAATAATTTAACTCCTTTTAAGATTGAAGACCTATTAAAAAGGGACCAAATATCCATTGATTTAGAAAAAAACAAAAAACAATACTTTAGAAAAACTATTCTAGTAACTGGTGCTGCCGGCTCAATTGGAAGTGAAATTGTAAGACAACTCTTAAATTTTAGTCCAAAAATAATAATCCTATTCGATAATAATGAAAATTCTCTTTTTAACATTAAAAAAGAACTTGAGCAAAAAAAGACTAAGACAATTTTCCATTACTTATTAAAAAGTGTCACTGATTATAATTCGGTGGAATCTTGTTTTTCTAATTTCGAAATTAATGTTGTATTTCATGCAGCAGCTTACAAACATGTTTATATGACAGAAAATATGCCTCATGCGACAATCTTAAATAACATATTGGGAACCAAAAATGTCATCGATGAAGCAATAGAGAAAAATGTATCTACCTTTGTATTTGTGTCAACCGATAAGGCAGTAAATCCCTCTAATATTATGGGGGCAACTAAAAGAATTGCAGAGCTTTATGTATCATCACTTTCCTCAGAAAATAAAACAAAAATTATTACAACTAGGTTTGGGAATGTTTTGGGTTCAAATGGGTCTGTTGTTCCTATTTTTCAAAGGCAGATAGCGAGAGGAGGCCCCATAACAGTTACTCATCCTGAAGTCACACGATTTTTTATGACCATAACAGAAGCATGTCAGTTGGTTCTTGAGGCTGGTGCAACTGGTAAACAAGGTGAGATTTATGTTTTTGATATGGGAAAGCCAGTAAAAATTATTGACCTAGCAATTAACATGATTAGATTGTCAGGGTTAATAGAAAATGAAGACATTGAAATTAAATTTAGTGGTTTAAACGAGGGTGAAAAACTATACGAAGAATTACTAACTGAACAAGAAAACCTCAAAAAGTCTCATAACAAATTAATTTTTATTGCTGAAAAACAAAAAATTGACCCTGATGCAAAAACAATGATATTACAGTTAATTACCGATGCTTTAAAGTCAAAGGGCACAAATTCAATAGTTTCCTCAATAATGAAAATTGTCCCTGAGTTCAAATCAACAAATACCAACTACAAATCTTTAAAATAGACTTTATTCAGCAGGAACAATTTTAATATTTCTTAGACAAACATTAAATGGATAAGCCTGTCTTCCGTTAGAATTAATAATAGAGGGATATTTTGTAAAACTTAAATTGAAATCGGATATTAAAGGTAGAGGAATAATAATCTGTTTGAATTCAGTAGATTCGTTGGATGAATCAGACCATAACTCTCCAGGCTCCACCGTGATACTCGAAGATGATGATAAGTTTGGTGTGTATCCAAGTGATATTCTTTTTAAATCATTTGAAATTGAAGGCAGCACTAAGAAATCAATTTTGTACTCAAAAGCTAAATTTTTTTTTGTGCTACCGAAATTTGAAAATTCTTTTGATAGTATTATTGGTTCCGTAAGCGTAAAGTCATCATTGTCATAAAATCCAACTATTGAATTTTCACATACAGAAAAAGTTACCGTTGACAAGTCTGACGGACCGTACCAGAGCCCAGATGCGTTGCTCCATCCATTAGAGTTCGACGGATTTTGGATTTTCAGGTCATCCAAATACTCGTAAGTTACATAGTCTGATTTAGTAATTACATCAAAACTAGTTGAGTTGGCTACAGCATGAGTTACATCATATCTTCCAAAGCCATCACGATATTCAACTAAAATACCTATCTGACTTGAAGTGCTTGGGTCATTAATATTACCCTCAACTGTTGTCGTACCTGTTGATATCGTGCTTGATCCCGAACTAGTGTAACCTCCTTCAAAAATCCATTTAAAAACATCAAAGTTTTGTGCTGTAGAAACATACGAGACACTAAATGTGTCTGAGCTCATTGAACTTTCAGAAAACGTAAATTTACTTTTAGATGACAAAAATGTAGCTTCTAATTCCCCAACTCTTCCCTCCGGATCCCCGGTCGCAGACATAATTTGATTTTGTTCATTACTTTCGTCGAGAGTTGGGACATATTCTGGTGTACACCCCACGAATATTAATAAAGTTGACAAAAAAATTTTAATTCTGTTAATCAATATTTAAGGGATTTAGAAGTGTTCAGTAAATTTAGAAAAAAACTTTTGTTAGACCTTTAAATCTAATTAAGATTTAACTAAATATGTTAGGTTCCTAAGTTAAATTAAGTAAATTTGCATTCCAAAGAAAAAAATGTTTGCAATAGTTGAAATATTAGGACAACAATTCAAAGTTCAAAAGGATCAAAAATTATTCGTTAACAAACTTGATGAAAAAGAAGGGTCTAAAATTGCTTTCGAAAAGGTTCTTTTAATAGACAATGGTAAAGATTTTAGTCTAGGGACTCCCACAATTGACGAATATTTTGTAGAAGCAAAAGTAATTAAGCATCTAAGGGGAGAAAAAGTCGTTGTTTTTAAAAAGAAAAGAAGAAAAGGTTACAGCGTAAAAAATGGACATAAACAACACTTATCAGAAATTCTAATTGAGTCTATTTCAAAAGGTAATAATTATCCAAAGAAAAAAACAAAAGATAAAAAGGCAAATAATAAAAAGGAAGTCCCGGTCAAAATTAACCAAAAAAAAGCTATGTTAAAAGGTGATAAAGAAAAACTAAATCTCAAATTAAAAACTATAGGTGAACTTAAAGAAATTGCTAAAAATAAAAGAATTACGGGTTATTCATCAATGAAAAAAGACGATTTAATTAAAACTATTAATTCATCAAATTAGAAACAAATGGCACACAAGAAAGGAGTAGGAAGCTCAAAAAATGGAAGAGAATCAGAATCTAAACGATTGGGAGTTAAAATTTTTGGTGGCCAATTTGCTAAAGCCGGGAATATATTAGTTAGACAAAGGGGTACCGTCCACAATCCAGGTACTAATGTTTATATTGGAAAAGACCACACATTGCACGCGAAAGTTGACGGGTTAGTGAAATTTACCAAAAAGAAAAATAACAAATCCTACGTTTCGATTGAAGCTTAAAAAACTTAGTTTATTTAGTATCTATAATAATCAGGTTTATAGGGACCGCTTTTACTAACTCCTATATATTTTGCTTGATCTTTAGACAAATCTTCTAATTCAACTCCAAGGTGTTTTAGATGCAGCATAGCAACTTTCTCATCAAGATGTTTAGGTAGAGTGTAAACCTCATTTTTGTAATTTGTGTAATTTCTCCAGAGTTCTATTTGAGCCAATACTTGATTTGTAAATGAATTACTCATTACAAAACTGGGATGCCCAGTTGCGCACCCTAAATTTACAAGTCTACCTTCAGCTAAGACTATTATTTCTACGCCATCATTAATTTTATATAGGTCTACTTGTGGTTTTATTTCGGTTTTTTGATGAGAAAAATTTTCTTCAAGCCAAGAAATATCAATTTCGTTATCAAAATGACCAATATTACACACAATAGTTTTATCTTTCATTTTTTCGAAGTGTTTCCCAGTAATTATATCCTTGTTACCTGTCGCAGTAACAATAATATCCATTTTTTCAACCACTGAGTTAATTCTTTTAACCTCATATCCATCCATAGCAGCCTGAAGAGCACATATTGGATCTATCTCAGAAACAGTTACTATTGATCCTGCTCCAGAAAAAGATGCTGCCGTTCCCTTCCCAACGTCTCCATATCCAGCCACCAAGACTCTTTTCCCAGCAAGCATTATATCAGTTGATCTTCTTATAGCGTCAACAGCACTTTCTTTGCATCCATATTTATTATCAAATTTTGATTTTGTAACAGAATCATTAACGTTAATTGCAGGTAATGTGAGTGTTCCGTTTTTCATTCTTTCATATAATCTTAAAACACCTGTAGTGGTTTCTTCAGAAAGACCCCTAATATTTGCAACAAGTTCCGGGTACTTGTCAAGCACCATGTTAGTTAGGTCACCACCGTCATCCAAGATCATATTTAAAGGTTTTCTTTCATCACCAAAAAATAATGTTTGTTCAATACACCACTCAAATTCTTCCTCATTCATCCCTTTCCATGCATAAACTGGTATTCCAGCGGCTGCAATGGCAGCAGCTGCATGATCTTGAGTTGAAAAAATATTACATGAACTCCAAGTCACATCGGCTCCAAGATCTACGAGAGTTTCAATTAACACTGCAGTTTGGATAGTCATATGCAAACAGCCAGCTATTCTAGCTCCCTTTAACGGCTTTTCTTTTGAATATTTTTCTCTTATTTGCATTAATCCGGGCATCTCAGCTTCAGCAAGATTAATTTCTTTTCTTCCCCATTTTGCCAAGCCAATATCTTTAACTTTAAATTGTAGCATTTCTACCTTGTTATTCATAATAATTTATATTTTAGCGCAAATCTACTTACTTTATTTCAATTTTCAAATGCCGTTTTTAAAAGAAGTTATCGTGAAACAAAATATTAGAATTTTGATATGGAAGATTGTTGAAACCCTTCCTGATTTAAAGGGGTCAACTTTTTTAACAAAAGATCAAGAAAAGGAATTGAGAAAAAGAAAAGTAAATTCTCATAAAAAACAGTATCTGGCATCAAGAAAACTATTAAATATGGTCAGATCCAATGAACTAAACGATACTTTTTATGAATCTTTGTTCTTAAATAAAAAGTTTTGCTATTCTATTTCTCACACGATAGACTTCGCAGTTCTAGCTCTAGGATATCAAAAGATTGGAGTCGATATTGAATGTTACCGACCTAAAATTTTAAATCTAAAGTCAAAATTTATCAATATAGAAGAAAAATACTTTATGAAAACTGATAATATTAAAACCATAACAAGACTTTGGACTTGCAAAGAAGCCATATACAAAATTTTTTCTAGATATAAAATATCATTAAAAGAGGATATTATCTTAAAAAAAATTGACTCGCGATCGAAATATGGCCAAGGTCTAGTTCATTTAGATGACAAAATAATCCCAATTAATTTACATTTCAGTAATTTAGAAGAACATCAATTAACCCTCTCTTTCTTATGAAAATTTCAGTCGAAATAACTTTAGCGCCTTTTGAGGAAAAATATAAGGAAAAAATTAAAAAATTTATAGTATCGATTAGGAAATCAGGATTCACTTATAAAGAAACGCCTTTAAGTACACACATTTACGGAGAATACACATCACTTATGTATTTTTTAACAAAATCTATATTTGAAAGCTTTGAAGAAATTGATTCTGGTATGATTAATTTGAAAATTTTTAAATCAGATAAAAGCAAATACATTCCATTTGATTGAAATTAATTTATGAGTGAATTTTTAGAAAAGATAAGCTTGGATTTAGGTCTCGAGTTTTTTGCTGCAGTTTTAGGTATTATGAGTGTCTGGTTCGCAAAAAAAAACAAAATTTTGGTTTATCCTACTGGTATAATATCAACCTTAATTTATGTATGGATTCTTTTCAAAAACCAACTTTTAGGAGACTCAATTATCAATGCATATTTTTTTCTAATGAGTTTATATGGATGGTTTTTTTGGAGTAGAAAAGATGACGGGATATTTCAAAATAAGATTTCAAGACTGAATTTAAATGAACTAATTTTTGGTTTAATAATATTCGTCTTCAGCTTTATATCCGTCAAATATATTTACAATATTTCAAATTGGGATGAAAGTTACATTTCATATATTGATACTTTAACGACTTCCATTTTTTGTTCCGCCATGTGGTTTATGGCTAGAAGAAAAATTGAGCACTGGATATTGTGGATTATCGGAGATATTATATCTATCCCCCTATATTTTCACAAGGGTCTTTATTTTACATCAATTCAATACCTTATTTTTACAATTATTGCAATTTTAGGATTATATACATGGCTAAAAGAATTACACAAAAAAAAACTAACTGCAAACGAATTGTAATTTACGGACCGGAAAGCACTGTTAAAACCACTCTAGCTAATGATTTAGCTAACCATTACAAAACTAAATGGGTACCTGAGTATGCAAGAGAATATCTCCAAAGAAAATGGGATTTATTTAAGGGAAAATGCAATTTGGATGATTTGATTAATATTGCTTTAGGTCAAATAAAAATGGAGAATAAAATGGTATCAAAATCAAATAAATTTGTTTTTTGTGACACAAACATTTTAGTTACCAAAGTTTGGTCTGAAACGCATTTTAATGGATATTGTTCTAAAGAAATAATAAATATTTTTAAATCTGTAAGTTACGATTATTATTTTTTAACCAATATCGACGTACCGTGGGTAAAAGATGATTTAAGGGACAGACCGGATAACCGAAATGAAATGTTTAATTGTTTTAAAAAGCATTTAGATATTAATGAGATTCAATATTCAGTTGTTAGCGGAGACAAGAAGGAAAGATTGAAAAAAGCGATTTTAATTTTAGATAAAATTTTTTATTAATTAGAATATATTTTTCTAATTTTAATATAAATAAGGGGGTGCTTTAAAAAGCTGAGATTATACCCATAGAACCTGGGCAGGTAATGCTGCCAAGGAACAAAGCGTATTAATATTTCCCCTAAATAATTGTTTAAAATGAAAAATACGCTTTCAATATTATTCTCCTTAAATGCATTGTTATACAACTTTTATTCTCAGGAAAATAAAAAAGATTCTTTAAATTTTGAACTTATCTCTCTTGAGGAAATAAATGTTACTGCTATAAGAGCTTTAAAGGAACAGCCATTTAGTTTTTCAAATATTGATAAAAAGAATTTGGAAAAAAGAAATCTAGGACAAGATCTTCCTATTTTACTGAATTTTTTACCATCCGTAGTAACAACATCTGATGCAGGCGCAGGAATTGGATATACTGGAATTAGGGTTAGAGGTAGTGATGCCACAAGAGTAAACGTTACGATAAATGGAATTCCTTATAATGACAGTGAATCTCAAGGAACTTTCTGGGTTAATTTACCGGATTTTAGTTCTTCGGTTGAAAATATTCAATTGCAAAGAGGAGTAGGGACTTCAACAAACGGATCTAGTGCATTTGGTGCTAGTTTAAATATTCTAACTGATGGAATTTCAGACGAAAAATTTTTAGAAATTTCTAATAGTTTGGGTAGTTTTACAACTTTAAAAAATACAGTGAGATTTTCAACTGGAGATATAAATGAAAATTTTCAAATTTCTGGTAGATTTTCTAAGATAGTTTCTGATGGATATATAGAAAGAGCATCTTCAAATTTAAAATCTTACTTTTTGCAAACCTCTTTTTCAAAGGCAAGGACTTTATTTAAAGCATTACTTTTTGGGGGCCACGAAATAACTTATCAATCATGGTATGGAGTTGATCCTGAAACACTTAGTAAAGACAGACGTTATAATTTCGCTGGAGAGATTTATGACGACAATGGAAATTTTCAAGACTTCTATTATAATCAAGTTGATAATTACAAGCAGGATCATTTACAATTTCACTGGAATCAAATTTATAATAATAAATTATCATCCTCTTTGGGACTTAATTATACCTATGGAAGAGGCTATTACGAAGAATTTAATGACAAATGGTATGACGAAAATTACGCCTTCTCTGGGATGACTTCCTTTTCCAATTTGGGGCTAAACAGTATATCTTTTGAAAACCAAGTTATTTCAGGAGCTGATAACGTAACTAGAAAGTGGCTAGATAATGATTATTATGTTATTACGGGTAATTTACAATATAATAGTAGAAATTTAAAAATGGCTTTTGGATTTTTAGCAAGCAACTATAATGGTGACCATTTTGGAAAACTAAGATGGTCAAGATTTTCAAGCCAAGTAAATCCGAATCATGAATTTTACAGAAACAAGGGAGAAAAAAATGAATTCTCAATTTATAGCAAGTTTACAAGAAAAATTTCAGAAAAACTAACAGGTTTTCTTGACCTACAAACTAGAAATGTAAATTATAATGTGGGCGGGGTTTTGAACGGACTTGTCCCAATAAATATTAGTGACAATTTCTCTTTTTTCAATCCCAAAGCAGGGATAACTTACAAATTTAAGGACAATACCGATTTATATTTTTCCTTTGCAAAGTCCCACAGAGAGCCAAACAGAACAGACTATGAAAATGGTAATCCACTTCCTGAAAAATTGAATAATTTTGAATTAGGATTAAGAAAAATGAATTGGTCGTTAAATCTTTATTATATGAGATACAAAGACCAACTCGTATTAACTGGCGGGATAGACGAAGTAGGTTCTCCAATTAGACAAAATGTAGGAGACAGTTATAGATTGGGAGTAGAATTTGAAAGTAGTTTCAATATTTCAGATAAATTATCTTGGAATCCAAATTTATCATTCAGTAAGAATAAAAATATTGATTTTTATTTCAAAAGAGATGGTATTTTGAATAATCTCGGCAACACTAATATATCTTTTTCTCCTAACATCGTAGCAGCATCAAATGTTCAATATGAAATAGGCGAAAAGACTTTTATTTCAGTTCTAACAAAATATGTTGGAGAACAATACATGGGGAATATTGACTCTAAAAATTCAAAATTAAATGCCTATTCAACCACAGACCTTAATTTAGTATTTAAACCTCATAATTTCGCATTTTTTAAAGATATTAGATTTACAATTCTGTTCAATAATATTTTTGGTTTGAAGTATGTATCCAACGGTTACTTTTACACTTATGATGATGATTATTCTCAGCCAGGAATTATTAAAACAATAGAAGGTGTTGGTTACTATCCTCAGGCTGAGAGGAATTTTCTAATTGGCATAAGTACAAGGTTTTAGTTGTAGATTACCAGATTGTTACCTGATATCCGGACGCCATAATTAATCATGGGATACTGATTATTGTCATTTGACGAAGGATTAAGCAACTGACCAGTTGCAAGGCTATATTGATAATTCTCACAACCACATTTGGTTAAACTTCCCAATATTTTTGTCTTTGAGCATGAATTCGGCTTGTGGTTTGGACAACTGGCTTCCCAAGCTAAGTAGTTATTGTTATTAAGGTTATAAAGTATTATTCCCTGATGTCCAAATTCGTTTATCATTACACTTCCCCCAGTAAATTTAAGGTCGTTATAAAGAGGAAGATTTAGATTAATGGAAAATTCAAAATCTAATTCAGTCAGGAAGGGGTTTCTGTTTAGAGAATCTTTACTACACGTAATAAATATGAAGTTTATTAAAATGGTAAATTTAAAAACGTTTTTAAAACTATTTTTTACTATATAACTCAAATTCATATCTTTGTATACCTTCCAGACGGAGGGTTTTTTATTCTTAACGTTTAAATCATGAGTAAAGTATCTTATTATACAGAAGAAGGTCTAAAAAAACTTCGAGAGGAGCTAAATAAATTAAAAGACATCGAAAGACCAAAAGCGTCACAAGCAATTGCTGATGCAAGAGACAAAGGAGATTTAAGTGAAAACGCTGAATATGATGCCGCGAAGGAAGCTCAGGGTCTTTTAGAACTAAGAATATCTAAGTTAGAGGAAATATTATCGAACGCAAGAATCATCAATGAGTCGGACATTGATCAATCAAAAGTTTTAATTTTATCAACTGTTGATGTAAGAAATTTGTCAAACAATTTAACAATGAAATATACTTTAGTAGCCGAAAGTGAGGCTGATTTGGCTAAAGGAAAAATTTCTGTTAATTCTCCAATTGGGAAAGGAATTTTAGGCAAAAAAAAGGGCGAAAAAGCTATTATTTCAGTCCCAAGCGGAAAAATTGAATTAGAAATACTCAAAATAACTAGATAATTATGCCTAGTATTTTTTCAAAAATAGTTAAGAAAGAGGTAAGTTGTTTTAAAGTTTTTGAAGACAATAAACATCTCGCTTTTCTTGACATCAATCCAAATACAAAAGGACACACCCTTTGTATTCCAAAAAAAGAAAATGAATATATCTTTGATCTAAGTGAAACCGAGTTTGTAGACTTGATGAAATTTGCTAGAGTTGTTGCTAAGGGAATAAAAAAAGCTATTGATTGTTCGAGAGTTGCTGTGTCTGTTGTCGGGTTAGAAATAAACCATACGCATATTCATCTCATTCCAATAAAATCAATGAAAGATGTGGATTTCAACCATAAAATTTCTTTTTCTAACAAGGAAATGATAAATATTGCTAAAAAAATCAATGATTTTATTTCTTATTAAGATATACTTCAAAAGTTGTACCTTTTCCTACTTTTGTGTCCTTGATTATTACTTTTCCCTTGTGAAAATTTACAATTATCCTCTCAACTAAGGATAACCCAAGACCCCACCCCCCTTTTTTGGTTGTGTAGCCCGGATTGAAGATTTTATTAATAGCATTTTCATCTACTCCAACTCCATTGTCAGAAATTAAGATCCTGACTATTTTTTTTAATTCTATTAATTCAATTTTTATTTCACCATCGCCCTTTATGGAGTCTATACCGTTTTTTATGATGTTTTCTATAGTCCAACTAATTAGTGTTGAATTCATTGGAATTTTAAGTGATTTTTTAGGAGGCTTCCATTTCCAAATGACTTTATTCCCGGATCTCTTTTTTAAATATTCAAGTGTTTTGGAAATTAAATCAATTATATTTTCATTTTCAAGTTTGGGTGATGCTCCTATTTTTGAAAATCTATCTGCTATCAACTCAAGACGATTTACATCTTTCTCTATTTCAAATAAAGAACCCTTTTCCATTTTCTTTTCTTTTAAAACTTCAATCCAACCCATTAATGAAGTTAAGGGTGTACTGATTTGATGAGCAGTCTCTTTTGCCATCCCTACCCAAAGCTTGTTTTGTTCTGAAATTTTATTTGTTTGAAATAGAAAAATTAATAGAAATGCGAAAATAAATATGATAATTAGCAGAGCTATCGGATATATTTTGAGTTTTTTCAAAAGGGGGGTGTCACCATAATATAAAGTTTGGTAAATTTTGTTTTTATATATTACCTCAATGGGAGTATTCTCATTTTTTAATTTTTCTAGCCTAGAATATAATATCAAAGAATCTTTGTCAAGCTCATGGATCCATTCAATATTTTTATAGTCTATAATTCTCCCTTTTTTGTCAACCTGTATGACCGGCGTTGAGCCGATCTTTTGAAGTACATCAAAAGCCAAAACTCCAAAACCCTTTTCAATGTTTGGATTTTGAGCGAGATCTGTTTGAGCTCTTGCCCAAAGCTCCATTTTTTTTCTTTCCTCTTTTTTCATTGATTGGAACAATGCGTAAGTATTCCAGATGATAAAGACTACAATGATAAATGAACCAAAAAGAATTAAGTTTTTAATTAGTCTATTTGTATTCAATCTAATATCTTATATGCTTCTAATTTATGAAATTCGATTTGAATGATTACTTTTGAATTAAATTAAGTAAAGTGGAAGTATCGGGAAAAATAAAAGTTTTAGGAGACATTAAAACATTTGGTGATAATGGTTTTAGAAAAAGAGAAGTTGTAGTAACTACACAGGAACAATATCCCCAACATATACTTATAGAATTCATACAAGACAGATGTGAATTATTGGATTCTTTTAAAGTTGGAGAAAATGTAAAAATCAGTATTAATCTTAGGGGTAGAGAGTGGGAAAATCCACAGGGTGAAATTAAATATTTCAATTCAATACATGGTTGGAGAATAGAAAAAGAACAGTATGAAGGGGAAGACACAATTCCTCCCCCTGACGAAACTCCAGGTTTTGATATAAAAACAGATGAGGAGAACGAAGTGGAGGACGATTTGCCATTTTAGCAACAATTAATGTTTCTTCCAAATTGTGAATAAAAAATTAATGTATTACATTTGCACGCACTTAATTATAATTTAAGTTTTGAAAAGTAAATCTTTGTACACTGACTCGGTAAAACCAACAAACATTAAAAAAAAATGGTTATTGGTAGACGCATCTAATATCGCATTAGGTAGACTTGCAACACAAGTTGCTAAAATTATTAGAGGTAAAAACAAGCCGTATTTCACACCACATGTCGATTGCGGGGATAATGTAATTGTAAAAAATGCTGAAAAAATCAAACTTTCCGGCAACAAATGGAAGCAAAAGACTTATATAAGGCATACTGGTTATCCTGGAGGTCAGAAATCGTTAACCGCAGAACAAATTTTCTCCAAAAACCCTTCAGTTTTAGTTGAAAGAGCCGTCAAAGGAATGTTACCAAAAAATAAGTTAGGCTCTATAATTTATAGAAACTTAAGAGTTGTTAACGGAGAAAATCATAAGTTCGAAAGTTTGAATCCAGAAGAAATAAAAATTTGATTATGGAAAAAATCCATTCTGTAGGAAGAAGAAAAAAATCAGTAGCTAGATTGTTTATTTCAAAGGGAAAGGCTGAAATAAAAATTAATTCTAAGGGTTTTAAAGAATATTTCCCCACTGCCGTATCTCAATTTAAACTTTTACAGCCACTAAGCTTAACCGGTAATTTAGATCAATACAATATTAATGTTAATGTAGTCGGTGGAGGTGTAAGTGGACAAGTAGAAGCAATTAGGCTGGCGTTAGCAAGAGCTCTTTGTTTATTAAATGATGAGAATAGAAAAATATTGAAACCAGAAGGATTATTGACAAGGGATTCAAGAAATGTTGAACGCAAAAAGTATGGTCGTAAAAAAGCTAGAAAAAAATTCCAATTCTCGAAACGTTAATCAAATGGAAAAAGTTGAGATAAAAGATCTTATAGATTCAGGGGTTCATTTCGGTCATTTGACCAGAAAATGGAATCCAAATATGTCTAATTATATTTATTCTGAAAAAAACGGAATTCATATAATTAACCTCTACAAGACATCTGCAAAGCTTAAAGATGCTTGCGAGGCATTAAAAAAAATCGCATCCACTGGGAGAAAAGTTCTTTTCGTTGCAACGAAAAAACAGGCTAAGGATATAGTTTCAGAGCTAATGAAAGACATCAATATGCCTTTTATTACAGAAAGATGGCCCGGTGGGATGTTAACAAATTTTGTTACTATTAGAAAAGCTGTAAAAAAGATGACCTCCATCGATAGGATGAAAAAAGATGGGACGTTTGAAACTCTGTCAAAAAAAGAAAGGCTTCAAGTAAGCAGAAATAGGGCAAAGCTTGAAAAAAACTTAGGTTCAATCTCAGATATGACTAGACTTCCTGGAGCAATATTTATAGTTGACGTTAAACGCGAAAATATTGCTGTAAAGGAATCGCAAAAACTTAAAATACCAATTTTTGCTATGGTTGACACAAATTCTGATCCTAGAGACATTGATTACCCTATACCCGCGAATGATGATGCTTCCAAGGCAATTAAAAAAGTACTTACTATCATTGTCGATGCTATCAAAGAGGGCCTTGAATTAAGGAAGAATGAAAAAGATAATTCAACCACCAACACTGATTTAAAAGATTCATCCGATATCAATCAAATAAAGTCTGGGACTAGTGAGCCAAACTCAAGTATTGATTCTAAAAGTCATGACGAAAGTGATAAAAAAAATTAAATAATTTATCAAGTATGAAAATTACTGCAACTGAGGTAAATGATTTGAGAAAATCAACTGGTGCCGGAATAATGGATTGTAAGAAAGCATTAATTGAAGCCGGAGGAGATCATGAAAAGGCAATTGAGATATTAAGAAAAAAAGGGCAAAAAGTTGCTGCAAATAGAGCAGAAAGGGAATCTACTGAAGGAGTTGTCTTAATCAATATAAATGAAGAAAAAACAGAAGGAGTTATATTTTCTTTAAACTGCGAAACTGACTTTGTTGCTAAAAACAATGATTTTTTAAAACTTGCTACTGAAATCTTAAGTATTGCGAGAAATGCAAATTCTATAGAACAACTTCTCAATTTAAAGATTGGAAATTTAACTGTATCAGACAAATTAATTGAGCAAACCGGAATCATTGGAGAAAAAATAGAAATTGGAAACTTTCAAAAGTTATCTGGGAAACATGTTGGTGGTTATGTCCATGCTGGAAATAAAATAGCAGCTATGGTTGCTCTTTCAGATTCAAATACAGTTTCTAAAGAGGTATCAAAAAATGTTGCCATGCAAGTAGCAGCTATGAATCCGTTGGCTTTAAATGAAAGTTTAATTGATAAGAGTATTGTTGAAAAAGAAACTGAGATTATTAAAGAACAGTTAGTAAAGGAGGGAAGGCCAGAAAATATAATTGATAAGATTTTAGTTGGAAAGCTTAAAAGGTTCTACAGGGACAATACGCTTATAAAGCAATCCTATATTAAGGACTCTAAGATTTCAGTCGAAGATTATGTTAAGTCTGCAGATAATGATCTAACTGTTAAATCTTTTGTAAGAGTTTCTTTGGTCTAAAAATCAGTGGGCCTCTAGCCAGTTTTTACCTGCTCCTAACTCTACAACTAGCGGAACTTTAAGTTCTATTACGTTTTCCATCTCTCTTTTAACAATTTCCGACAGTACGTCTTTTTCCTCTTTGGGGACGTCAAAAATAAGCTCGTCATGTACCTGAAGGATCATTCGACTTCGTAACTTCTCCTCACAAATTTTTTTGTCTATTTGAATCATTGCTAATTTGATTATATCCGCAGCTGACCCTTGAATGGGTGCATTTATTGCGGTCCTTTCTGCCGCTCCCCTTACAACTGCATTTTGAGAATTAATATCTTTTAAATATCTCCTCCTATTCAGTAATGTTGACACGAAACCATTTTCACGTGCAAATTGAATTTGGGATAACATATATTCTTTTAATTTTGGATAACTTTTATAATATGTATCAATCATCTCTTTAGACTCGATTCTATTTAAATCTGTTTGTTGACTCAACCCAAAGGCTGATACACCATAAATTATTCCAAAATTCACAGTTTTTGCATTTGATCTTTGTTGTTTGGTAACTCTACCCTCTGGAACATTGTATACTTTGGAAGCTGTTGATAGATGAATATCTTTACCATCATTAAAAGCTTTGATCATATTTAAATCACCACTCAACGAGGCTATTACTCTGAGTTCAATTTGAGAATAGTCAGCACAAATAATAAGATGATTTTTGTCTCTAGGAATAAATGCCTTTCTAATTAGCTGACCTTTCTTATTTCTTATAGGTATGTTTTGTAAATTGGGCTTATTTGAAGTCAATCTTCCAGTAGAGGCGACGGCCTGATTAAAAACTGTATGAATTCTTTTAGTTTTGGCATTTATTTCTTCAGGCAAAGCCTTCACGTAAGTAGTTTGTAATTTATTTAATGATCTCCAATTCATAACATCATCAATAATTTTATGTTTGTTGGCTAGAAATGAAAGCACCTCTTCGGATGTTGAGTATTGCCCGGTTCTAGTTTTTTTTGGCTTGTCAACTAACTTTAATTTATCGAATAATATTGCTCCTAGCTGTTTTGGAGAAGATAAATTGAAAATCTCACCAGCATGATTAAAAATAATTTTTTCAAGTTGTTTTATCTCGATATTTAGTTCAATTTCCATTTGCCGCAAAAAGTTTGAATCCAAATTAAATCCCTCAGACTCCATTTTTGATAACACTTTTATTAATGGGAATTCAACTTCATTTAAAAGTTCCTTATTATGTATACCTTTATTAAATTGATCAAAACAATTTTTAATCTGCAAAGAGACATCCGCATCTTCAACAGCATATTCTTTTTGATCCTCAACTAAAATATCTCTCATATTTTTTTGGTTCTTACCTTTAGGCCCTATTAAATCAGAAATTGGTTTACATTTATAATTTAAATACTTCTCAGCTAAAAAGTCTAAATTATGTCGTCCATCGGGATCTATTAAATAATGAGCAATCATAGTATCATACAGTGGTCCCTGAACGTAAACAGAATAATTACTTAAAACGTTTATGTCATATTTTAAATTGTGACCAATTTTTATAATTTTCTCGTTTTCAAAAAAAGGTTTAAGTTTTAAAATGAGAGCTTCACTTTGACTTCTATTTTCGGGGAATGGCAAATAATACCCAGTACCACTTTCCCATGAAAAAGCTATACCGACCAGTTCTGCTTTCAGAGCATCCAAACTACTAGTTTCGGTATCGAACGATACAATATTTTGTTTTAACATCTTACTTAAAAATAAATCAAATCCAAAATTTGTATTAATTATTTGATAGTAATGTTTTATGGTATTTAAATTTTTAAATTCATCGCTTTTATCCTCTAACGAGTCTTTAAACAAATCTGCTTGTAAACTTCTTTTTTTTTCTGGCTTGTTATCCTCTTCTAAGCTAATTGAATCTTTTTCAGAACTAAAAAATATTTTTTGGGTGGTTTCTTTAATTCTTTTAAACTCAAGTTCTTCAAAGACCTTATTTAGCTTATCAAATTTGGGGTTTTCTAATTTAAATTTTGTCTTTTCAAAATCCACTGGAACATCTAAAATAATCCTAGCAAGTTTTTTTGAAAGCAATCCT
>MDTA01050303.1_pt1 | contig 43932 bp, 43 predicted proteins | sample 811151 | NCBI WGS metagenome assembly MDTA01 (sample SAMN05326648, study PRJNA326480) | marine metagenome | isolation source: seawater | place: Indian Ocean: South | collected 2010
TATCAAGAAATGCGAAACTTGTTCGAAAAAAAAATATCAAAGGATCTGTAGAAAAAATGATGAAAAGGTACTATGAGATGGCATCAGTACTTTCTTATTTTAATAATATAGTTTTTGAAAAATATAATGAAAGAGGGCCCAAAGTATTTTCCAAAAATTCTAACCCTATCTATAAATACAAAAATAGAATAGGAATACAAAAAGGGGCGAAAATAAATAAAAATAAAAACTTAATCTTTGATATTTTTATTGAAATAGGAAAAAGTAAAAAAATTAATCTCATAGATACTCAAACAAAATCTAAACTTAAAAAAAGTACCAAACTTATTGATTCAAATTTTAGAAAAAATCAAAATTTTGCGAAGCAATTTCTTGAAATATTGAAGTCAGAATATAATCTTTCATATATTCTTAAAACAATGAAAACTCTAGGGATTTTACAAAAATATATTCCTGAACTAGAGAATGTCATTGGTCAAATGCAATTTGATTTATTTCATGTTTATACAGTTGATGAACATACTTTTAAAGTTGTAAGAAATATGAGACAAATGAAACTTTTTGAACAAGATGGCTTTAAATTGGAACATGAATTAATTAAAAAGATCAATAAGATAGAAATTTTGTATATTGCTGGAATATTTCATGATCTTGGTAAAGGAAAAGGCGGAGATCACTCAGAGATTGGTGCAAAAACTAGTTATAGATTTGCAAAAAGATTGGGAATGTCAAAGACCGATTCGGATTTAGTATCATGGCTTGTGAAAAAACACCTTATTATGTCTTCAATATCTCAAAAAAAGGATATTTCAGATACTGAGACAATTAATGATTTCGCAAAACAAGTTGAGCAAATTGAAAAACTAGATTATCTATATTTATTAACAATAAATGATATAAGAGCTACAAATCCTGCTTTATGGAATGGCTGGAAGCACCAATTATTAAAAGATCTTTACATCCTAACTCGTTCAAAAATTAACAAAGATCCGATCAAGGCTTCTGCAGATATTGCTAGAGAAAGAAGAAAAAACATACTATCAAATTTAAATGACAACAATAAAAAAATAGTTGAAAATTATTTTCATAATTTTGATGATAGTTATTTTAATAAAAATATAACCAGCTCACTTGAGTGGCAATCAGAATTTATACTAAAAAATAAAGATCTTGAGCTAATTGTAGGATGCAGAAATAGGTTCGAGAACTTAATTGAAATCTTTATAAAAGCAAATAACTCAAATGGACTTTTTTACAAACTAACAAAAATCTTAGAATTTTCAGGGCTTGCGGTTATAGATGCGAATATATTTACATCAAAAGATAATAATTTTGCAGCCAACACATTTATTACAAAATTTCAGCATCATGATCGGAAATTTAATAAATCTGATTTAAATGAGCTCTCCGAAAGAATTATTAAGAATTTCAAAAATTTTACTTCAATTGAAAATACAAAAAAACGCTCACTGAAGAAAATAAAATTTGAAAATAGTATAAATATTTATCAATCAATAAATAGAGAAAAAGTAAGAAACTTAATTACAGTTGAAACTTCTGATAGACAAGGCTTGCTTGCTGATATTGCAAAGGTATTTTTTGAACAAAATGTTTCAATTTTTTCAGCAAGAATTAATACATTAGGAGATAGAGTTGAAGATACTTTTGAACTTGAAAACTTTAATAAAACAATAATTCCTAATAATAAAATTAAAAAAATTATAACTTTGCTTGAAAAAGTAGTATGAATCATATTAAAAATTCTATAATTAAATCATGAAAATTAATGCTGAAGGCATTGCCAACATATCCTCTAGCGGTGAAACGTTAGACATATATTTTCCATCTATAATTTTTGGGGAAAAAGCAATATTAAATGAGGTTCCAGAAATTGATAATGCTTCTAAAAAATTAATTAAAGTTAATTGGAATGAACATGATTTAAATAGATGTATTGAAAGTATTGATGATGCTTATCTTAAATTGCATTTAATATCATACAAATTTGTTCCACCTAACACTGTCAACCTTGATGGACTTTTTGATGTGCTTCCAAATGTAGCTTGGACAAATCGTGGCCCAATATCATTAAATGAAGTTGAAAAGGAAATGCATAATGCAAAAATTAATCATAATGATCTATACATCAAATCTTTAGATAAATTTCCTTGCTTAACAGATTATATCTTGCCAAAGAAAGTGAGAATTGCAGATACTAGAAGAGTAAGATTAGGAGCATATTTGAGCGAAGGTACGACAATAATGCATGAAGGTTTTGTTAATTTTAATTCTGGAACCTTGGGTAAGGCTATGATTGAGGGGAGGATATCTGCTGGAGTTGTGGTAGGAAAAAACTCTGATCTTGGTGGCGGCTCAAGTACAATGGGAACTTTATCTGGTGGAAATAATGCTGTGATATCTATAGGTGAGAATTGTCTTCTAGGAGCAAATTCTGGAATTGGTATTTCTCTTGGTGATAATTGCATTGTTGAAGCTGGTTTATATATTACTGCTGGAACTAAGATACATTTTTTTGATAAAGATAAAGGCGCTCCAAAAATACTTAAAGCTTTTGAAATTTCAGGAACTTCTAATCTTTTATTCATAAGAGACTCTTTATCTGGTAGAGTTGTTGCAAAGCAAAATACTAAACTATCAACCCTTAATAAAGAGCTCCATAAAAATGATTGAGTTTCTTAGAAATTTAATAAATATTAAATCTATATCGCCCAAAGATATGGGTTGTTTTGATCTAATTGAAGCTGAGCTAAAACAACTAAATTTTCAATGTGAAAGAATTAACTATAGCAATGTAGAAAATTTATATGCTTCATATGGAAAGAATGGAAAATTATTTTGTTTTCTTGGTCACACGGATATAGTTCCTCCAGGTCCTGAAGAGGAATGGACATATCCACCATTTGCTGGAGAAATAGATGGCGACTTGATGTACGGCAGAGGCACTGCTGATATGAAAGGATCTATTGCAGCTTTTATTGAAGCACTTAAGGATTTTTTAAAACAATCTTCAAAAAATATAAATTTTAGAATTGCAATATTACTAACTAGTAATGAGGAAGGAGTTTCTAAAGATGGTTTTATAGATAAAATTATTGAAGATATGATCAGTAATGGTCAAAATATTGACTTTTGTCTTGTAGGAGAACCAACATCATTAACTAGAGTTGGTGATAATATTAAACTTGGCCGAAGAGGCTCCCTTAGTGGTAATTTAAAGATTTTGGGCAAACAAGGACATATTGCTTATCCTGAAAAATTAGAAAATCCTATCTTTTCTTCAGCTAAATTAATCAAAATTTTAGAATCCACACTTTGGGACGATGGGAACGATATTTTTCAGCCAACAAGTTTTCAAATTTCAAACATAAATTCAGGTACGGGAGTAAAAAATATTATTCCAGGTGAATTAAGTATGGAATTTAACTTTAGATATTCGCCTAAATCAAACTATAAATCATTAATTTTTGAATTTGAAAAAATACTTAAAGAAGCAAACTTAAAACATCAAATAAATTGGGAAAAAAATGGTGAACCTTATCATACAAAAAGTGCCTTTTTTAAGGATATAGTTATTAATTCAATTAAAGATATTAATGGCTCAGAACCAAGCATAAATACAAAAGGCGGCACATCAGATGGAAGATTTGTTGCAAAAATGGACTCTGAAATTATTGAGTTAGGTTTGGTAAATAAAACAATTCATCAAATCGATGAAGTGATATCAATAAATGAGCTTAATCTGCTAAAACAAATGTATGAAAATATACTAATTAAGCTTGATCAAAATCTTTAGATTTATTTTTTCGATCATATTTTGTTTTATCTTTATGCGTTTTTGGCTTATGGAATTTATCCATATTTTTTTTCACAGGATTTTTTTTTCTTTTAGCTGGTTCCATGCATAAGTCTTTTTATAAGAGGTGTTAATATTGCTAATAAAACACCAAATCCTATCGCTAACAAACCAACATTCAAATAGACATCAACAAACCCGTTTTTTTGAACAACTGTAAAGGTTTCTATTGTTTCTTGTAAAATTGCAGGTCTAGGTATTTCATTGGATACATTCACCTGAGAGCTTGCTGAAGAAGTTGCACGTGCAATTAGACCTGCAACAAAGTTACCTGCAGCTGAGGCTAAGAACCACATACCCATCATCATTCCAACTATCCTTTGGGGAGATAATTTTGTCACTGATGACAATCCTACTGGTGATAAAAATAATTCTCCAATAGTATGCAAAAGATAAATCATAACTATCCATATTAATCCTGTCTGTAGGCCATTGGATGAATTCATACCATATACCAATACAAGAAACCCTAAACCAACAAATATAATCCCCAATGCAAATTTCATTGGAGTTGAAGGCTCAATATTTCTTTTTGCTAAAGCGACCCATAACATTGCAAAAAAAGGCGCTAGAGTAAAAATAAAACCTGCATTCAATGATTGAAACATTGATGCAGGAATTTCCCATCCTGCACTATAAACTGAAATATTCCATACTTCAGGCACATATAAAGAATATGAAAAAATTGTTCTATCAATACCTCGATCAGTAAGAATATTTAAAGAAGACCCTGCTTGTTCAAACAATGCCCAAAATATTAATGAAAACAATATTAATACTCCCACAGCCAACAATCTATCCCTTTCTACTGGAGTGCATTTCATCAGAGAATAACCTAACCAAAAAGCAATACATATACCTCCAAATACACCTAAAAGAGATCCAACAATCTCCTGATTTTGAACTAAGAACAATGCAACAATTACCATTATTACACCCAATATGTAAGAACTTGTTTCTTTAGTAAATGGTAATTTTAGGTTATTGATATAGAAGCTTTTCTTGTATTCATTTGATGGTGGTTCTGCTAAGCCTTCCAGATATCTTTGTCCTCCCAGAAATATAATTAGCCCTAATAACATGCCTATACCAGCAGCTCCAAAACCATAAGCCCAACCAATTTCTTCTCCTAAATAGCCACATAAAAGCGTTGCAGTAAAAGCTCCAATATTTATTCCCATATAAAAAATTGTGAAACCTGAGTCTCTTCTTGGATCTCCTTCTTTATATAAAGCGCCCACCATGGTTGAAATATTTGGTTTTAAAAAACCAACTCCAGAAATAATTAGTGCAAGTGAAAGAAAAAAGATTTGTTCGTACAAAAATTCTCTTGTGATATTAATACTATAAACAGCAATATTCCATACATCGGGAGTGAAAAGTAATTCTTTAGTCGAGATTCCTCCTTGACCCTCAAAAGCCATTCCAAAGTGACCTAATACTAACAAAATTGCACCAAAGGTAACTGCTTTTTTTGAACCTAGCACCCTATCAGCTAACATGCCTCCAAAAACAGGCATTATATAAACTAGCGAAGTGTATGCTCCATATATGAGATAACTTTTAGCATCAGTAAATTCCCAGTGTTTTGTAAGATAAAGAATTAATAATGCTCTCATGCCATAATATGAGAACCTCTCCCACATTTCTGTAGCAAAGCAAACAAACAAACCTTTGGGATGACCTAAAATATCTGTTGAAGTACTCATATTAATTTATTTTTTTTGATAATTTAGTACTATACCAAAATGAATAAAAAATCATACATTGTTTTTCCATTGCGTAGAATTATAGCTTCAATATATGATTTTTTTCTTCTGCTAGGTATATGGTTTTTGGTTGGCAGTATAGCTCTTGGTGTAGGCTATTTATTTACAGGTGAAATTAATGGAGAAGCTATACAAAATTTTGGACTTTTTCTAGTATTTTTAAGCACTTGGGCATTTTACTCTTATTTTTGGCTTAAGGGAGGCAAGACACTCGGAATGAGTGTTTGGAGATTTCAGATATACAGCCTCGACGGTAAAAAAATAAATCTAAAACAAACATCTATTAGATTCTTATTCAATCTAGTTACCTTCTTTCTTGGTGGACTTCCATTACTTTTGATTTATTTTTCAAAAGATAATTTATCTTTAAGTGACTTGATCTCGAAAACCTCATATAAAAAATTTTAAATTCTTTTGTATGATAAATAACTTAAAGCAGTAAGAATTAGTGAAGGTATAATTACTCCAAGCAAAATTGGTAATTTATATGAAATAAAAACTCCAATAGACAAATCTTGAAGAACTCCATAAAGAAATGCTCCTATAACTGAAAAAATTACCCTTCCTCCCGTTGTAGAATTTCTCAAAGATGTAAAAATGAAAGAACCAAAAAAGGCAATTAATATTGCAATTGATATAGGTAAATATAATTTTTTTATAAGAGTTTTTTCAATATGAGATTTAAGGAGCCTATCTTCTTGAGAAGCATTTTCTATAAATAAGAATCTATATTCTAACAATTCTGAAAAACTTAGATGACTAATACTATTAAAAGAAATTCTGGACCTTAAGGGTATTTTAAAAGTTTCAGTATTATTAAATTTTTTTGGACTAGAGTTTGGAATTAAGAAATTAATATCATTTCCAAAGATTATTTCATCGCCAATAATATCAGCTTTATCGGATTGAATAAAATAACTCAGTTCATTATTCAAAATTTTTATAAATTGAATTCCATAAATTGCATCATCTGATATATTTTGGAAACTTAAATAAGAGTCATTATCTTTTACCCATGTTTTTGAAGTATTTGATATCTCCTTTTCAAGAAGAACATTCTTTTCACTTTCAGCATTGAGATAAATCTTTCTTAGAAGAATATCATCAAATAACAGCATAGGTAATGCTAATAAAGTGGCTCCAGCTGCTGAAATTAAAACTATTTGAATTGGAGATCTTCCAGCTGATCTTAATACATTTAAATTTCCCTCTTGATGCGAAGTACCCAAAGAAAGTATTGCTCCAAGAAGACAGGCTCCCTCTAGATAATCAATTATACGATGTGGTATTGATGATAAAACATAATCACATATATTATAAAAAGTGTATTTTGATGAAATATTTTCTAATTCTGAGATTAAAACAAAAATAGTATCAAGAGCTCCAAAGATAAATAAAATAAATATTGAAAAATAAAATGAGCGCTTAAATAAATATAAATTAAATATTTTCATCTTATTAACCAAATTATTATCAAGGCCGTAATTGTTAATATAAAAATTCTAAGGTATTTGTTCCTTTTAAAAAAATTGATTAGGTTGGAAAGTTTGTTAAAACTTGAATTTATTAGTACAAAAATCCCTATAACTAAAAAAAAGAAATGCACGTACCAAATGTAAAACATTGATGAAGGGTTGCTAGGACTAAATGACTCTCTGGCTAATATCAGAAAACTTAAATATAAAATATAAATAAATATTGCCGGTAGAGCTACCGAAAGTCTTCCTTGTCTAGGCTCTACTTTTGATATTGGAACTCCAAGAATTAGCAATACAAAAATTGTAATAGGTATAGAATAATTCCATTGCATTTGTGATTGAGATGAATTTGAAGAAAAATCAAATAGTTTATTAAATGATATTCCAGACACTTGCCCTAAATCTTTTGCAATAGGCATTTCCAAGGAACCAAATTCTGAAGATATTGATTGATTTTTCTGATAGTCAATTATATGCATATATCCTTTATCAAATTTAAGTTTTAAATCTTTGTCCCCTTCATGGTATTTAAGTTGATTTGAGTGAATTAAAGTTAGTAAATTATTTTTTTTTGTTAACAAAACAACATCACTAAAAATTTTTCCTTCTTGTGCGTTTACATATAGAAATCCCTCATTTTCATGAGTAATTAAGTTTTTGGGCTTAATTGTTTCAAATTGCTCTTGAATGGTATCAATGCTATATATTTCTTTTGATAACTCTTTGGTATATGGGGCGATATAAATACTTAAAAAAAACGTTATTATAAAAAAAGTGCTTGCCTGAAAAATTAAATACTTGATTAGGCCAATATTTGATAGTCCTACAGAAAGATAGCCATAAATTTCTCTATCTGCATAAAGCCTACTTATTGTGATAACAATACCTAAAAAAAATGACAATGGAACCAATAGTGAAATAAAATCAGGCACTCTTAGTATTACAATTTTTAGTATTAAATTTGGGTCTAAATGACCCTCGGATGCTTGATCAAAATATCCTGCAAATCTGGATCCTACTACTAGAAAAAAAAATATAAGAAGTATTCCTAAAGTTGTTTTAAAAATTTCAACATTTAGGCTCTTAAAAAGAATATTTTTTTTATATATGCCTTGTGAACTATGATGCATTACAATAAACATCTTACCAGTTATAAAATAAAAAGGAGATAAGAATATGACATTCAAGGTACTAAACAATATTTCTTTAAAAAATATTAATGATGGGGTTTTATCTAATATCAGAACTGATTTACTAATAATCCCAATTAATAAAAAAGTTTTATCTTCTTCAGAATTTAAGGAAATTGATAAAAAGTCAAAAGGTTACCTATCTAAAGTGGTAAAGGACTTAATCACACCAGCTAATCAAAATCAACTTATATCTTCATTAGAGGGCATAAATGCTAAGAAAATTTTAATCTTTAAGGATCTTAGTGAAAATGATGATATTTATTTATGGTTAAATAAATATAAATCTATTGCAAAACAAGCTAATTCTATTGGGTGCAAAAACATATCCTTAATCGATGGTTTAATTTACCCTAAAGGCAAAAATAGAATTTGGTTTTTAGAAACTGTATCTAGATGCCTAGAGTCTGGTGCCTATATTTTTTCAGCAACAAAAAATAAAACTGCTAAGACTGAGAAAATTGGTAATAAGGTTGTTGAGAGTCAGACATCTTTAAAAAAGATAACAATTTTGACATCAAAATTGGCTTCAACAGATGTCTCAAAAGTTAAAAATGCAATTGCAAGAGGGCTTGCAGTTGGAGAAGGTGTAAACTCAGCAAAACATTTAGGAGATTTACCTGCAAACCACGCCACCCCAAGATTAATAGAAAAAATCGTTAAATCTACTGCTAAAAAATATCCTGCTTTGAAAGTAAAAAGTTTAAATGAAAAATACTTAGCAAAACTAAAAATGGGATCATATTTAAGCGTTTCTAAAGGTAGTGATGAGCCACCAAGAATGATAATAATTGAGTATAGAGGTGGAAATAAAAAGGAAAAACCAATTGCATTAGTTGGCAAAGGCATTACATTTGATACTGGCGGAATTTCTATAAAGCCAAGCTCTGGAATGGATGAAATGAAGTGGGATATGTGCGGAGCAGGTACCGTATTTGGAGTCATGTGTGCACTAGCAAATATTAAAGCAAATGTTAATGTTGTTGGAATAATGGCTTGTGCAGAAAATATGCCATCAGCCAAAGCAACAAAACCGGGTGACGTAGTAACATCAATGTCAGGACAAACAATTGAAGTGCTCAATACCGATGCTGAAGGAAGATTAGTCTTAGCGGATGCACTAACATATGTTGGGAGATATAAACCATCGTATGTAATTGATATGGCAACATTAACTGGAGCAGTTGTTATTGCTCTAGGCAGTCATGCAAGTGGTGTAATGACTAATAATCAATATCTTGCTGATAAAATAATAGAGTCCGGCGAAGATACCGGTGATAGAGCTTGGCAGCTACCTCTATGGAATGAATACAAGTCTTGCACAAAAACAAACTTTGCAGATCTTGCAAATATTGGTGGCGGAAGAGAAGCTGGCACCATTCACGCTGCAGCCTTTCTTTCAAAATTTACTGAAGATTATAAATGGGCACATATGGATATTGCAGCTTCTGCATGGTCAAGTTCCCCTAAAGGAGGGACTGGTAGACCAGTGCCTCTTATTTGCGATCTAATTTTAAATAAGAAACTAAAATAAAATATTTTTAATGGATAAAAGATATGACCCAATAAGTGTTGAAGAAAAATGGGTCAATATATGGTCCCAAAAAATCTTTAAAAATGATGAAAGCTCTAGCACCTTCTCGCAAGTAATACCTCCTCCAAATGTTACTGGTACATTGCATATGGGACATAGTTTTCAATATGCAATTATGGATTTTTATACAAGATATCACCATATGAACAATAAAAAAGTTCATTGGCAAGTGGGATCCGATCATGCAGGAATTGCTACCCAACTTGTTGTAGAAAATAATCTTTTAAAAAAAAATATTGATAGAAACCAAATAGGTAGGGAAAAGTTTCTTAATGAAGTTTGGGAATGGAAAGATTTCTCAGAAAATAAAATTCAGTCTCAAATAAAAAGATTGGGATGTTCTGTAGACTGGACAAAGTATAGATTTACATTAGATGACAAGTTTTCTGTAGCTGTAAATAAAGCATTTATTGATTTATATCGAAAAGAAAAAATTTATAGAGGATATAGGCTTGTAAATTGGGACCCTTCTCTTAAAACGGCAGTTTCTGACCTTGAAGTTATAAGGCAAGAAAAAAAGGGCCATATATGGCATATAAACTATCCACTAGAAGATTCCGGTAAATTCATAACCGTTGCAACTACAAGACCTGAAACAATGTTTGGAGATATGGCTATTGCTGTAAATCCCAATGACAAAAGATATAAAAAACTTATAGGTAAATTTGCACTTCTGCCATTTGTAAATAGAAAAATTCCAATAATTGGTGATGAATATGTTGATATGGAATTTGGATCTGGTTGTCTAAAAATTACTCCAGGTCATGATTTTAATGATTACGAAATTGGTAAAAAATATGCTTTGCATGAGATCGATGGAACAGTGCATACATCTGATAATTTCTATGATTTTAAACCAATAAATATTTTTAATGACGATGCCTGCACAAATGAAAACGTGCCTATTGAATTTTCAAATCTTGATAGATTTAAAGTACGTAAAAAAGTTTTAGAAGAGCTTATAAAAATAAATCTATTATCAAAAGAAGAAGGTTATGAAATCAGTGTTCCTAGAGGCGAAAGATCTAATGTTGTTATCGAACCAAAACTAAGCAATCAATGGTATGTAAAAACTTCAGATATGGCAAAAAAATCAAATCGTGAAGTTAAAAAAGGAAATATAAAATTTCATCCTGAAAACTGGGATAAAACATATTTTAATTGGATGAACAACATTCAGGATTGGTGCATAAGTCGTCAAATATGGTGGGGGCATAGAATCCCTGCTTGGTATGATAAAGATGGTAATGTTTATGTTGCAGAAAATGAAGATTCAGTAAGAAATTTCTATAAACTTGGAGATATTGAACTTATGCAAGATCCAGATGTACTAGACACCTGGTTTTCATCAAGCTTATGGCCATTTGCATCATTGGGTTGGCCAGAAAATACAAACGATATAAAAGAATTTTTTCCTACATCACTATTAGTTACAGGTTTTGACATAATTTTCTTTTGGGTTGCTAGAATGATAATGATGAGTCTTGAGTTTACAGGGCAAATACCTTTTAGAGATATATATGTTACGGGTCTTATCAGAGATGAAAATGGCCAAAAAATGTCAAAATCAAAAGGAAATATCATTGATCCTATTGATTTAATATATGGAATTTCTGTTGATGATCTTGTTAAAAAAAGAACAACAAATCTAATGCAAGAAGGTGTTGCAGAAAAAATAGCTAGGAAAACAAGAAAGCAATTCCCAAATGGTATAGATTCTTATGGAACAGATGCGCTAAGAATGACATTTTTTTCACTTGCAACACATACAAAAGACATAAGCTTTGAGTTTGGCAGACTGAAGGGTTATAGAAACTTTTGCACAAAGATATGGAATGCCGCTAGATTTATTAATGGCTTTCCAAATGAAAAAGATTCTTTTAAATCTGAAAATAAAAATGATGATTGGATATATAAAGAATTTACTCAAACTAAAAAACAAATAAAAAAGAATATTAATGATTATAGATTGGACTTTGCTGTAAATGAGATTTATGACTTCTTTTGGACTAAATTCTGTGACGTTTATCTTGAAGAGTGTAAAAAATCTGGTAATACATCAAATCTCAGACCTCTTCTTAAAGAGATTCTACATATGATTCATCCATTTGCTCCTTTCATTACAGAAGAAATAAGCGATATTTTATATGAAGAAAAAATTATTCTTTAGGAGCAATATACATTTGGATATGATCAATATCATCTTCAAGATAGACCTCTCCCCTTACAGTAAACTCTAGCCCCTCGTAATACTTTAATAATCTATGTTGTGCAGAAATCACAATCTCAGATGAAGGATATTTATTCTGCAAAAAATCTTTTGCCATATTTACAATGTTTTTGCCAACCGATAAGTTCCTCATCTCTTCCTCAACAACAATTCTTCCAATTGAAGATCCAACATATTTGATATTTGGGCCAAAAGTCCTTAAATATGCGACCAAATTATCTTCTTGATATCCCAAAAGATGAAATGCTTCTTGGTCTGAATAATCTGTATCAATATATGGACAATTTTGCTCTACAACAAAGACCTTTTGTCTTAAATTAATAATTGCATATAAATCGTCAAGCGATAATTCTTCAAAACTTTTCCAAAAAAAGTCAATATTAGGAGTCATGTCTAAAATTAATTTCCTTTTAGCTTTTGTAAATTAAAATATATAATGTCAGTACATTTTCGCACAAATATTACAGTTTAATGGAAACAATATATAATTTTTCAGTTAAAGATAACGATCTTGATGATATACCTTTATCAGTCTATAAAAACAAAGTCTTATTAATTATAAATGTTGCTAGTTATTGTGGGCTTACAAATCAATATGAAGGCTTAGAGATCATGTATAAAAAATTAAAAGATAAAGGATTTGAAATCTTGGCTTTTCCCTGCAATCAATTTGCTCTTCAAGAACCTGGCACCAATGATGAGATTAAAGAGTTTTGTGATACAAAATATGGCGTAACTTTTAAAATATTTAATAAAATTAATGTTAATGGCTCTAAGGCCGATCCGTTATACAAATTTTTACAAAAACAAATATCTGGCATTGCTGGAACCCCGCAGATTAAGTGGAACTTTACAAAATTTCTAATAAACCGAGAAGGTAAAGTTGTTGAAAGATTTAGTCCTCAAGTATTACCTAAAGAAATAGAAGGTAAAATCTTTAAATATCTTTAATATTAAATATCCAAACTCATTAAAATTGCATCGTCAGGATTGTCGCCCGTATAATAATTTGCTCGCATAGCATCTTTTTTAAACTTAAATTTTTGATAAAAGCATATTGCTTTTTTATTTTTTGATCTAACTTCTAAAAAAACTTTCCTTACACCCATTACTTTGCATTGATTAATCATATATTTTAGCAGGAGCCCTCCAGCACCTTTATTTTGCCATTCTTCTTGAACACCTATATTGAGTATATGGCTTTCTGGATTGTTTACTGAAAAAATAATAAAACCAATAATTTTTTGATCAAATCTACATACTAGTGATTTGTGACCTACTTCAAATGATGAATAAAAATTAGATCTTGACCATGGAGATGGGTTAATTTGCATTTCAATCTTATATGATTCTTCTAAATCAGAATGATCCATTAATGAAATCTTAAACATATCTTAAAGAGCTAACTTGTTTTTGATCTCAATCCAGAGTTTTTTTTTCGAGTCCTGAGAATTCAATAATACATTTAAAGACGGTGCCATTATTGTTTGAATATCAAGATCTATATTATTTGAGATCTTGCCAAAGATCATAACCAAATCTATCTGAAAAAGAGTATTAATTTTTTTCGATAGATCTTCTTCATTTTTGAAGAAAATTACATCATGTAATTCATCTCCTAGATCATATTTTGTAGATTTTATTATTGACAGCATCAATTCTTGCTGTTGTTTTGCTAAATTTATATACGGCTTTTCAAGCAATGTTAATATGGACCCTTTTTTAAAATAAAAAGCTTTTTTTTCAATTTGAGTAGTATTATTGGATCTTATTAAATATCTTTTAATGCCAATCTCTTTTAGAATAAGATTAGTTTTTATTTCTGGAGTTAGCATAGTTGACATAATAACATTTAGTTTTAAATAATGGACAATTCAAAAAATAAATATTCTGCTTTTAGGCCGGTTAGGTTAGACGGGAGGGAGTGGCCAAATAAGCTTCTAAAAAAAGCACCAATTTGGTGTTCTGTAGATTTGCGTGATGGTAACCAAGCATTGATTGAGCCAATGGGCTCAGAAAGAAAAAACAGGATGTTTGCTTTATTATGTAAATTAGGATTTAAAGAAATAGAAGTTGGATTTCCGTCTGCCTCTCAAACAGATTACGATTTCGTGAGAGATCTTATTGAAAATAAAAAAATTCCTTCCGATGTAAACATTCAGGTTCTGACACAAGCAAGAGAAGAACTTATTATTAAAACCTTTGAGTCGCTTAAAGGAGCAACTAAAGGAATTATCCACTTTTATAATTCAACATCAGTACTTCAAAGAAAGGTTGTTTTCAATCAAGACAAAGAAGGCATTAAAAAAATTGCTACTGATGCCGCTAAATTAATAAAAAGTCTTGCTCATAGCAATACTGAAACTGATTGGAGTTTTGAATATTCTCCTGAAAGCTTCACTGGTACAGAACTTGAATATGCTAAAGAAGTATGTGATGAAGTGGTTGAAATTCTTAGTTCAGTATCTAGGCATAAAATTATAATTAACCTTCCTGCAACCGTGGAGATGTCAACTCCAAATATTTATGCTGATCAAATTGAATGGATGAATAAAAACTTAAATAATCGCGAAAATATTTGTCTTAGTCTGCATCCTCATAATGATAGGGGAACTGCGGTTGCTGCATCAGAATTTGGTTTAATGGCTGGCGCAGATAGAGTAGAAGGAACCTTATTTGGAAATGGAGAGAGAACAGGAAATGTTGATCTTGTAACTATTGCTTTAAATATGCTTACACAAGGAATAGATCCAAAATTAGATTTCTCTAATATTAATTCTGTAATGCGTGAAGTAGAATATTGTAATCAACTTCCTGTTCATCCAAGACATCCATATGCTGGTGATCTAGTTTTTACGGCTTTCTCGGGTTCTCATCAAGACGCTATTAAAAAAGGTTTTCACGCTATAAAAAATTCTAATAATCCAAAGTGGGAAGTTCCATACTTGCCAATAGATCCTGCAGATTTAGGAAGGAATTATGAGGCTGTTGTAAGAATTAATTCTCAATCAGGCAAAGGTGGAATTGCTTTCATTCTGGAAAAAGATCATGGAATATCTTTGCCAAGAAGGCTTCAGATAGATCTGAGTCAAAGAGTTCAAAAACTTGCAGATGAAACTGGGAAAGAAATAAATAGTTCTGAAATCTGGGATATATTTGAACAACACTATTTAATTCCACTAAATGAGTATTCATATATTAGGCATTCATCTTCGACTAAAGATAACATTCATTCACTTGAGTTAGATCTTAATATGAATGGTGAACTCATAAAGATTAATGGCAGCGGAAATGGTCCAATTGATTCTTTTATAAATGGGGTATCTGCAGAAATTGGATTAAAAATAAAAGTTGCTGATTATCATCAATCAGCCATATCTTCAGGTTCAGATGCAAAAGCGGCTGCGTACATAGAACTTGAAAAAGATGGAAAAACTTTTTGGGGAGTAGGAGTTCATCCTAATACAACAAGAGCATCATTTGATGCAATAATTGTTGGATTAAGTAAATTACTTACAAGCTAATCAAAATTAGGTTCACGCTTCTCGAAGAAGGCTTTTACTGCTTCTTTATTTTGTTTGCTTGCGGTTAAATCATTCTGAATTTCAGCTTCGTTATGAAAAGTGTCCCAGTAACTTGATGCCAAAGACTCCCTCATTAATTTTTTTGTATGATTTAATGACTGGGATGACCTTTTTGATAATTTTTTCGCCCAATCCAAAGTTGCTTGTTCAAGATCTTTTCTAGGAACTACCTTATTAGCAATTCCATATTGTAAACATTCATCTGCTGGAATTTTCTTAGCTTCAATTGCATATTCATATGCTTTCGAATATCCCATATATTTTGGAAGGAGCCATGATAGTCCTCCATCAGGCACAAGAGCAATATTACTAAATACAGACATAATATAACTGTCATCAGACATTATTCTGAGATCACATGACATAGCAAGGGCAGCACCTATTCCGGCAGCCGGTCCTGCAATTGAGCCAACTACTGGTTTTGGCATACTTATAATATTTTCAAAAAAAGGTTTATATCCCCTAATGAGTGCATCCTTAGAGCCTTTCCAAGTCGTCTTCCTCTCATTTAAATCAGCTCCCGCACAAAAGCCTCTGCCAGCTCCTGATATAACAAGCACTCTTACAGATTTATCATTTTTAACATCCTCAGTAGATTTTTGTAAATCCCAGACAAGCTGTTCATTAACTGCATTTAAAACATTTGGCCTATTAAGTTTTAAGAATGCTACATTATCTTCTTTCGCTAATTCAATTGTTTCAAAGCTCATAGTTACTCCTTTAATTTTTTTAAAATAATTATATAGCCATTTTTATATATAATTTTTCCTGATGGTTCATCTTGATCAGATCTCGACCAACTTACAATCGACTTTGGTCCAGGATTAGATAAAATAAATGTTTTAATTATTTCGTTCATAATTTTGCTACTTGGTAATGCTATATTACATTGTGATATTGAAAATCTTAAAATATCCTTAATAATTGATTTTGATAGTGATTTTAATTTTTTAACTTCAATTTCCTGCCCAATAAGCTCATTATATTTTTCAATTAAAATATTTTTATAATTATCGTTTCTATTAATTAGAATATCGGTCAGGTTATTAACTCTTTGCGGGAAGTTAATCCATCTTTCTTCTAACAAAGGAAAAATATCATTTCTTAAAAAATTCCTATCGAATTTATTATTGATATTCGACTCATCTTCAATAAAGTCAATATTCTTGCTATTTAAGAAATCCAGTATTTGTTTTTTAGAGGTCTTTAACAAAGGTCTTATTAAAATTCCATTACCTATATGTCTTTTTTCTTTAGGGCCCTCTAAGCCTTCAATACCAGTTCCTCTCAAAATTCGCAAAAATACAGTTTCAGCAACATCATCAGAGTGATGGCCTGTCAGGAGTAAATCACCTTTATCAAGCAACTCTTCAAAAACTTTATATCTAGTTCTTCTTGCATTCGACTCAAGTCCTCCTCCATCTGAAGAAACTGAAACAGATTTTATGATTAAATCTATGTCTAACCTTTCGCACAATTCTTTGCAATGCTTTTCCCAATCAAGGGCATTTTGAGATAAATTATGATTAATATGAATAGCTTTTATCTTTAGATTATCTTTATAAAATTCATTCAATAAAAACAACAGTGCAGTCGAGTCTGCTCCACCACTAAACGCAACATAAGTTGTTTTTTTATAATTTAAATTTGCTTGTAATAAGTCATTGTTTAACAGGTTATGCTCCAATGCTTAAAATCCTTTTGTATCTTCTTTCAAGCAATTCTTCAACTGAAAGTTTTTTTAAAATTGATAAATTTTTTAATAATGAGCTTTTTATATTCTCAGATATTAAATCATGATCATTATGTGCTCCACCAAGAGGTTCTTGAATTACTTCATCAACTATATTTAATTTTTTAAGGTCTTTTGAAGATACTTTCATAGCCTCAGCAGCTTCATTAGCCATATCAGAGTTTCTCCAAATGATAGAAGCACAGGCTTCAGGTGCTGCGACTGAATAAATTGAATACTCTAACATTGAAAGATGATCTCCAACACTTATTGCTAATGCTCCACCTGAACCCCCCTCTCCGCTCACAACAACAATAATTGGTGTTTTCAATTCAGACATAGTTGCTAAATTTGTTGCTATCGCTTCACTTTGGCATCTTTCCTCAGCTTCAGCACCAGGAAAAGCCCCAGCAGTATCAACAAAAGTTATAATTGGTAACTTAAATCGCTCTGCAAGCAACATAAGCCTTTTTGCCTTTCTAAAACCCTCTGGATTAGTCATTCCAAAATTTCTCATAGCCTTCTCAGGGGTATCTTTTCCTTTTTCATGACCTATAATCATCACAGGTGTATTATCTAAGAGGCCAATACCTCCAATTATTGAACCATCATCGCCGAACTGTCTATCTCCATGAAGTTCGTCAAAATCATTAAATATTTTTGAAATATAGTCTGAGGTATGTGGCCTACTTGGATGTCTTGCAATTTGAACTATCTGCCATGTATTAAGTTTAGAATAGATTTTCTTAGTTAAAGACATTTTATCCTGTTCTAGCTTTAAAATTTCTTCTTTGAGTGCAGGGGATTCTATTGCTGCATCCTGCAATGCGCTTAATTTTTGAGAAAGCTCTTTTATAGGGCTTTCAAAATCTAAGAACTTTTTTTCAGTCATAATTAAATTTCTATTGTGTCTTTGCCAAAAATATCTTCTAAATAAAATAAATTTTTCAATGAAGGACTAAAGCTAAATTTGTCTCCAATATCTATTATAGCCCCTGTTTTATTTGATTTAACTCTCACATTTACTCTGCATAAACCTTCATTCCAAAAATCTGAGCCTATAGATTCAAGTTTATTTATGAAATCATCAAGTGAAATTGATTGAGATTTACTTATATCTATTATAACTTCATTAATATTCTTGTTTAATTTTTCCTCAATCGTAGAAACATTATTTACTCGCATCTTATACATCTGCATGCCAATGTTATTAGTTCTATAGTCATCGGTCTCCACCAATCCACTAAAATGTAAAATTTTGCCCTCTTTTAAAAAATGATGACATCTTTCTAAAGACTCACCAGAAATAATTCCATCCATTGATCCAGTGCCATCACTAAAATTAACAAATGCAACAGGTTTTCCTTTTCTGTCTCTGGTATTTCTTATAGAAGACAATAAACCAATTAGTGAAGTTTGAGTTTTTTGACTATTTAAATCTTTTATCTTCTTAGATTGTATCTTTTTTATCTTACCTTCAATTGCTTTTACAGGATGCCCAGATAAGTAATACCCAAGCGAGACTCTTTCAAGTTCCAATTTCTCACTTAGATTTAATTCTTTTGTATTAACGTATCTTTCATATGGATCGAAATCATCATTCATATTGTCAAATAAATCACCTGTATTGTTTTGATTATTTCCATCGGCCAACATATCTGGAACACACTCAACTGCAATTGATCTAGATGGAACCAAAGAGTCAAAAGCACCTGAAAAAGCTAATGCTTCTAAAGATTTTTTACCTCCCATTCTTATATCTATTTTTCTAGAAAAACCCCATAAATCATTAATGTCTGTACCTTCTCTTTTTTTACATACATGATCAATAAAAGCATCTGATACCCCCTTAATAGCACCCAAGCCATACTCAATTTTTTGATCATCATTTACAGAAAAACTTTTATCGCTTATTAAAACATTTGGCTGCAATACTTCTATGTTCATTCGTTCACATTCTAAAATTAATGCATGTATTTTATCTGTATTTTTTAACTCAGTTGATAATACTGCAGCCATAAAATGTGCTGGATAATATGTCTTTAAAAAAGCCGTTTGATATGAAATTAATGCATATGCTGCTGAGTGAGATTTATTAAAACCATATTCTGCGAATTGATTTATTAAATCAAAAATTTGCTCTGCATTATTTTTTGTTATGTTATTTTCAATACATCCTTTTACAAATATCTCACGTTGCTCTTCCATTTCCTCTTTTTTCTTCTTTCCCATTGCTCTTCTTAGGATATCGGCTTGACCTAACGAGAAACCTGCGAGAACTCTCGCCGCTTCCATAACTTGCTCTTGATAAACAATAACACCATAGGTTTCTTCAAGCACTGGCTGGAGCAATTTATGAGGATAAGTTACAGGACTTTTTCCGTGCTTTCGATTTACAAATTCTTCATGCATGCCTGAATTTAAAGGGCCTGGCCTGAATAAAGCTAATAAAGCAGTTATTTCCTCAAACTTAGTAGGTTTAAGTTTCTTAATGAGTTCTCTCATGCCTCTTGATTCAAGTTGAAAAACTGACATTGTTTCTCCAGAAGCAAGCAATTCAAAGACTTTCTTGTCGCTTAAAGAAATTTTAGATATGTCTACCTGTTTATCTTTACTTAAATTATTGTTGATAGTTTTTAATGCTTTATCTATAACAGTCAATGTTCTTAAGCCAAGAAAATCAAATTTTACTAATCCTATCTTTTCAACATCATCTTTATCAAATTGAGTCATTGTTGAGTTAGATTGACGATCAAAATAAACAGGACAAAAATCAGATATGCTACCAGGAGCTATTACAACTCCAGCAGCATGTTTTCCAACATTTCTTGTAATACCTTCAAGTTTATAAGAAAGGTCAACTATTTCTTTTACCTCTTCATCTTCATTTATAGTTTGTTTAAAAATTGGTTGTTCCTCTTGAGCTTTATCTAGGGTCATACCAGGAACGCCGGGAATCATTCTTGAAATCTTATCTCCAACTGCATAAGGCTTACCTAGAGCTCTCGCTACATCTCTAACAACCATTCTGGCTGCCATAGTTCCAAAAGTAGCTATTTGTGATACTGCATCTTTTCCATATTTATTGCTAACATACTCAATCACTAAATCTCTTTTTTCTTGACATATATCGATATCAAAATCAGGCATAGAGTGTCTCTCAGGATTAAGAAACCTTTCAAAAAGCAAGCCGTGAATTATAGGATCAAGAGCGGTTATACCCAATGCAAAAGCTACAAGAGATCCAGCACCCGAACCTCTTCCTGGACCAACAGGCACATCATTCTTTTTAGACCATTCAATAAAATCAGCAACAATCAAAAAATAGCTAGAAAACCCCATATTTTTAATTTGCTCTAGTTCATATTCAAGTCTTTGTTGGTATATTTTTTTGTTATTGGACTCAAAATTTTCTATATACTTTAGTAATCTTTGCTCAGAAATTTTTTGTATAAATGAATCAAAATCATGGCTTTTGGGCACGGGGTATTCTGGAAGAAAATAACCTTTTGTATCAAGACAAACGTTACACTTTTTTGAAATTTCATTTGTATTATCAATTATGGCAGGATAATCATTAAACAGATCTTCCATTTCAGAGGGAGATTTAAAATACTGATTTTCTGAAAATACTTTTTCTCTATTTATATCATTAAGAGTTTTTCCTGTATTAATACAAACTTTTGTTTCATGTATTTCATAATCATCTTTATTAGAAAATAACACGTCATTTGTAGCAATTAAGGCGATGCCATTTTCTTCTGCCAATGGGAGAAGATTTACAAAATACTCTTTTTCATCAGGTCTATAGGTTCTTTGAACTTCTATAATAAAATTATCTTTAAAATATTTTTGAAAATCATTAATTATTTGTTTTGCATCATTAGTATTATTTCTTTTTAAATACTCAAAAATATGACTTCCTCGTCCTCCAGACACTGCTATGATATCGTTGCTAAGTTCTTTTAATTCACTAAATTTAATTATTGGGCCATTAAAGTCTAAATTATTGTGTGCATTAGAAATAATTTTCATTAAATTTTTATGTCCCTTATTGCTCTTCGCTAAACATAATAGTTCATATGCATTTTGTTCGTCATCAAAGATACATCTAATTGATGCTCCAGATATTGGTTTAATTCCTGACTCTTCACACTTCTTAAAAAATTTTACTAAACCAAACATATTTGATTGATCTGTAAGAGCCACTGATGGGACTGAATTTTTCTTTGCTGAGGCAACTATTTGATCTATAGTAAGCAGTCCCTGAGTAATGCTATATTCAGACGAAACTCTTAAATGAGAAAATAATCCACTCATTAAGCACACACTCCCTTAAAAGTCATTCTATGAATCTCACAAAATCCAAATTTCTTTAAAGATTCATAATGTTGTCTTGTCCCATATCCCTTATTCTTATCAAAATAATATTGGGGATATTTGGTGGCATATTTTTTCATTAAACTGTCTCGGTAAACTTTAGCAATTATTGAAGCAGCACTTATTGCATCTTCTTTTGAATCTCCCCTAATTATTGTTTTCATGGGAAGTTCTAAATTAGGCTTAAATTTTCCATCTATTAATACCAATTTAGGTTCGATTGCTAATTTAAGTATAGCTCTTTTCATTGCCAATAAAGAGGCATTGTGAATATTAATTTGATCAATTTTTTTAGCAGAAACAATACCAAAACTATAAAAAGATTTTTTATAAATTATTTTCGCTAACTCAATTCTTTTTTGATTACTTAATTTTTTTGAGTCGTTTAAATGTTTAATATTTTCTTTTAAAATTACGGCTGCAGCTATAACAGGTCCAGCTAAAGAACCTCTTCCAACTTCATCAGTACCTGCAATTAAAATATCTTTCAAAGCTCTCTAATTGCTTGAATTATATGTTCACTGTTAACTCCCTTTAACAATTTTCTAAGAGATTCAGAAGTGTATTTGCTATCCTTTAGTGTTGCTTGTGTTGCTTCAACAGAATGCAGAATATTTTTTGCTGTACAACTTTTTTGAATAAGCTCAGGATAAGCTCTTCTTCCAAGTAATAGATTAGGTAAACCAATATTATCAACTTTTAGCATTTTTGAAATTACAACATAATTAAATACATTAGTTTTATAACATATTATAGGTGGGCATTCTAAAATTGCAGACTCAAGAGTTGCAGTCCCTGATGTGGTGATCGATAGATCTGAAATAGACAAAAAATCTCTAATTGCGTTATTAGCTGAAGCTGCTGGCGCATTAATATCAGATAAAAAGTCATCAATAATATTTTTTAGTTTTTTATCTGCAGCAGGTATCAAATAGAAATATTCTGGGTTTAATGAAGAATGCATAGTTATGAAATCTGCAAAAATTGGCATCATATGCTTAATTTCAGAATGCCTACTTCCTGGCAAAATGGAAAGGTATTTTTTATTTTTATCAAGGTGGTATTTTTCTAACACACGAGTTTTGTCGCTTTTCTTTATTTCTGAAAAAGGGTGACCGATATGAATACTATTCAATCCATTTTTTTTATAAAATTCATCTTCAAAATTAAATAGACAAATAGTCAGATCTATATTTTTTTTGATTGATTTAATTCTATTTTGTCTCCATGCCCATACTGATGGAGAGACTAATTGAATATTTTTATTAGATTTTTTTTTCTTAAGGGCTTTATGAATTCCCATATTAAAATCAGGCGAGTCAATACCAACAAATATATCTATATCCTTTCTAATAAATGTATCGATTAGGTTTTTTCTCAATTGAGATATCTTGAAATACTTTTTAAGTGGGTCAACTAATCCCATAATATTTAATTTTGAAAAATCAAACTCTGATTTTAGTCCAATATTTTCTAATTTTGGGCCACCTACCCCGTAGAGTTTTACATCATATTCTTTTTGAATTTCACTGATAAGATTGCTCCCAAGCATATCACCCGAGTGTTCTCCGCATACTATACCTATTTTTAATAAGTCTTTTTGTGGCACTTATCTTAAAATGCCTCTTTCAGATTCTTGAATTGAACTAATAAAAATATTTACGCAAGGATCATCAATATCATTATTTAATTCCTTAACTTTTTTTATTGCTGCTTCAAGTTTTAAACCTCTTCTATACACAAGCTTGTAAGATTTTTTAATCATACTTAAAGATACATCACTAATATTATTTCTTTTCATGCCAACAGAATTTAAACCAATTACTCTTGCTGGATCTGCGGCTACTTTAACAAATGCAGGTATATCCATATTAATTGACGTATTCATTCCAACAAAACAATAATCCCCTAATTTACAAAACTGATGAACTGTTGTTAATGCGCCAATGGTAATATTATTTCCAATGATTACATGGCCAGCGATTCCAGCATTATTTGCGAATACATTAGAGTCTCCAACCTCACAATCATGCGCAACATGGGAATAAGCCATAAAAAGGTTATCAGAACCAATTTTTGTAAGAGCCTTGTCTTGAATAGTCCCTCTATGCACAGTAACGCCTTCTCTAAAAATATTATTGTCACCAATTTCAAGTTCAGTTTTCTCTCCTTTAAATTTTTTATCAGGTGTATCATCTCCAATTGTGGAAAATTGATAAAAAACATTATTTTTTCCTATTTTAGTCGGGCCTTTTAATACAACATGGCTAATCAATCTAGTTCCTTCTTGTATCTGAACATCTTCGTCAATTATGCAAAAGGGACCGATTTCTACATTTCTATCTATCTTTGCATTGGGATGAACAATTGAAGTGGCATGTATATTCATTTAAGCTCTCCTGTCAGCACATAATATTGTTGCTGTGCATGCAATTTCCCCATCTAATTCTGCCCTGCATTCAAATTTCCATATACCACTTTTTTCTGAAATGATTTCACTGAATAGATCAATATTATCACCAGGTCTGAGCCTTTTTCTAAATCTGACTTTATCAACTCCAGCTAATACGTAAATTGAGCCATCTTCAGGGGTCTTATTCATGCTCTTAAAACCAAGTATTCCAGATGCTTGAGCTAATGCCTCAACTACAATAACCCCAGGAAATATTGGATTATTAGGAAAATGGCCTTCTAAAAAATACTCACTAGATTTAATAAATTTTTTAGCATGAATTTTTTTATTTTTTGTAATAGATACCACGCTATCAACAAATAAAAAAGGAGGCCTATGTGGTAAATATCTTATTATATCTTTATCTTGGATTTCCATTTTATTTGCTGTTTTTTTTTATGAACACAGAAGATTTTGCCCAATTTTTCTTTTCTTGAGCTGGCATGATTCCAACATAATTGCCTGATTTATTAATATCTTTAGTGATTAAAGTATGGGCACCAACTTTAACATTGTCGCAAATATTCAAGTGTCCAAGAACTCCAGAGAGTCCACCCATTTGAAAATTTTTACCGATTATCGTAGAACCTGCAATAGCACAAGACGCAGCAATAGCCGAGTTTTTACCTAATATTACATTATGAGCAACATGAACAAGATTATCTAAAATAACTCCTTCATGAATTTCAGTATTATCTAATGATCCTCTATCAATTGTGCAATTAGATCCAATTTCTACATTTGCTCCTATTATTAATCCTCCTAGTTGATGAATTTTTACATATCCATCTTTGGAAGGCGCATAACCAAATCCATCTGAACCTAAAACTGTCCCATGATAAACAACACTATTTGATCCAATCTTTACATCTCTTACAATCGAACAATTAGCATGTATTTTAACACCTTGCTGAATGTTGCAATTAGGGCCTATATATACATTAGGCCCTATATAAACATCTTCATGAACTTCGCTTGAGTTTGAAATAACTGCTGAGTCATCAATATATGGAATAGAGTATTCATTATACTCACTGAAAAGTTCAGATAATTTTGCATATGCAACATATGGATCATTGCATTTTAAATAATTAATTTCTTTATCTATTTCTTCAAAGTTATTGTCTACTACTATGGTCTTTATATTTGCAGCTTTTGTCTTATGGCTATATTTAGCATTGCTTAAGAAGGTTATTGATTTAGAATTTGCACTTGATAAAGTAGCTAAGTTATCTACCTTATAATTAACATCACCAATTACTGTAGCATCAATAACCTTTGCTAATTCTTCTAATGTAAAGCTTTTATGCTTTAACACTAATCAGACTGTGCAGGAGCCTCTGCTGCTGCAACATCCAGCATAGATGTCACGTCATCTGTAAGATCTAATGAGGGATCAAAATTTAATACAGGTGAAGTAGTTTGCTGTCCTGGTACAGGTTTTTCAAGTAAAAGCTTTATTTGTTTTGCTGCAACTAGCTCTCCAACAATCCTTTGAACTGATTGTCCTAAATCATTAAATAGCTGTTGTACTACTTCTTGCTGAGCCTGCTGAATTTTACCTGCTATAAATTGGATATCTTGTCCTTTTTCAGCAAATTCTTTTTCCATTTCAAGAATTTCATCTTGTGATAGTGTTTCTCTATCCTTTTGTAGCTTTTCTGCAATTGCTTGCCTATCTGCATTTAAAGTTTGGACTTGCTCAACATTGGCTGCATATTCTGCCTCTTCTTCAAGTGCTTTAAATGCATCAGCAGCAGCTTGAGTTCCAAGAACAGCTTGCTGAAGATTTATTACAGCAACTCCCTCTAATGCAAATAACGGAGAAGCTATAAATAAAATGGTTAATATGTAATTTTTAAATATATTTTTCATAAGTACCCCTTAATGAATGTCATCATTTTATATTAACTAGAAAACATTTCCTACTGTAAATTGGAATTCTTCTGTTCTCTCTCTAGGTCCAGCATTAGTTGGTTTTGCTATTGCAAGACTCATTGGACCAAATCCTGTGATCCAAGTAACACCTACTCCGTAGGAATATCTTAGTTCATCAAAAGATGGCTCTGAGCAATTAATTTGATAATCTTTACAATTATCAGAAAAAACATTCCCAAAATCAAAGAAAAATGCAGATCTCAAAGATCTTTGATCCTCTATGAATGGTAATCTAAATATTAATTGCATACTTCCTTCAACTTTTATATTTCCTCCAATGGGAGCATCTCTATATCGGGAAGTCTGATTTGCATAAGGGTTAAGATAAGGGGCATCAAGTTCCCCATCTCCATCAGTATCAATTAAATTAGGACAAGTTCCCTCTTCATAATTAAATTCGTAGCATGGTGCATCTGTACTTCTTGGTCCTAATGTATTTGATTCAAAACCTCTTAAAGATCTAGGTCCACCAGCATAAAAATTTTGAAAAAATGGGGTTTCTTTAGTATCACCATATGCATCCAAATAACCTAGTTCGCCCTGAAATCCAAATACTAGATCATTGGAAATTGGCTGATAATACCTTTGTCTAATATTAAATCTATAAAAACTTAAATCGCTACCAGGAATTGTGCTACTTAAACTAATTACAGTTGAAGCTCCATCAGTTGGAAATAGACCCCGATTTAGAGTGACTTTTTGCCATGAAAGTTGTGCGGTTAGTGTTTCAAAAACATTGCCTTCTGTTGCAACAAAATCATAAATTTCTCTTGCTGGCAAAGTTCCGATATCAATATCAGTTTTGTCATAAGTTACATTAAAACCTAACCTTGATATATCAGAAATTGGATAGCCAAATTGAGCTCCTATACCATTCGAATTAGTTAAATAGTTTGCAACATTAAATTCACCATAGTCGGTTTCTCTAAAATAAATGTTATAACCTAGACTTACTGCATCTCTAGTAGCATATGGATTCATATATGAAATGTTATACATTTCACTGTAAATATTTTTATTAATACCTATTCCAACAGTATTGCCAGATCCCAAAAAATTCTGTTCTTGAAGGTTAAATCCCAACATTAGTCCAAAGTCACTGTACCCAATGTTTCCTCCAACACTTCCAGTAGTCTCTTCTTCAACGGTATAAATAATATCGATTTGATCATCTGTTTCTGGAACAGGGACTGTTTCAACATTTACTTCTTTAAAGAAACCCAATCTTTCTAATCTAACTTTCCCTGCCTCAATACTATTATCAGATGTCCATGCCCCTTCAAATTGTCGCATTTCGCGTCTTAGTACATGGTCTTGAGTAATTTCATTTCCAGTAAATAATATCTTCCTTGTATAAGTTCTATTCCCTGGCTTAATATTAAATATTAACTTTACTTCATTTGTATCTTCGTTCACTTCTGGGCTACCAATTACTTCTGCAAAAGCATATCCTCTGTTTCCTAAAACATTTGTAAAGAACTCTTCAATTGAGGTAATCTGAGCTTGAGAATACGTCGTCTCTTTAAGGGTATTTACTATGTCGATATATAATTCTTCTTCAAAAGGAATTTCACCAACAACATCTACATCATTAATTGTATATTTATTGCCTTCATTTACATTAAAAGTAATAAAAATTGATTTCTTATCTCTTGATAAGCTAATTTGAGAGGATTCAATTGAAAATTTTAGATACCCTCTGTCTCTATAAAATGATTCAAGTGTTTCAATATCACCTTTTAATTTTTCTCTGGAATATTGATTATTGTTAGATAAGAATGAAAAGAAAGATCCTTCAGATAATTCAAACCCATCCAATAATTCATCATTAGAATATATTTCGTTACCAATAATATTAATCTTTTTAATTTTAGCGCTTTTACCTTCATCTACCTCGATATTAATTTCTATTGTATTTCTAGGTTTTAATAACTCCTCAATCTCTACTCCAGCGCCATACCTACCGTTAGAAGCATATGAACGAACTAATTCAGATTTTACCCGCTCTAATGTTGACCTTTTATAAACTTCTCCCTCTTTTATACCAACTCCATCAAGACTTTCTAAAAGCTGCTCTGTTTTAAGAGCTTTATTACCAGAAATATCAATAGCAGATATAGAGGGTCTTTCTACGACTGTAATTATCAGAGTATTTCCTTCTTTCCCTATTTGAATATCATCAAATTGTTCCGTTGCAAATAATGATTTAACTATATCAGTTGATTTCCTAGCATCAATTCTGTCACCGACACTGATAGGGATGACATTAAAGATGCTGCCTGTGGATACTCTCTGCAATCCAATAATCCTTATGTCACTTACTAGAAACTCATCAAAAGCTAATAAATGAATACTTAAAAAAAATGTAAAAAATATTAACTTAATTGTTTTCACTATCAATCTCTAAAAAAATCTTAATACATCGTTAGTTATTGCAAATATCATTAGCATACCAACTAAAATAGCTCCGCCTGTATATATAATATTTTCAGCTTTTTCTGGTAGCGGCTTACCTCTAATAGCTTCAATGCCAAGTAATGTTAATTGACCTCCATCAAGAACTGGAATGGGCAATAAATTCAAAACACCAAGACTTATACTTAAAAGAGCCATTAAATATAAAAATGGTAAAACACCCATTTGTGCGGTATCGCCAGCCATTTGAGCAATTCCTATTGGGCCACTAAGGTTTTGCGTCCCTAGATTTCCTGTAATCATTTTGCCAATAAATTGAATAGTTTTTATGCTAAGGTTGTATGTTTCATAAATTGCCAGAGATAGTGATTGAAGAAATGTTCTCTTAGATCCAAAACCTACTCCAATCATCCCCATAGTTCCAGATTCTGTTTCCACAAAACTTGTTGTTGTTGGAAGATATAATGTATCTCCATTTCTTTCGATCTTAAAATCAAGCTTCGTATTAGGATTCTTTGAAATTTCTAACTTAATATCATCTACATAGTTTATTTTTACATTTCCTATTTCTAAGACTCTATCATTTGTCTTAAATCCGGCATTAAATGCTGGCCCATCTTGTAAAACGCTTCCAATAATTGGATCACCTTTATAGTCAACTTTTAAACCCAAATATTCAATTGGATTTTGTTGGGACTCAGATGTTGGCAAAAAATTTAGCACATTAACTGGTATAGATATTGGTTGAGAAACATTTGGTCTTGATACTATAAAATTCAGGTCTCCAGAATGCCCACCATATGTAATTAATTCAAGTTGCAAGTCCTTGGGTTCTTTTAAAGAACGATCATTGATTGATATTATTTTGTCATTTACTTGGAAAGACTCAGCACTTAGATAATTTATAGTCTTATCAACCGAAACAATCACTGGAGAAAGTTTCTGGTCAAGTGTCATAAAATTAAAAAACGTAAAAATGACAATAGCTAATATAAAGTTTGCTAAAGGTCCTGCAAACATAATTAAGGCTCTTTGCCATTTAGGCTTGGAGTCAAAAGTATTTTTTAATTGGTCTTCATTTAAGCTTTTTGCAACTTCAGGCTCATGCTCAATAAGTTTATTGGTTATCATTGAAACATAACCGCCTAGCGGAACTGCCGATAGAGCAAATTCAGTGCCATATTTATCTTTACGTTTATAAAATACTGGTCCCATGCCTATTGAAAACCTTTGAACATGAACTTTGCATAGTCTTGCTACGATAAAATGTCCGTATTCATGGATTGTAACCAAGACTCCTAATAAGAGCGCAAATGCTAAAATGTAAATTAATATGTTCATTTAAATAATTACCAATTTAAGCAATGGATTTTACCACCTTCTCAGCTTTAATGCGTGTTTCGATGTCCATTTGATTAATTGCGTCAAGTGACATTTCATTTGACATGATTGAAATATCAAAAGTTCGAAATATTACATCATAAATCTCGGTAAACTTTATTTGTCCCTTAAGAAAATTATCAACTGCGATTTCATTGGCTGCATTAAAAATAACTCCAGATAGTCCTCCAACATTGCAAACTTCTCTAGCAAGATTTTGTATTTGCATTCGATCCTTTGGAAACTCTTGAAAGGATAAATTTAGTGAGGAAAAATCTAAAGCATTAAAATCTAAAGGCAATCTATTTTTTCCTGATAGAGCATGAGCAATTGGAACTCTCATATCAGGATTGCTAAGTTGGCAAATACTTGATCCATCTAAATAAGTAACAATAGAGTGAATAATGCTCTGAGGATGGACAACTAATTCAAAGTATTTTTCATCTAAATTAAATAAATACTTTGCCTCTATCAATTCAAGACATTTATTTACTAAAGTTGCTGAGTCTATTGAAATCTTGCTTCCCATACTCCAATTAGGATGACTTAAAGCCTGTTCTTTTGTGACTTTCTGTAATTCAGATAAATCTGAATTTAAAAAAGGGCCACCTGATGCAGTAATTGTTACTTTTTTGACATCTTGTATGTCTTGATCTGGAGGGAGACATTGAAATATAGCATTATGTTCACTATCAATAGGTAAAATAGTCGTATTAAATTTCTTTGCTTCTGAAAGGATAAAATCACCACCAGCAACAATACTCTCTTTATTAGCTAATAATATTGTTTTACCGGTTCTAGAAGAAATGTACGTAGACTCCAAGCCAGCAAAACCTGAAATTGCAGAAACTATAATGTCAATCTCCGAAAGATTTATGATGTCCTCTAGTCCTTTTTTATTATTATAGAGTTTTAATTCAGGTTGTTTTTCAAAAGCATTGAATGAATTACTGTCTTCGATATATAAATGACTAGGATTAAATTTTTGGATAATTTTTTTTGCTTTAGAAACATTTGAGTTAATTGAAATTCCAATTAAATTTAATTTATCTTGATTTTGAGAAATAACATCTAAAACACTGTCACCAATACTTCCAGTTGCTCCTAATAATAAGATATTTTTCATGACAGCAATTTCTCCAAAATAAAAATTGACCAAAGTGTTACAGGAGTAGCAAGTAAATGAGAGTCTAATCTATCTAACATACCTCCATGACCTGGTAAAATATTACCAGTATCCTTTATACCTTTTTTTCTTTTTTGAGCACTTATAAAAAGATCGCCTATAAACGCTAGAAAGCCTCCAATTACGAAGCATAAAATATACATATAACTCAATGATAGAAAATTGCAAAATACGATCCCAAATATTATGTTAAATAAGAATCCTCCAATTAACCCCTCATATGTTTTATTGGGACTAATCCTAGGTGCAATTGGAGTTTTACCAAAGCTTGATCCGACAAGATACGCAAAAGTATCAAAAAGAGCTGTATTTAAAACAACAATTAAAAATAAATAGAAAAGAGTGGCATGTGTTCTGAAGAAATTTAAATTAATTTCCAAATTAAGTAAATTCTCATAATGCAGGAAAGGATAAACAATTCCCAGACCAAAACATATAAAAATTAAGAAAAAACCAAAAATTATAGGATATTCAAACTTATTGATAATCCATTCGTATTGAGAGTAAAAACAAACTAAAATAATTGCAGAAACAAATAAAGCTGTATTTTCTAAATATATAATTAAAAATAATGGCAAAATAATTACAAATGCCGTAATTGCTCTTATTAAAATCCCTGAGTTATATTCTTTTTCCAAATCTTCTATCTACTTTTTTAAAATTATTTAAACATTCTTTATAGTCTTGAACAGTAAAGTCAGGCCAATACTTTTCAAGAAACATTATTTCTGCATATGCAATTTGGAATAGCAAGAAATTACTAATTCTTGTGTCGCCACCTGTTCTAATCAATAGATCTATTGAACTTACTGGAACAGATGAAGTTGCTTCAATTGTTTCTCTATCTATGGCTTCAATTCTGATTTTATTTGATAAAACTTTCTTAGAAATTTTCTTAACAATATCGACTATATCTTGCTGACCTCCATAACCTAAAGCAACATTCAAAGAAAGTTTAAAATTCTCAACTGATGTTTCATCTTCAGCATATAGAATCTTTTTCTTAACTTCTTTGCCAAAGTCATCATATTTTCCAAAAAACTTTAGTTTTACTTTCTGTTCTTTTAATTCTGATAACTGAGCATTAATTGCTTCGATCACCAAACTCTTCAAAGCTTTTATTTCAGAGTCTGGTCTTTGCCAATTTTCACTACTAAATGCATATATAGTTAATGTTTCAATATTCCATTTTAATGATTCTTTTACAATCTCTCTTACTACTTCAACTCCTTTTTTATGACCTTGACTTATTTGTAATGAATTCTTCAAAGCCCATCTTCCATTTCCGTCCATTATTATTGCAACATTTTTTGGAGATTTTTTTTGAAATATTTTACTTTGAGCCATTTGGCTAATTAGATTTCTAAAAGATCTGTTTCTTTATTTTTTAGATCAGAGTCAACAATTGAAATGTATTTGTCAGTTTCTTTTTGAATTAAGTCTTCAATTCTTCTTAAATCATCTTCAGAAATTTCTGAGGCTTGTTGTTTTTCTTTTGCAGATTGATTGGCATCTCTTCGAATATTTCTTATTGATATTCTTGAATTCTCAGCTTCAGCTCTAGCTTGTTTAATATAATCTTGTCTTGTTTCTTCTGTAAGAGTTGGCATAGTTACCCTGATTAAGTCAGAACTTGTGCTTGGATTAAGTCCTAAATCAGAGGTCAATATTGCTTTCTCAATCTCAGGTATAAGATTTTTGTCCCATGGTGAAATTACTAACGATCTACCTTCCTCTATACTTATATTTGAAGTTTGATTAATTGGAGTCAAGTTACCATAGTAGTCAACTTTTATATCATCTAGAATTGCTGGATTTGCTCTGCCAGTCCTAATTTTATTAAATGCATTCTTCAGCGCAGAAACTGATTTTTCCATTTTATCCGATGCTTCAACAATTATATTTTCCATACTAAGATATAAGTGTACCTATTTTTTGACCACATATAATGTTTTTTAAGGCATCTTTTTTATTTATATTAAAAACTTTAATTGGAAGTTTATGATCTCTGGCCAGGGTTAGTGCAGTTGCATCCATAACCTTAAGATTTTTAGAAATTGCATCATCAAAAGATAACATGTCGAAGAATTTTGCATCTTTGTTTAACTCAGGATCAGAGTCATATACACCATCTACTCTAGTTGCTTTTAACATTAATTCTGATTGAGTTTCAATGGCTCTTAAGCAGCCAGCTGTATCCGTCGTAAAAAAGGGATTTCCAGTTCCTGCAGTAAATATAACAACGTAGCCATCATTGAGTAATTGTATCGCAAGTCTTCTATCATAATGTTCAACAATACCAGACATTGATATAGCAGACATGACTCGTGTTTTTATCCCAGCTCTTTCGAGAGAGTCTCTTAAAGCAATTCCATTCATCACCGTTGCAAGCATTCCCATATGATCGCCTGCAACTCTATCCATACCTGCTTCGTTTAATTTTTCGCCCCTAAAAAGATTGCCGCCACCAATAACAATACCTATTTCAATTCCAAGATCTTTACATGATTTTACCGATGAGGCCATATCATCAAGAATTTTTGGATCAATTCCATGATCATCACCACCAGCAACTGACTCTCCGCTAAATTTTAAAAGAATTCTTTTATAGATTAAATCAGACATTATCGCTCTTAAATATTTTTCATACTTGTAACTTTCATTACTTTAGTTGCTCAGCAACTTCTTCTGCGAAATCTTTTACTTCAACTTCTATACCCTCACCAACTTTTAATCTCTTAAAAGCAAGAATTTCCGCATTATTTGATTCTATATAATCTTGAACAGTGATATCAGGATCTTTTACAAAGCTTTGCGATAGTAAAGAGACCTCTGATAAATATCTTTTAATTTTCCCATCTACCATTTTATCCATTATTTCTTTTGGCTTTCCAGACTCTTCAGCTTGTTTTTGATATATTGCCCTTTCTCTTTCAAGAACATCAGACTCAAGACCGTCTTGAGAAAGACACAATGGATTAAAAGCAGCAACATGCATAGCTATATCCTTTGCCACACTATCATCTCCGCCTTTTATTGAAACGATTGATCCTAACTTAGAATCTGAATGCAAATATATAGCTTTATTATTTTGAGGATTAAAATCAATAGTTTCTACTCTTCTAATTTGGATATTTTCACCAATTGTTTGAACAAGTGTTTTTCTTTGGTCTTCAATATCAGTATCATTGAAAGTTATTACATCAGTGATTTTGTTTTTTGAAATAAAATCGCGAACATTGTCACTAAATGCCAAAAAATTGGCGTCTTTGGCTGCAAAATCAGTCTCAGAATTTAATTCAACTATAGTCGCATAATTATCATTAAGTTCAGTTACCAAGATGCCGTCAGCAGCAGTCCTAGCTGATTTTTTTTCAGCTTTTAGAGCACTGTTAGATCTTAATAGATCTATTGCTTTTTCGATATCTCCTTCGCACTCAACAAGAGCTTTCTTGCAATCCATCATTGCAACTCCAGTTAAATCTCTTAATTCTTTAACTTGTGATGCTTTAATATCCATTATTTTTCTTCCTCTTTTTGAGTTTTATCATCTTGATCATTCCCTTCTATAGCTGCATCTGTATCTTGCATTTGCTCAGCATCTGATTCATCTTCATTTTTTTGATCTTGACTCTCACCATCTTTTAATTCCATTTCAATATTTTTATCAGATTCAATATCTTTTTCTGAAATTTTTTGATCTGCCCCTTTTTTGCTGATTGTCTGTATCACAGGGGAATCTGACTTAGGAACAAAACCAGTTCCAGACTCCATGCCTCTTGCACAAGCATCTGAAATTACTTTTGTAACTAGTCTTATTGATCTTATGGCATCATCATTTCCTGGGATCACTATATCAATACCATCAGGATCTGAATTAGTGTCTACAAGTGCAATAACAGGTATTCCCATTTTTTTTGCCTCTAAAACTGCAATCTTTTCATATTTAACATCAATTACAAATATTGCATCTGGCAAGCCTTTCATATCCTTTATACCGCCCACACTTGCCTGCAGCTTTGCATACTCTTTTTGTATCTCAACTGCCTCTTTCTTTATAAGTTTTTCGATTCTTCCAGAAGAAATCATTTCTTCAATATCTAATAATCTTCTTATGGATCCTCTGATAGTCTTCCAGTTTGTTAATGTTCCCCCTAGCCATCTTTTATCAATATATGGTAGCCCTAATTTAGAAGCTTCTTCTTTGATAGTTTTACTTGCTGACCTCTTGGTTCCTACAAATAGAATCTTATTTCCTTTAGAACATATATCTTCAACTTTAGAAGCAGCAGCATTTAGACACTCCTGTGTTAATTCTAAATTAATTATGCTTATTTGTTTCCTTGTATCAAATATGTATGGATCCATTTTAGGATTCCAAAACCTTTGCTGATGACCGAAGTGAACACCTGCTTGAAGCAGATCTTTTATTGATACTATACTCAATTTAATTCTCCTTTGGGGTTATTCTCCAATTCATTGTAAAGCTGACTTATAAAGCACCCCAACTTTACGCAAATATGAATTTTCGTGTTAAAAGTTTTGCTATTCTATAGAAAAAAAAGAAGATTTTAAAGCAGTATATTAATTTATAACTTCATCAAATTTATACAATTTTGGATCAAGGCTTGTAATTAATCTATAACATTCTAACGCTCCAATCGCAAAAATTTTACGAGATAATGCCTCATGAATAAAATATAATGAAGACACTTCATTATAAAAATGAATTCTATGGTGCCCAAAAATATTGTCTTTCCTAGTTGATTTTATAGATATTGAAGAGATTAGATCGTTTACATCATTAGTTTTTATAATATTTTCAAGCTCAAGAGCAGTTCCAGAAGGTTGATCAATTTTTTCTTTATGATGTGTCTCATGAATATTGCATTTCATAGTTTCTTTAATATCTTTTAAAAACAAAATAATGTTTTCTTTTAATGTTTTTATGCCCATACTCATGTTTGATGCAAAAATTATCGGGATTATTGATGAGGCATCTTTTATCAATTCTTTTTCATCAGAAGTAAAGCCTGTTGTTCCAATTATTATGGGTGTCTTATGAGATTTACATAATTCTAATATTTCTATTGTTGAGCTTGGATGAGAAAAATCAATAACCGCTTGAGAAATAGATATTGATTCTATATCTCTTACAAGATCAAAACCTTCATGTGTATCAATTATGTTGCAGAGTATAGACCCCATCTTTCCAGAAGATCCATTAACAAAAATATTCATAACATTAATTCTGAATTTTTGAGATAGCTTTTAAAAATGTATCTGTTCCAGGATAGTTCTTTGATTGACTTAAAGAATCTGAGAGTTGCTTTAATAACTTTGTTTGCTCATTATTTAAATTAGAGGGTGTTTCAACAACTACTCTACATAAAATATCGCCTCTTTTTCTATCTCTAACTATTGAAGCACCTTTACCTTTTATTCTAAATATTTTGCCTGTCTGAGTGTTAGATGGAATTTTTAGAGAAATTGCATCTTCAAGAGTTGGAAGTTTTATTGAGCCGCCTGTAACAGATATTTCAAATGGAATTGGGGCTTCAATATATAAATCTTTACCATCTCTTTCAAAAATTGGATCATCTATAATTCTTATGGCAACATACAGATCACCAGATTGGCCGTTTTTCATCCATTCTCCCTCTCCGGTTAATCTTACTTTATCACCATTATCTACACCTGCAGGTATATTTACAGATAGTGTTTTATTATCCTTAACTGCTCCAACACCTTTGCAAGTTTTACATAAATTTTTAATTATTTGGCCAGTACCTTTGCAAACTGAGCAAGTTTGTTGAATTGAGAAAAAACCTTGTTGCATTCGAACTTGTCCAGATCCTCGACAATTAGAACATGTTACTGGGCTTGATCCTTTTTCAGCACCTGACCCCCTACAATCAGAGCATTCGGTATGCGATGGAATTTTAATTTTTTCTTGAGTTCCTAAAACTGCATCCCTTAGAGATAAATCAAGATTATATTGAAGATCAGAACCACGTTGTTGCCTTCTGGACTTTGATCGTGTTCCAAAAACGTCTCCAAAAATATCTCCAAAAATATCATTTATATTAATATCATTAAAATTTGGGCCGCTATTGCCGCCCATTCCTTGTACGCCTGAGTGCCCAAACTGATCATATGCTTGTTTTTTCTGTGGATCAGATAGAACTTCATAAGCCTCAGCAGCTTCTTTAAATTTTTCTGCTGCTTCCGGGTTATCTGGATTTCTATCAGGATGAAATTTCATAGCCCTTTTTTTAAAGGCTTTCTTCAATTCCGCTGAAGAGACATCTCTAGAGACTCCAAGAATTTCATAGTAGTCTCTTTTAGACATAGATACTCTTATTTATCTTCTTCTTTTACTTCTTCAAACTCAGCATCAACAGTATTTTCTGAAGTTTCATCTGACTCTGCTTGAGATTCAGTTTGATTGTCTGGATTTTCTTGTTTATATAACTTTTGAGTTAAAGGAGTAAGCACATCATTCAAATTCTTGATGGCTGCATCAATAGTCTCTACATTTTCAGAAGCAATTGCTTCTTCTAATGACTTAATGGATTCTTCAACTTGAGTCTTTTCGTCATCAGTGAGTTTATCGCCTGACTCTTCAATAGTTTTTCTTGTTGCATGAACAAGCATATCTGCATTATTTTTTGTCTTTACTAACTCTTCAAATTTTTTATCTTCTTCGGCATTGGCCTCAGCATCTTTTACCATTTTTTCAATGTCTTCATCTGATAAACCACTTGATGCTTTAATAACAATAGATTGCTCCTTGCCAGTATTTTTGTCTTTAGCTGACACATTTAATATACCATTTGCATCGAGATCAAATGATACTTCTATTTGAGGAACGCCTCTAGCTGCTGGAGGTATATCAGTCAAATTAAATTGTCCTAAAGATTTATTTTGTACCGCCTGCGTTCTTTCACCTTGGATAACATGAACAGTGACTGCTGTCTGATTATCTTCAGCTGTTGAAAATATTTGCGACTTTTGTGTAGGAATTGTAGTATTTTTTTCAATCAATGGTGTCGCAACACCACCAAGCGTTTCAATGCCTAGAGTTAGAGGAGTAACATCCATTAACAAAATATCTGTTGTATCGCCAGATAAAACTGAACCCTGAATAGCGGCACCAACAGCGACAGCTTCGTCAGGATTTAAATCTTTTCTTGGTTCTTTTCCAAAAAATTCTGATACCTTTTTTTGAACTAAAGGCATTCGTGTCTGACCTCCAACTAACAAAATTTCGTTAATATCTCCTTTTGAAAGTTTTGCATCTTTTAATGCTAAATTAAGTGGTTTTAAACTTTTTTCAACTAAATCTTCAACAAGGGATTCAAGTTTAGCTCTAGTAATTTTGTGAACAAAATGTTTCGGTCCAGAACTATCAGCTGTTATATATGGCAAATTTACTTCTGTTTGTTCAGAAGTAGAGAGTTCAATCTTGGCTTTTTCAGCTGCCTCTTTAAGTCTTTGTAATGCAAGGGGATCGCTTTTTAAATCAAACCCTGACTCTTCTTTAAATTTATCTACAAAATAATCAATCAGTCTGAGATCAAAATCTTCGCCACCAAGAAAAGTATCTCCATTGGTTGATAGAACTTCAAAAGATTTTTCACCATCAACATCCGAAATCTCGATAATTGAAATATCAAAAGTACCTCCGCCAAGATCATAAACTGCAACGGTTGATTCTGAAGTATTTTTATCTAGTCCATATGCTAATGCAGCAGCTGTTGGCTCGTTTATAATTCTTTTTACATCTAAACCAGCAATTTTCCCAGCGTCTTTTGTTGCTTGTCTTTGTGAGTCATTAAAATATGCTGGAACAGTAATAACTGCTTCTTTAACTTCATGACCTAAATAATCTTCAGCAGTTTTCTTCATTTTTTTAAGTATTTCAGCAGCAACTTGTGGTGGAGCTAATTGATTATTTGCAGCTTCAACCCATGCATCTCCATTTTTAGCTTTTACTATCTTATATGGAACCATATCAGCATCCTTACTTACGACTTCATCGTCAAATGTCCTACCAATTAATCTTTTAATCGCATATAGAGTATTTTCGGGATTTGTAACAGCCTGCCTTTTTGCAGGAAGACCTACTAATACTTCATCGCTGTCAGTATAAGCAATTACGGAAGGCGTTGTTCTTGCTCCCTCAGCATTTTCAATAACTTTCTGCTGTTGGCCTTCTACAACTGCCACACAACTATTTGTGGTACCTAAATCTATTCCTATTATTTTTGACATACTATATTTCCTCTAATTTTTAATTACTGTAACTCTTGCTGGTCGCAAAACACGCGAGTGTAGCTCCCACCCTCTTTGCAAAATATCCCCAACGTAGCCATCTTTCTTATCTTTATTCTCTTCCATCGAAACAGCTTCATGCTTATCTGGATTAAACTTTTCACTTTCAGGGTAAATAGGTATCATTCCAAATTTATCAAGAGTAGTTTCAAAAGATTTTAGAGTAAGTTCAATACCTTCTTTATCTTCATTAGATGAGTCTGACGATAAGTTAGCTAAAGCGCTTTCAAGATTGTCTATCACTGGAAGCAATTCTATTAAAAGCCTTTCTATTCCAAATTTATGTGCTTTTTCAACCTCATTTATAGTTCTTTTATAGGCATTATCAAGGTCGGCATTAGCTCTTAATAACAAACTTGCAAGCTCTTCTTTTTTTTCTAAAAGCTCTTCATATGATGGTGTTCCAAGGTTTTCTTCTAAGATCTCCTCTTCAGAATCTTTATCATCTAAATCTTCATTATGGATATCTTCAATAGTAGAATCTTCATGCGATAAAGACTCCTCATTTCCATTGATTTTATTTTTATCTGTCATAAGTAAACCCCGTAGTAAATATTTAAGGGCTTAAATTCTTATTTCAAGATTTTTTAGGATTCTATTTTTTTAACATGAAGTACGAGATTATGATCTACAAGCTGATATCCAGATTTTGAAACAATTTCATTTAACCTATTTATTAAAATATCATCTTGAAATTCCAATACCTTTCCCGTATCAATATCCACCATATGTTCATGATGCTCTTCAATAACCTCATAAACGGCATGACTTCCTTCAAAATGATGTTTTTTTACCATTCCAGCTGCTTCAAATTGAGTTAGTACTCGATATACAGATGCTAGTCCAATATTTTCGCCGTTATTTAAAAGCTCTTTATAAATATCCTCGGCACTAAAGTGCGCTTCTTCTTGGATAGCAGTTGAAGCCAAAACTTCCATGATTTTAATTCTTGGAAGAGTTGCTTTAAGTCCTGCTTTTTTTAATTCTTTATTTTGGTTATTCATATATTGTTATTTTACATTGATTTTTTAAATATAGTCATTCTCTTTCGCGACATGACATTTAATAGGAAGTATAATTAAATTTAAATATGAAGAATATACTTAATCATAGTTTTGCTAAATCTTTTTTATTATTAAGCATATTAATATGTATAACAGCATGCACTTCATTTAGTCCTTATAAAGTGCCAGTACTTCAAGGCAACATATATGAAGATGAGGACATTGAAAAATTGTCTGAAGGTTTAACCAAAGATCAAGTACAGTTCATATTTGGCACATCAATGATAAAAGACCCATTCCACAAAAACCGCTGGGATTATTACTATTCAGTTAAAGTTGGGAACAAGTATCTAAGCGAAAGCAAATTATCAATTTTCTTTGATGAAAATAATCTCGTAGACAGTTGGGTTATAGAAGAATTATCAGAATAATTAGCAATTAGTAGTTTTCTTTATAAATGATTCTAATGCTTCATTACTAAACTGATCAATCATGTCATCAGTAACTAAATTATCTAATAAAAAAGATAATTCAAAATTAGCATCAAAGAGAATTTGCGCTGAATTAGTTTCATTTTCTAAAACGGTCCACATACCTTCAAACACTTTAAAAGGTCCTTCTATCTGCTTAACTCGAATAGTATTTTCAGCATAATAATTTTTAGATTTTATTTTGTATGTCTTAAACATGTGAGTAAATTCAAGTTCGCCTATTTCGTACTCCTGATTTCTTTCAATTAATTTTGAACTTGTGCAACCAGGAATATACGAAGAGTATTCTTCAAACTTAGATATTTGCTCAAGCGCTAAACTTGCTTTAATGGGTAATATTTTTGAAAAATTTACTTTTCTCATAGAGTTTATAGAAATTTCTTACATTTAATTAAACAAGGATAAAAAAAACTCTTTGACTTGCACTAAAAAACTCTCAGGCAATATTTGAGATAAAAATATAAAACCAACTGCAAGTGGGGCAACAAATTTAATAAAGAATCGCCAAGATGAATATATAATTTTATTTACATTACCCAACTCTGATTTTATTAGAGCTTCCTTCATAAACCATCCTACAAATATAGCTATCAATAAACCTCCTAGTGGTTGCAATATTTGTACCGATATTAATTCTAAACTATTTAGAATAGGGTTCACAGATTCCCCAAGGTCATCAACAGTGGATAAAATATTAAAGCCTAATGCTGTGCCTATGCCAATAAACCAACATAATAGCGATATAACAATTGCTGAAATTTCTCTTCTTAAAAAACCCTCTTCAGCTAAGTATGCTACACCAGGTTCTAATATTGAGATAGATGAGCTTAAAGCGGCTACAGATAAAAGAATAAAAAATAGTGGTCCAATAATTCTTCCGAAATTCATTTGATTAAATGCCTCGGAGAGGGAAACAAAAACTAATCCTGGTCCTTCGCCCAGCCCAGTATTAAAGGCAAAAACAATTGGAAAAATAGCAAGTCCAGCCAAAACCGCAATTAAGGTATCTAATGAACCTACACTAAATGAAGTTGTAATTATTTTTTGATCTTTAGACATGTAAGCTCCATATGCCATGATAGAACCCATGCCCAAGCTAAGGCTAAAAAATGCTTGGCCCATTGCTGTTAAGAAAGTACTCGTGGTAATTTTAGAAAAATCTGGTGCAAATAGAAAAGATAAAGCCTTTAAAAATTCTCCCTTTAACACAGCATAAAAAACCATAAATATTAATAAGAAACCAAGCATTGGCATTAGTATTTTTACAATGCGGCCAATACCATCTTTTACTCCGGCAGAAACTATCCACATTGTAAGAGCCATAAATACTGTGTGCCAAAAAATTAAATTAATTGGTGAAGATATAACTTCTCCAAATTGAGCACTTGCTTCTTGTCCGCTTGGAAAAGCAGAAATATATATATAATTCAAACAAATACCAGCTATTACACTATAAAAAGACAAAATTAATATTCCAGCGATAATTCCTATCCACCCTACCAATGCCCATACGCCTGACTTTCCTGATTCTATTCCCGATTTTTTCATTGCGTTGATTGGACTATTGCCATAACGCCTACCAATTAAAATTTCACTTATCATTATTGGTATACCGATAACAACTATGCATAATAAATAAATTAAGACAAAAGCCGCCCCTCCTTCTGTGCCGGCTTTATAAGGAAACCCCCAAATATTACCAAGACCAACAGCTGAACCAGTTGCAGCAAATATGAAAGTCCATTTACCTATCCATGTTCCTTGAGACTGAAGTTTCTTATGCATAATTAATTACAATATGTATGGATTGCTGTAAGGATTTATCCAGTACCATAAAGATATAAAAAAACTTATACATACTAACAAAGTTAAAATTTTTCTAAACTTTTGATAATCAGCATCCTTTAATAAAAAATCCTCTGTGGATTTTTCAAATAAATAAAAACTATAAAAACTTATTATAGACAAAATAATCGCACATAAAACCAATTTAAAAAATGCTAATAACATTATTATGCAGCCAAGAATACTGAACATTATTCCTAAAGACAGATAAATCTTTTGTTTATTTTGATCATCTCTCCAGCCCCATGCAAATCCACCTAAAAAAGTTATTATTATTGCTCCATAAAAAAGCTGAAAAAATATTAAAGTTTTAGCTATCTCGCCACCAATAATCCATGGAGATATAGCAAAGAGAGCAAATGGCAGAAAGCCTATATATCCATATGTTATTTTTATATTTGTTATATTCAATTTAAAAAAATATTGCACTTAATTTTTCAAAATACATAATAAAGTATGTCAAAAGAAAAACATGCTTTAATTGTAAAGAATAAAAATGCATCTAGAAACTATAAATTGGATGAATCTTTTCAGGCAGGCATTGTTTTAGAAGGCTGGGAAGTTAAATCTTTGAGAGAGTCAAAAGTAGATATAAAAAATTCATATGTAAATATAAGAAAAGGTGAGGCATGGTTGATAGGGGTAAAAATAGATACCCCTGCATCACTTAAACAAGAAAATCTTGATACAACAAAATCGAGAAAACTTTTGTTAAACAAAAAAGAAATTGCAAAAATAGAGAGATTAAAAGGTGAAAAAAGCCTAACTTGTGTATTAACTAGAATGTACTGGAAAGAGAATCTCATAAAATGCGATATTGCTATGGGAAAAGGTAAAAAACTTAGAGATCAGAGGGAAGATATTAAAAAAAGAGATTGGGAAAGAGATCAAAAGAGACTTTTGAAGCTCAGGTCCAAATGATAAAGCCCCAAAATCATAATTTTGAGTTATAATTTTGCTCCTTTTAAATAAGGGGGCGAATAGGGTTCGACGTTTCTACTGGACTCCGAAGCGCATGCCAAGATTGTAGTAATTCTTGTAAAACATGCTACA
>MDTA01146728.1_pt1 | contig 43872 bp, 48 predicted proteins | sample 811151 | NCBI WGS metagenome assembly MDTA01 (sample SAMN05326648, study PRJNA326480) | marine metagenome | isolation source: seawater | place: Indian Ocean: South | collected 2010
CCTCCACCTAAGGTTCTTGCAAGTACATTTGCAGTCTTCTCTGTATTGGAGATTCCTGAGTTATAGTAAGCTGTTTTTAGTAAAGAGTATTCTGTGTTATTCATATTAGTATCCTCTCGTAAGTCCGTATAAGTTACCAAGTCCCTTAGACTCGTATTCAGGGTTTTGTCCTAGCATAGATTCACCTACTCCAACAGTTGCGCCTCCAAGTCCACCTAGAGCACCTCCAGCTAAAGCACTCATACCTGTAAGCTTACCTATAGCTCCAAGTGTTTTCAATTTACTTTTTGACTTCAGTACACTTGGCCAGTCAACAAGTCCTAATGAGGCAAGTGCTCCTAGGCCTGCTCCACCAACTGCTCCTTGACCTGAACGGTCTGCCATATTAACAAGAGAGCGGGTAGCTCCTAGGCCTGCTTCTCCCTCGTCTGCTGATAGGGCTCCAGCTCCTGCGCCAACTGCTCCTATTGCACCTAGTGCTCCTAGGCCTGCTCCGACAGCTGTCATGCTCAATTTAGTCATAGTATCATTATAACCAGAATTATAGTAAGCTTGTTTGATTTGTTGATATTCATGGTGGTTCATAGTTTTTCTCCACTTCCATGGGTTGATAAAATAATTATAGTAAGTATATGCTGGGCTCCTACTAATTAGTCAGTGCTACGCCTGTTATACGAATCTAGCAACTTTTTGGTGCCGTAACCCCCTGCAAGGGCAGTTAAGCCAATTAAACCTGCTCTACGCAGAGTATTACCTCTACCTATTCTGCCCTCGAATAGGCGCTGCTTATCTGTTAACTCTTTAATAGCTTGATCCCTTTTAGCCGCAGCTCCTGTATTGAGTAGGACCTCATTTAGCTCGTTTATTGACGTATTGGCCCAACGTTCCAGGCCTCCTCTAGCTAATCTACCTCTTTCATATAATTTCTTTCTAAACTCTAACAAATCTTTAACTTTTTTACCTTTTGGCTCAAACATACCTCTTTCATCAGAGATATATACGTGCTTACCTGGATCACTTATTATTGTATTTTGGTAGTCTAGTCTAGGTATCTCTTTCAGAGCCTCAAGGCGATCAATATTTTTCTGATTACTACCCATACGGCTAAAAAATCTATTAAAAGCGCCCATTGCCTCTTGTACCTTGGGACTCGTTCGCTCAGCTTGTAGATGTCCATATGCCCCAAGTAAACCACCCGCACCTACACCCGCCATTTGAGCACCAGACAGTCCATCCTGAGGGACCTCATCCATATGGTCTTTTAATTTCTTAGCTCCATACGCTGTAGCAGCTATTCCTCCCGCTCCCAATAAAGCATCCGTAGTATCTAAGGCGATCTTATACGCAGCAATCTTTACGGAATCTGAGATATCTAGATTAAGCAATGTATTAGTAAGTCCTTGTGTATATGCATCCTGTGATACTTTTGTTAGACTCATGTCTCACTGTCTTTCTTTGTACCAGGAGGGTCCCTATCGAGTATTTCAGTAGCAGCTAAAGCGTATTTATCCAAAGCTGCCTGACCTAAAATATATCCTATTTGTATAAATCCAGAAGTTATTATCATAGCTACTAAAGTCATAAACGCATAGTGTTCTATCTTAGTCTTATACTCGAAGATAACCCAGAATATTAGAAATTTCCAGCTTAATTCTGCAATTAAGTATGCTATAAACTTCTTAGACTTAAGAGGTAAACTAGTAGAGCTAGACATCAGGATATCCTGTCTATTGAAAAAGGAGTAATATGCTAAAGGATAAATACATACATACAAGGATAGAGCAATGTAAAATTCTAAGCAAGCAAAGTAGCTGTCCTAGAAGGCAAATAGCTGCTATGTTAGTTGACCCAGACACAAATAGTATAGTGGCTGATGGGTACAATGGGCCTCCTAGGGGAGGTGGGGAGCTTTGTGGAGGGTGGACTTGCGATAGAGACAACCAATGTATAGAAAGTGGGACTAGCCTAGAAATCGGGTGCCACCACGCAGAGCTTAACTGTATACTTAACGCTGCCAGAGTAGGCAGTCAGACTGCAGGAAAGGTTATGATTGTTACTGCAGAGCCCTGTATAATGTGTGCCAAGGCTATCCATCATGCAGGAATCTCTGAGGTCTATGTGGTCTCGGGAGGGTATTCAGGAGCAGCAAAGAATGGTATAGACTACTTAAAGTGCTTTGAGATACCTGTCGTGCTAATCTCCAGTCATCCTTAAGCAAGAGTTGAGTTAGGATCTAGCTTAGGGTAAAACACATCAAGTTCTTTTTCCAATCTGTCTACCTCACGTTTATAGTCGTCTACCAGGCTGTTTTGGAGGTCTACCTGTTTTTTATATACAGCATTTTGTCTACTCTGACCTTCTGCTTGAGTCCATAGCCGCTGCCCACGATAGTCACGATCCCTTATTTCCTTTAACAAACGCCTTCTTTCCTTTACTGACTTAATTCTGTCACTATCTGTGAGTAGGTCTACATAGTTATCATTTAATTTTTTATTCTCTTCTCTTACTTTAACTAAATCATCTTCTAGTTGGTTAGCCTCGTCATACGCTTGGTTTCTTTGTTTCCTCAGATTTTTAGCTCTATTCCTAAGACTATCGATATTATTAGACAAGTGTTCATTGATTGCCTTATTCTCCTTAATGGACTTAGATAACCCTCCAGTATACCTACCTAATCCCATACCAGCTAAGGCTCCCACGGCAGCTCCAGTGCCTGTGTAGTCGCCTGGTTCAGTAAACCATCCACCTGTACCATCATCTATTTGACTACCAGTTAAGGCACCTACTCCACCGCCTACTAAGCCTCCTCCAATTACATGTTTAGCTACACTAGCAGTTTTACTTACTTTTTTTTTTTTAAAGCATCTACAGCTTCTTGGGCTCGCTCTATCTCGCCTTGGTAACCTCTGTAGAGTCCATACCCTAAGCCGCCTAGATTTCCTAGTGCAGACCCAACCACAGCACCTTCATTACCCCCAACAGCCTGCCCTAATAGCCCTGCACCCAAAGCTCCACCAACTTGATAGCCTAAGCCTTTACCTAAACCACGTAAGGCCCCGCCGCCTAGTGTAGAAACATCAGACATTTGGGTAGCATCCATTCCTGCGTCTTCCATAAGTCTCCTGGCCTCTATTTGACCTAGTATACCAGAAACAGCATGTAAGGCAGCTTTTTTAGTTCGTTTCTTCTTGGTCTTTTTCTTTGCAGCTCTTTCTAGCTTCTTCATCTTTTTTTCGCTTATGGCTTTGTCAGCTCTTTCTGAGTCCCCTTGGCGGCTCTTGTAAGCACCGTATCCTGCTCCTACTAATCCTCCTACAGCACCTAGAGCTTCTGACATATGGTGAGGGTGCAGGTTAGCATTAGGAATCAAAGCACGCTCAAGTACATTCCCGATGCCATAGCCGCCTAAAGCACCCGCTCCTCCATACAAGGCTGCATTGCCCATGGTTCTACCTATAGAACCTCCAGTAGTCAATACATCGTCCATCTCCTCTTCAGAGAACCCCTCACCTCTTAATCTAGCTCGGGCGTCACTAGCACTGCTAGCGCCTAGTGCAGTGCCTAAACCTAAGGCGCCTAACCCTACTCCAGTACCTGCTGCTATCTCTCCAAAGTTTTCTTTATCTCTTAGGTAGTCAGTTAACTCTTTTCCTTTAGTAGAGAGGTATCCAGGCTCGTTCTCTTTATCTAGTTGCAGCTTATACCACTTCTCCTCATTAGAGAGAGGTGCAGGTGCTGTATTACTAGAGCTGCTTGACCTTACCCTAAAAGGTCTGGCAGTCTTAGTTCTTAGACTGCTGTATGCATAAGCTAGTTTAGACATGTGGTTAGTATTCATAGGTTGTACCTCTCATTAAAGTATATCTGGGTCATTTAAAAGTTTATGTGCACCGTAGCCAGCTCCCAATACACCAGTAGCTAAAGCTGCAGCTTGATAAGGGTTTTCCTGTATCCAGTTGCCAGAGTCGGTTACGCCCTCTGACAGGGAATCTAATATTTCTCTAGGAGACGTTGAAGGCAGCCTATCTGAAAGTGGGCTGTCTTCTGAACCCCAAGACCGAGTTTTGTCTTCATACCACTCTCCCCAGGTAGGGCCTTCCTCACCTCTGTCTGAGTCTCCCCAAGGCGCTGTGTCCCTGCGTAAAGCCATATCATCGTTAGGGATCACCTTACGCTTTAAGTAATACCCAGCAGGTACAGCAGCCGACAGTCCTAGTAAAGTCTTAGCTCCGTGTTTTCCTCCAAATCGATTAGCTAAAAGTCCTAGGCCTCCGCCTATTGCAGCACCTCCTAACATGCCTCCAGGTAAGTTAATATCGTCAAAATCATCTTTATTTGATTGGTAAGCTATACCAGTACCAGCCCCAGATAATAGTGCTGCCGTTAGAGCAGACTTAGGCCCCATCTTAGAAATACCCTTACCTATTCCTTTTACTGTCCCTGTCAGGGCTCTACTTAGTAAACCTGGTTTAGGTTGTGGAACTGGAGGCTGTTGAGATGCTTTTTTGGACCTACCTTTGTAGTGCTCATAAGCAGCTTGGCCTCCTTTAGCAGCTAGGCCTAGGCCTGCTGCGCCAGCTAAGTACTCTGGGTTTTCTACAATAAAGTCAGTAGCATCAGTAGCGGCATCTGAAAGGGTGTCTATGGTACTATCCACATAGTTCTCTTTTCCAGAACCGTCTAGAGCCCTACCAGTTAAATAAATAGGCACACCACCTACAGCAGCTAAGCCACCTATTGCTTTAGCGTCTTCAGCTCTTATATCCTTAATTCTAGCGCTAACTAAGTCATCGAAAGCACTATGGGTTGTGTCACCTAAGTTCCTAATATTTTGATCAGCTTTAGATATAACACCACTTAAGGCGGTAACCTCAGGTAGAGACCTCTCAGCAGGAGTCATGGCACTCGTTATAGCTGAGGGGCTAGTTATATTCTGGCCTCCATACCCTCTGGTTTTAGCTAAAGATTGCAAGTCTTTAAAGGCCTTCTGCCTATTAGTTGCTTGTAGGTTTATAGCATCGTCTAGAAGTTCTTTGCCTACGCCAGAAGCTCGGTCATAACCCTTTCTGAAGTACTGAGGTACTCTACCTCCAGCAGCAGCTCCAGCAGCTCCACCTAATAAAGCACCTACTACACTGCCGCCATACTCTGATCCGTCGTCATATAACGCATCCCCGCTTAAGGCCCCTAAGCCTGCACCAGCAAGTCCACCTATAACTCTAGACTGGGTGCTAGCATACTTTTCAGCTTGAGGCACTACTACAGTTATAGCCATCTGCCTGGCTTGGAAAGGGGAATACCCCGAGTCAACATAATCAGATACTAAGGTAGTAGCAATCTTAAGGAAAGAATCCCGCATAGCCTCGACAGGTGCAGCTGCTTCTTTCTCTAAGGCATGATCTTCGGATGAATTAACTACATATAAAGCTTCTTCGGGAGAGTACCCGAGCTTAATTAGCTCGAAGAGAGCTTGTTTTCTATTATTATCAGGTGAATGTTGCATAGACACTTTCTCCGTTGGACTGGTAACATTAACATCGGCTAGTAGCCTGGGAGCAGCAACTGCAGCTTCTTCAGGTGAGTAGCCCATGCCTACTAAGTAATCGACTATCTCTTTTTGTATACTATTATATGGAGACTCTGCGGCGGCAGGGGCGGCAGGAGCGGCAGAGACCTCAGGCTGAGGGGAAGGCTCCACTTCCATGGGTGAGAACTCCTGAGGACCTGAGAAGCCTGAGGCTGTAGAGTCAGGACTACCTACTAACGCAGGAGCAGCTGAAGCCGCCATATAATTAGAGTAATCCTTAGCGGGAGTGTAGCTAACTATATCACTAGATACATTTGGGCTTGGGGTAGCAGAGTACTCAGGTAGCTGCTCTTCAGATCCATAAAACTCAGAAAAGTCAGACTCTGTAAACTGAGCAGACTTTGTAGTGTCTATAGCTTTCTTAAGTCGGCTAAAGGCAGTGTCTTCCGCGGTCCTAACCATAGGAGGCAAGGTACCCTGGAGGTTGTTCCCCATGGGAGGAGAAAATACCTGAGGAGGCTCATTACTCTTAGGGAGAGGAGGAGGCTCTGGCTTGCCTAGTGGAGCGTCTACAGGTGCTGGCATTTGGTCTGTAACTCCTGGAGTAGGCGAAGATATCGAATCTTGCAACATAGGCTCTGCCTGAGCCAATTTCTCTTCTCCATAGAAGTTATATATATCTCCATTAAGTTTCATTAAGCCCATAAGAATTCCTTAGCTAAAAAAAGCATGCTGCGTGTGTATATTATTAATATTATGTAATGTCGTATGTTTCAATTAGTTTTTAACGATCTAATGTTACAGCTGACCCATTAGCTCGTTTAGACCCTTTCGGAGTCTAAATATCCGTGTGCTATTTAGTTAGTATAACAGTAGTAGTCACTCCAGCACCTACTAGTATCCCTATGTTTACCCACCTTTGGAACCTAAAGTTACTCTCGGACCTCTTTAGCTCTTCTGTTAAACGTTTGTTTAGCCTAACAGAGTCCTTAAGTTCAGAGCTAAGAGCTGCGTTTCTATCTGAACACCTTTGCTGCATGTCCTTTATGGTTTCTTGTTGTTTAGTTATTAAGTCATCTAAGCGCACTTGGCAAGCTTGGGCAGCCACCTCCACCTCTGCCTGTACTATAGCAAAGTCTTCTACGCTCATCACCATAGCCTCTCTAGTTAATGTAGACCCTGTAGGAACATACTCAGAGACTACGCTAAAAGTATCAGAGAGCTTTATAGTCTCAGTAAGGGCAGTAGTGCCCTCTATAAAGCCTTGAGTAGCTAATATAAAAGGTAAGAACACCGCTAGCATTATCTCACCCCCTCAGACTGGCATATTCGACACCTAAGTTTCTTAATGTTGTCTGTAGTCGTTTTCACTAAGTCTGCGCAGATTTCTTTCTCTCTCTTAATGCAGGCTACTGTATATATATCCTTAGCAGTAGACAGCTCTTTCTCTAGATCCTTTACCTGTATATTTAAGACTCTAGTCTGCTCTATATGTAATTTGCACATGACTTCTTCAGGTACATGGCCAGTCAAGTAACCAATAAGGAAGAATGAACCAGCAGCGCACAAAGCTACTGCAGCAATGATTGCGTTCTTAGCATCAACGCTAATATTTAAAGAAGGTAACATAGACACCCCGTAAGAAAGGTTGAAAGATGAGCATAGAAATAGTGGCGCTAGTATTAGTGCTTCTGGCGGTAGCTATCCATGCGGACGAATAAATATATATAGCTATCTATACATAATACATTAATAATCTTTTTAGCTGCTAAAATATACACAAATATTACTTTTTGTAGGCACCCTCGGCTCTAAGCTTCTTAGGAAACTAAGCACCCTAAGGAGGACTAAATGTTCAGTGTAGAAACATACGAAGTGAGTAGCCAATACATAAATAAGTTGTGTAAAAACAAAGAGTTACCCTTGGACAGCCTGGAAGAACATGAGTACTCGGGTAGTTTCGCAAACCTAACATCAGAAGACACTAATCAAAGCGTATTGGTAAATATAGTGGAAGGTAAGGTGCTTAGGTATGTAGATACTAAGGACCTGCACTTCCAAGGATGGAAGCCCCGAGATAGAGAACAATCTTGCTACTTCTGGTCTCTTAAGAATAAACAAGCCACTTTCTGCTTCGGAGCTGCAGGCACTGGTAAGACTAGTATAGCCCTGGCCTATGGTATACACAGGGTATTTAAGTCTAAATCTCCCTTGATACTATGTAAGCCAACTATATTCGTAGGTAAGAAAAGCAATGCTATCGCTGCAGTACCTGGAGACGAAAGGGATAAGCTGCGGCCGTATGTAGATAGCTATATGCCTGGATTTAAAAAGATTCTAGGACGCAGTGCAGAGCAATTTATCTATGAATGGGAAGAAAACGAGCTGCTAGAGTTCAGAGCTATAGAGTTAATGCGGGGACAGCACTTTGAGAACTGCACCTTAATAATAGATGAAGCCCAGAACTTAAGCCTACATGAGCTCACCAGCGTCTTAAGTAGGGTAGACGAGACCAGTAAGGTTATCATACTAGGAGATCCAGCCCAGATAGACACTGAGGAGCGGTGGGCGGACACTGGGTTATACCTAGTAGCCTCGTCCTATGCAGCAGGGGAATCAGATCTTACGTCCATGGTTAAGCTAAAAAAGCAGTACAGAGGACCTATGGCAGCTCTGTGCCAAGATATATTAGAGGAATACCATACTATTGATGAGGAGGTTCTTTAGTCCTCCAGATTATATCTGACTTATCGACAGTGCTAATATTAGTGAGGACTCCAGGCTCAACATTTAGAACGTCGGAAACATGCTTAAGGCTGCTAATCCTCTTACGAGGGCTGGCATCCTCAGGTAAGTAGTGTAGAGGCTCCGCGCAGGCGGCAACCTTATCAAGCTCCAAAGCCTCTATTGAAAACTTGAGCAATACCCTTATGAGCCTTGATTTGGTTATCCTCCTATCTGAATGGGAGTCTAGCTTCTGAGCTACTATGGCTAGCAGCTTATGTGTCTGAGGATCCACGGGTACACTTACACTCAGTGTGGAAGTGTCCGCTTTTTCCCTATATGTATTTAATAGTAGTAAAATGTCGCCTAATGTAGCCAATGTAACCTCTCTTAGGTCTAGAGTTAAGGCCTATAATCCTAAGCAGTAAGGCCTGGGTGTGAAGGAGGGTGAAAATTAAACTCCAAAAAATCGGAAGACTCTTAGTTTTCCGATCAGTTTTCCGATTTTTTTTCCTTAACAATTCTATATACTTAGAAAAAAAAATCGGAAGACTCTTAGTTTTCCGATTTTCTGAATTCCCTATATAAATCATATACTTAAGACCTAAAAATGGGCTAAATTGCCAAAAAAATCGGAAGACCCCTTAGAGCTATTATAAGATAAAAAAAAAGAGAATGGAAGACTGAGCTACTAAAATATAGAGAAAGAAAGAGAGGGACCAATTTCCAGAAATTTTTAAGTTCTCTATATACTATGTAGTCTTCCGATTTTTTAGTATATATATGTATAAATGAGTGCCTAAGTAGCTAATAACTATAGTAAATTAAGAAAAATCGGAAAACTAGAGTCTTCCGATTTTTTTTCTTAAGTTATTGATTTTATTAGCTAAAAAAAATCGGAAGACTAATCGGAAGACTCTTAGTTTTCCGATTTTTTGGAGTTTAGAAATTGCCCTCCTAAGGTAGCTTGGTAGCTTGGTAGCTAGGGCACCCATAGTTAAGCCTTAATTATGGCAATGTCCACTCTATAGAAATCTTAGTAGAAACCTTCTTAATTAGATCATGCACTGAGCCGCTAGAGTCTCTAGAGTACTCTATAGAGTCATGCATGCATTTGTTTTCTAAATTTTCAGACAAAGGATCGAATTCAAAATCTGAATCTCCTGTGAGGACTAAAGAGAACGCCCTGTCAAAAATAACTCCACAAGCCTCAGTATCTAAGTTACTCAAAAAATCAAATACAACACCCTCCCCATTATACACACACAAAGCGCAATACATTACAAACACATACGAAAACAGATCATAAGAGGGCTCAGTAAACAGGTCATCCAACGTATTAGCTTTTCTATATGAGTAATCCTCTTCCAACGTTTCGCTTAAGTATATTGTTAAGCTGCCTTCAGGGTCTAAATGTAATATATGCCAACCCAACTGGTCCATACCTCCTTTTCTAGTGACTCCGTGCATGCGCTTAAGGTTACCAGATATGTTTTGGTAAGATGAATTCTTATATAGTCTCTTTAGATTTTCCTTGTCTGAGACTCCATACAAAGTACGTGCGCCTGTCCTACCTAAGTCCAATATGTACATATGGCCTTGGTTATCCATGTATTGGTAGAACCCATGGTCAGGATCTCTAGTCATAAGACATAAAGAGTTTCTGGTATTCTTTATATAAGACAACCTATCTGGTAGGTATATAGTTAAGAACGTCTCTAGCTGAATATTGACTCCATGGTTAATATTGTTCTCTGATATTGGAAACCCACAGTATGGAGTTTCCCTTTCTCCCTTAAATTTACCAACCCTACTATTACAGTTAAAGTATTCTTCTAGGGAAGGTCCAGTAGCTATTACTCCCTTAGTTAAGTAGTTAAACTTTAAATTATACATTTTTGGGTTAAGAAAGTTTTCTGACGGACTTAGATAGTTATCCGTAGTCAAGTATTTATAGTAAGCCATAAAGCTATTATGCTCAAAAGTACTCCTGACCCCTATTTGATCTAACTCTTGTCTAATAGTTATTGAGTCAAACGGTCCCATGGACAGCCACATGCATGCCCACATAATATTTATTGCAGGGACTTCTTCAACCATCAGTATCCATTGTCCTGTTGACTTCATCCCTAATAGTGCATCCTAGGTCAGTACTGCGCCAATAATGGTTAGGACGCTCCAATGCCCATAAGGCAGTCTCTAAGCTCTGAGGGCTTTCAGTAGCAGACATTATTATTGTCTCCTCACTTATACACATCACCTTATATGATTTGTAAGGTACAGGTATAGCTACGCCTATAAGGCAGTACCAGGCGCTGGCTAGCCTAGTATATATAATATCTAGAAAGTTAAACATAATATTCTCACAGTTTATGATTTAAAAAAATTAGTATATCTAAGTACATAGAGCGATACCCTGAGCGCCTGGAAGTCCGTTGTCCAATAGGACTACGGAGGGTGTGGCGCTCAGGGTACTCTTATCTATAGAGTCTTCTTATTATCATAGTTAGAAGTTGCTTCCAACGAATTGCATACACTAATTTTGGGTAGGTTAGGTTAGTACATCTATGTGCAGCTTCGAACTTAAGGGACCACTGTCTGTTGCTGGGACAACGGCACTGTTGGTCCCTCAGTTTACCAAGCGAAAGTTTAAGTATTGTTATTATAATTGGAAGTAACTCCCAACAAATATTCATGTACTAAGATTAAGGGTCTAAGGTTAATACATCTATGTAGAGTGACTATAGACCCAGTAACCAGGGAGCTAAGAAGGTCTCCCTCTCTTGCTCCCTGGTTACGGGCATAGTTACATAGGCTATTTGATAATTATTTATTATTGGAAGTAACTCCCAACAAATAAGCATGTATTAACGGTAAAAAGTAAATAGACATTTCTGACTGTATAATACACTTCTAAGTAGATACGAGTAAGAATACTTAACCCTGGTGAGGTCATCAACTGAGGTGTAATTTATTAGCTTTCCAGGGAGCTAAGAATTAGCGACGGAAAGGTGAAAATTACCCGAAGGTTGTGAACGAACCGTGGTTAAATATTTTACTCTAAACTAGCTTTGTTATTACTAAGGTACTTGCGTAACGCAAATAAAAGTTCAAGTGTATTAGGTAAGTAAAATAAAAGCATTTCTGAGTGACACCTTAGAAACAGAGCTCGTAAAGCCGTACGGCGGTTTGAGCTGTGCTTTTTAGAGTGCAGGTATTGTCATTGTAAACTTGTTGGACCGTAGCGGCCCTTAATAGTATCAAATGCTTATAAGTAATTAATTTAAGTATCTCTATGTGGAATGTCCTACTGGCCCTAGCCTGCTAGATGCGTGAACATAGCTTGTATTTAGTACTAAGAAACCGTAACGGCGTCTAAAGTTTCAGATACTTAAGTCCTTCTAGTACTGTATTAAGGGGTGGCTGTTTGGGAAGACTTGTGTTACCCAAAGGGCCACTCTATTAAATACAATTGCTTTTAATACATTACTGAAAGTTCCCGTAACGGTAACCAAAGTAAACAAGGACTAATGGTTCGTACTTTTCTGTATAGACACACAGTTGCACGCTGAAGAGCGGAGACCTTTAGGTCTTGCTCTTCACGGGCAGTTGTTAGTGTTCATTCTCATAGTATTTACTAATAAGTAGAAGTTACTTCTACTTAGTTTCAAAAGTACTATAGCCCAATATACCTAGCATCTCTAGGTGCAATACAAAACTTCTCTATGTGAATACGCTAGAAACTGCGGCCGCCGACGGAGTCGCCTTTGCGGGCGTAACCCGTCGGCGGCCGCCGATAACTAGAAAGTCTATACTACTTGTGATAAGTAAAAGCTGTATCGCTTTTATATCCCAGAAGTTTGTATGCTAAGAACAAGTCCTAAGAGTTTGCGAAAGTATTAAGGATGCAGCAGCCACTGTGGAATCCTTGGATTACATTGAAGCTGCCGCATCTTTCCGAATACCTATTGCGCAATCTTTTTTATAGGCATAGGGGTAGCCCCCATAATATTTCGACTTTGTAAATCGCCGTTACGACGTGGGGGGACGTAACCCTTCCCTTAATTACAGTAGCATAGTACTACGTTCTTATGTAATATTAAAGACTTAACTAAAAGTTTCTGTACAGTGAACTTAACCGTCCAGAGGGACTGCGTTCCTCGTCGTTTATCAGAGTTGTTAGTAGGCGAGTAGTTGGACTTTCAGTCCAACAGCCTACAACACACTCGTAAGAACGACGGAGAAGCGAGTCCTCTGGAGGTGAATGAAATACCCTGCAGTTTAGTAATTTACTATTTGTAGAAGTTGCTTCTACTAATAAAAGCAAACTAATAGGCTAGACTTTAATATCTAGTACTTATTACATAAATATTAGTAAATTTGCGCTGTTAACGTAGCTTACCTGGCGGCACGTATATTCGAGAATGGACATCGCCGTCCAAGGTAGACCTTCTCTCCTTTAGCTCTCTATATGGAGCTAGGTCTAAGTCTGTAGCCTCTCTAGACAAAAATTGCTTTGGAAGCAGCTCACTATGGTGGGTATAGTGGTAAGACCAGAAAGCCCTACAGCTTTTATTGTATTTATTTGTTGCAGAAACCATCTCTGATCTCCCTTAGCGCTACCTGCACCTTTAGCCGAGTTATCTCGTCATGTATTAAATTAGTAGCTACGTCCAGTAATAGCTCTAGGCTATGTCTAGTCATGGATTGTTCTACCGATATTTTTTCTTTAAAATCACTGGTTATCATTATCTCTTTGGTCATCTTCTTCCTCCTTTGTTACTGTGTCTATTACTGCATCCTCTATTACTTCATATATGAAGTTGGTTAACTTTCCCATAAGGGAACCTCCTGCTAACATAGGGAAGAGATCGTGGCCACCTTCCCCATCCTTTAATATCTCTTTTACCACCTCTTTAGCTTCTTCTAGCTTTAATTTATGCTCGCCTTCCCCATATTTACGTAGTGCTGAACTCCAGCAGTACCTACCTCCCACAAAGTAGATAGTATGTACGTCATCCTCAGACAGAGAAAGACTATAGTATGTATCTTCAGGCGTTTCACCCATATGATATCTCCTATACGGTTAAGGATGCTAGATTTACGCAATAGCATATTTCTAGCAAGTAATCATAATAGCACATTTATTATCCTATCTAGTGTCTGAGGGCGAACCAGCTTCAAGCGCTAAGTATTCCGTAGCGCTTGAAGCTGGAGAGTTTTCCCAGAACTTATTTAGTATCATAATAAGCCTTTAAGTAGCTTAAAGTAATTATACAGCATAAGATAGTAGTGTACCATTAAAAAAATGCACCAGGTAGGACTCGAACCTACGGCCAATGGCTTAGGAAGCCACTGCTCTTCCACTGAGCTACTGGTGCTTGAGGGTTTCTAGCTATGTCTCAGCATCATTAACGTCGTGCTTGTTCTGGACAGAAGTAGACTTTATTTATAAATGTAGTACCGTAATCAGCACCTTATAGCAAACCCTAAATTATTTCCTATACCCACACAAACTTAGGAAAGAGTCTATGTCTCCTCCCTTAGATAATAGAGCCTTTACTTGAGCCTCTTGGCCTTTCTTGCACACTTCCAAGGCTTCCCTTACGTAGACGGCCACTACCGCCTCTACGAGCAAATCTGGCTTCTCTTTTAAGAGGTCCGAGTAAACCTCCATAATAGCCTCTGTACGTATTTCTACGCTAGGATTCCTACTCTGTGCCATTTATAGCAATGCTGTTCTTTTTATGAAAGATCTCGGCGATCTCATCTACCTCATGAGGCAGTATCTCGTCCTGCTTGTCCCACCTATTTCTATAGCGGTCCTGATCATATACCCAGGTGGGCCACATATAATCAGTATAGTAGGGATCCACTGGACTCCTGCTAACTATTCTACTTGCATCTTCTACCAGTATCAAAAGGCTCATCAGATCCTTCACAACAAAGGGAAACTCCAGGACCTTCTCCTTTATTTCCTTTCCTTCTTCATAGTATCCAGTGATGGCCACCCCTGATGCACTGGAAACCAGACTTACCCAGGTGCCCAGTGGGCTGTGCACTATACTAACGGTGGGTCTTTTAGTGCGCTTGCACTCGTACGGCTCACCCACGTAGTCCGCCAGCACATTTAGTACTGATTCCCAGGAGTTAACTTCCCAGGAGATAGTTTCAGTAATAGGCACCAACTTACCGCCTCCTCGTAACTATCTTTTGATTAACTACTATGTATTTAATCTTTTTGGAGGTTCTTTCTATAACAACCTCTTGCTTATTGCAGGCCACTTCTCGCTTTAGCCTGCGCATTACCGTCGTATGGCTTACTCCCAACTTCTCCCCTATTTCCCTAAGGGTTTTACCCTTATTGAACATTTCTCTCATGCGACCAATCCTTAGTCCTTGAATAGGAGGTCTTCCCCGAGTATTACCCTTTTGCATTAAGTTTCCCCCTTTTAAAAAATAGTGGGCCCACCAGGACTTGAACCTGGGACCACCCGTTTATGAGACGGGCGCTCTGACCTACTGAGCTATAGGCCCTCAATACCAATCATCCGCTCTAAAAGACTCCACTGGCCTTTTACTATACTTGTTCTTCCTAGTATATACAGGAAGTAGGCTAGAATTAGAGGTCACTAATCCTCTTATACGGGGAGTAATTCTTTCAGAGTACCCCAGATATCGTAACGTAGACGAAACTCTACGTCCATAAGTAAGTTGCCTATGGCGTTTTAATGCTCTAGACATCGAAACCAAGCATGTAGCATGTAAGTAAATTTATGTTTAACATAAATACCTCCTAAGGAATGTACTTACTTATACCACATATTTAAGATTTATTGTTCTACTAATAAGTTAGGGTTAATCACCTTTTTATCGCAGTGTGGGCAACAGATGTAGCAACGCTCGGGCAGCTCATCAACAACCTCTGTACTCCAGCTTACAGCTCCACCTTGGTCTGCAGGAGCTAAAAGAAATGCTCTCTCTGCAGTTGCGACGTCTGCAGTATAAAATTTTTCTAAAGGCTGGCCAAATGCATTGGTGCCTGTTATTCGAGTATATTTGGGAGATTCCCTAGATTCACTAGACATCAGCACTCCTAAGTATTGGTGGTTTGGTTTTTGTAAAAGTTACTATCCAGGACCTACGCCCTATAGCCTTATACAGGTCTAAGTTTAACTTATCTAACATTGTTTTAGTATTGTTTTCAATAGAAAACTCAGGTTTAAAGTATATACCTTCCCTACCTATATATAAAGTTACTCTGGATTCAGGCAAATATAGCCAGTTACTGGTAAACCCTTTGTTTCTATGATTAAAGTAGTTACTAAGCATAGAGAGCACTATATCGTGCTTTTTAGTCCCCTCTAGCCTTTCTAGGCATTCTACTAATGCTTGCCTGAACTCTGGGTCTTTTATTATGTCCACTACATTGTAGTGCCAAGTCTTCATAGGCTACCTCCTCACTAAATAAAAGGTACAGGAGGTTAATTAGCATACTTATATACCTAAGTCGATTACATTATTTGGTATGGGTCGTATTGCTGAGGTGCAGCTTGTTGGTACTGTTGAGGGTACTGGCGCTGTGGGGCTTGATATCCCATATGACTGTAGTTACCTCCAGCGTTTGCACGTGCTCCCATTAAGTTAGCTGCCCTTTGTATTTGAGGACCATACTTGTTTATAGCGGTAGCTGCTGTAGTAGCGTAATCTTTAGCTTTATCCCAGTAAGTCTCCTCAGGTTTAAATGCTTGATAGCCAAGGTATCCCAAGCCTGCCGCCGCCAGACCACCTAACCCTGCTTTACCCCACCTACCTAAGGCTTTAGCCGCTTGAGGAGCCGCAGCCTGCTCGGCTTGTTGAACTACTTTAGGAACAACAGCTTGCTCTACTTTTTGTGCAACCTCTACTGCGGGCTTAGTTACCTTTTTGCCAGAAGAAGATAACCTATCTAAAGGATTGACTCCTCCTCTGTTTCCTGACCTAACAACTCTAGCCTGGCTTTGATTAGTTGGAGGTGTAACCTTGGCTGCTTCTTGTGCTGGCGGAGGTGTAGCTTTCACTTGACCCATTGCAGTTATGTCTGGCCCTTTAACAGCGGGCTTGTTACCTACGCTGCCCAATGCAGTTATGTCTGGACCACGTGCTCCAGTTGTCTTTATATTGCCCATAGCACCTTGATTATAGGACTGAGGCGGAAGCTGAGCCATCTGCTGAGTTTGAAGTAATCCTGTGGTTTGGGCCTGTCGTAATGTTTTTTCGTAGGCAAGCCTATCTGCCATCCTAGCTTTGTTAGTCCAGCCCCTAGCTTTATACAGACTAGGGTCTTCTGCTACTCGTGTAGCCCTACTCCAAGGGAACCTACCTTTACGCATAACTTGAGCTGTGCCGTCATTTATCTGAGTAAAGTACTCAGCAAGCTTTTCTGCGTAGTCTTCAGCCTCTGCTAACTTATTGAATGTACCGTAGGTGTATTCTCCTGAGTTATCATATAGAGTGTAGTTGCCTCCACTGTCTATGATTGTACCTACAGAAGTAGCTACTCGACCTACATTCTGACCTGATACTTTTTCCATGTATGCTATATCTTCTAGAGTCATAGATGCTTTTTTAATCATGGCTTCTTTCTCCTGCTCTGGTTCGCCATAGTTAGCTGCGTACCTATCGGGGTTTTTAGCATAGTAATCTTGCCACTCAGCAGACCCTTCGTTAAATCTATTTTTTTCTGAATAGAGCTCGCTACCTAGATCACCTGCATCTGGAGAAAATAACTCCCTAAGAATGGGCCTATCTTTCTGTTGAGCTAAGAGTGCAGGCGTTGCTGCAGAAACTCCAGCACTAAGTGCTCTATTGACTCCCCCAAGATATGCACCTGAGAGACCTCCCATACCTGCACCAACTACAGCCCCTCGTATTGCGTGATCCAAGTCACCTTCGGCCATATAGTTAGAAATACCTCCACTAAGAGCACCTAAACCTGCCCCAGTGGCTGATCCTCCTATTATATTCCTCAATCCTCCTGTGGGTAGTAATGGCATTATAGACTCCTTAAATTTCGTAGATGTGTTCTGAAGTTTACTGCTGTTAGTCCAGACATCTCAATAGCTTTTATCTCTACATCTCTATGTAAGAGCATTTCTAGAGGTAAATGGCTACCAAAAAGAGCTACCTGATCAGTTTCAGAGTTACTTATTTGAAATACTGTAGGGAAGATATCTTTGTGGTGCCTAACAATTTTTTCGTATTTGTCCACATAATCCCCCCTCCATACATTAGTAACACAAACACTCCTAGATGACATTACACTGTTTATGTCTTCCCAGAAGTACCTATGTAATTGTAGGTCTACGGGACCCTCAATGAAAATATCCGTATTAACTATGTCATACTTATCTCCCCTAGAGCGGGCTCTATTTAGAAATACGGAAGCGTCCCCTGGAACTAGCGTAGTATTATAGTCTGGGGAATATTGAAAGAACTCCTGGGCTATATCAAATAACTTAGGACGTAAGTCTACTATTACTTTAGTAGTATTCTTATAGAATTCTGTATAGTACTTAGCTAGACTTCCTCCCCCAAACCCTAAGATGAGTGTGGTCTCGAAGTCAGGTAACAATATAGGGGCTACTAGCATAGATTGTATGTATTTTAGGTGAGGTCTATGTGGCATGTCTATATTTAGCCTACTTTGGACATCTGAATCCTTAAAAGACAGATCTATGTATTTGGAATCTCTAAGCTTTACATATAAAGGTCCTATATTATCCTTAAACTCAGCTAAGGTAGCATCGCTAAAGGAGAACGCTTCCTTTACTTGGTAGGCTACTTTTTTCATAGCAGTGTCCCTCCCTTAATGGCTACGTCTGTAGCCAACACACCTGTATCAACTACGTAGGGATGCTTCTTAATAAATTTAGATATTTCAGTGCCTGGAGGCTTCATGTTAGGGCCTAATATTGTAGCCAGAACATGCTTATTTCCTATATCCTTTAGCACTCCTGTAGCCCCTGGTAGCTTTATGTGTTGAGTACCTTTGGGTATTTTGGATTGGTTGTCTTTTATAGACTTCTTAAGCTTAGATATTACAGACTTAGGTAAGTGCTTAGCCCTTTCTTTTCTACGCTTTTCTACATGGTTATCCTTGGCTGTCTTGCTAGTGGGTGTATGTAGGTTATTATATAATAACTGACCTCCGCCAAATATTAGCCCACCTAATCCAGCCCCTTTCCTGGATAACCACTTACCCGCTTTTTTAGGTCCTAGCGCAGCGCCTATAACGCCTCCCTGTGCAGTTGCTGCTAACGGGCTAACACCATGAGTTTGCTCAATTTCAGGCCTACTCCAGTACCCCGATTGGGAATCTCCACTTCTAGGCTGCCCCCATTGGTCGTGAGTGATCCTAGACAACATGGCTGTCTTTTGTTTAGAGGTAGTTCGGCCTCTTCTTAAGGCCTCTAGGATAAGGCTTTCTCTATCTTCTCCTAGATCACGGCCCAAGTGACCATACTCTACTACGGGGCCCTCATCTGCCCAGTTTTCAGTATAGTCTTCAGGAGCAACATCTAGTCCTTCTATTTTAGCTAGTTCTTTTCTGAGTCTAGCAGCGTTCTCTGAGAGTACATAAGGCTCAGGTCCTAGATCTATTAGTCCCAGAAAAGATTTATTTTCTATAGGGGAATCAACTATAGGAACCTGCCTATACATGCCTGATTCCCCTGTTCCTTTTCCCATTACGTTGTTTCTTGCCTTAGACATATTTATATAGTTAGAAGTAGAAGTGCCTTCATCCAGATATTCAGCAGTTTTTTGTTGCATGTCCCTAAGTACCTTAGCCTGAGCATAATTACTAGGGGAATAGTCAAAAGCTGGATCCACGTTCTCCAAAGCAGTAGCCACTTTAGGCATAGGATTATCTTGCATAATCTTTTGCTGTATTATTGCTTTCTTGAGGTCAGCCCCAGCCTCATGGTGCCTAGCTTTCTGATTTACCAGATCTAACAACTCCTTATTGAGCTCCTTTTGCTGATCATATTGAAACTTATCGTAATTAGGGCTAAACATTTCGTGACCTATGTAGGACCCTACTCCTGCTGCTGCAGGTAGAGCTAAGTACTGAGCCCGTATAGCAGCTGCTTCTCCAGCTCCTTTTATAGCAGCTTCTGTACCAGTACCTACACCTTGCTGTGCTTTCCTAAAGATATTAAAGAATCCAGGAGTCTCTTTAGGCTTAATGGCTTTTCCTATAGATTCACCTATCTCGTCAGCAAATCCCCTGGCTGAAGAACCTACACCCTTGCTCAGCCCATAGCCTGCACCTGCTCCTATAATAGCTGAGGTTAGTTTATTCTCGTCTGCACTCATAGCCCCAGTAGTAGCCCCGACAACACCAGCAGCTAAGGCAGGGGCAGTTTCTCTCATCCTCCAGACTTTTTGAAGAGCGTCTTCTTGTCCTAGGACTGCTTTTGCTAATCTTCTACCAAATGACTGTTCCGAAGCAACCTTAGAGGCTGCTACAGCTAAATCGTCAGCCTTATTAAGATGCGTTCCTAGTTGCTTAAGCTTACTAGATATATTTCCAGCTCTGCCCGCTAAAGCACCAGCCCCGCCCCAGACTAGATTAGTGTATGCGTCTCCACCTGTTAGGGCGCTAGCGCCTGCACCCACACCAAAGTTAACTAGGTCTTCTCCGTGTCTTGCTAGTAGTTTTGAGTAGTTTGAGTTCTTTTCTATAGCTGAAGCTAACTTAAGGGCATGAGTAACATACTCCTTCCCTGGATACTTACCTAAGGTATTATTAGCTGCCCTGGTAAACACTCCAAGAGAAGTCTGCACAGGAGAAGATCCATATAAATAACTAGACATTGGCCCTAGATCATTACTTTCTTGAGATACGTTATGCAGAAATTCGTTCCCTTTACGCTTAAGTGTATTACCAGTATTTTTAGTTTTAGTTATAATACCTTTCACGTTTTTAGTAACCAGAGGCATTTGAGACCGTACGTACCCGCCCATCATTCCCAAATGCTGAAAGTTAGCTCTCTTTTGTAATATAGCTTTAGATAAGCTGTAATTTTTATCCATGGAACTTTTCCTTTTTGAAGAGGTCTTTACCCTCTTAGCGGCGTGGTCAAGTACGTATTTAGTATCTGCCATAACATCGTAAGGATCTCCTTCCAGTCCTAAAACTTCTGCCCATGCAGGCTCAGACCCTTTACCTCCAGCTTTAATTTTAAATGCTTTTTCAGCCAAGTCAGGGTATTTATCTGCAAGAGCAAGCATGGTAGCTCTGTGATGTATAGATTCTTCTTTGTGTGGGTCCATAGAGGCAAAAAGATTTACTTCTCTATCGTACCCTGGAATATGGTATTCAGTGCCGTCTTCCCAATCAGTTTTGGTAGTACCTTTTGGTAACTTAGAGATCAATCTCCTGTGTCTTTTCGTGGGATAGTATATATCAACGTCAGAGATGCCTTTAGCATCAGGGAGTCCTCCAGATACATGGTGAGTACCCTTTGGTAGCTTATCCTGCAGTGCCGCATAAATATCTTCTTGCGACATTATAGCTGAAGCCAACTTTTCTACTGATGGGACCTTATAGAACTTGTCAGCCAGTGCCTTAGCATTAGCCTTAGCTCTCTCCCTTAACATAGGGTTGACATTATCAACATTACCTAGAAGTTCCTCATAATGGTGCTGCATATCCTTCCCCTGACCTGAATTCATATAATGCCTCACGTGCCTCCTAGTGTATACAGACCCCCTATTTCCTGCGGCTAAGTTCAGCTTATTCATATCAACAGTAGGCATACCGAAGTGTTTCCCATGTTCCGCATAGAAGGCATCCTGATTTTTAAAAGGTGCGTTCCTAGCCTTGAGTTCGTTAATTCCATAGTAAGCGTCAAATTCTCTTTGTTTTTGTTTTAATGCCTCGTGAATTCTAGCTTGCTCTTTATTAAATCGTGCAGCTGAGGCATCAGCTTTAGCAGTGTCATACACAAAAGACCTACCAGCAGAATCAGTGATTTCCTTTTTACTTCGTACATAATTAGCAGCCTCTTTAGGAGAGTACCCCATCCTATTAATAAGGTGAGACTCTAGTTGTGCATAAGACTCGCCTTGACCAGCAGTAGGCTTAGTAACAGGAGCAGTAGGCTTACCTTTTCTAATAGAGCTAGCTAGTCCTTTAAGTTTACCTCTACCTAAATAAGCAGCACCTGCGGCAAGCCCTGCACCACCAAGCCAAGGTAACCACCCAGAAGATTGCTGCGTAGGTTGCTGTGCATTTTGGTAAGCTTTGTAGCCTCCGTATCCAGCAGCACCCGCTGCAGTAGCTGCAGCCGCCGCAGTATACGGATTCCAGAAGCTACTGTCTTGCGAAAACTTTTCCATAATATCATCCTTGTATCGGACGCCTAAGCCCGCTAGAGCTGCTGCTCCCATAGTGATTGGTATACTTCTAGCGTAGGAACCTGCAACACCTGAAGCTATGTCTTTAGTAGAAATATTAGGGTCTATACCTCCAGTAGCTATATCAGAAACCGACTTAGCACGCTCTACTATAGCGTCAGTAAGTCCAGCCTTAGGATTTGACTCTAACTTTTCTAACCTGTCTTTTACCTTTTGATTACCTACTGCCTTTATTAAAGGTTGGGTAGTGTATGGCAGTAATCCCCAGCCTAAAGCACTAGTTACCCCCGCACCTAAGGCAGCGCCCAAGGCTCTATTGTCTTCCCCAGCCACGGCACCGCCAACTAGACCGCCTAGTAGGGCTTCTTCCCCGAAGAACACGGCTTGTTTTTCTGCTGGTGCAGAAGCCACTTTAACTCTTTCTCCTATGTAGTCTACCACTGACTTAGCATAGCTAATATCGCTAGGAAAATGTAGGCCAGCCTGTAGTCTGCTATGCTGTATGACGTCTGCTATATTATCCCAAGTTTTTGTATGTGCAGGATATTTAGATTTATAAAATTCAGCTATGCCATACCCCATCATTGCGTGTCCACTAGGGTAACTAGGAGTATCCGCGCTATCTGGAATTACTAGATCTAAATTAATTCCATGAGACTTAGCTACGCTCCAAGGGCGCAGACGCTTAAATTTATATTTAAGATCAAACGCTATTTTATTAAAATCTTCTTTTATTTCTAGTGCTTGAGTCTCCAGAGGGTCTAGCTTTAGTTTTTTACATGTTACTATAAATAACTTGAGTGGGTCCTTGTCTGCTATCTCCATAATAGGGTCTGATAGCCTGCTTTCCTCCATGTGCCTCTGTATTTCTGTCAGTTCTTTCCTGGTCTCTATTGAGTCTGGACCAGGAGGTGAAGGTTGAGGTAAGTCATCTATAGGTATAGTTATCTTAGTCCTTTTTTGGGTCTTGTATGCCTCGAACTGGGGCGCTACCTTATGTATGTAGTCAGTGTCTTGCTCAGAGGCGGTCTTAATCCCTTTTTCTTCTATGGCTTTTATTGCTCTGTCGGTACCAGCAAACTTTCGATCACTAAGTTGCCTTATGTAATCTATTTCTCTTCGGTTTAACCTGACATTAGGTGCGTTACCTGCAGCATAGGTATCCAATATATACTGAGCTCGTTTTTTAGCTGCATCGGAAGCAGGCACCGCTCCAGACAGTATCTCCTCAGCCTTACTTACGTAATTAGGCTTTGCCCGCGCACCATATGTAACTCCTTTACCTGTTAGCTGGTCCAGTATAGGTGCTGCTTCAGGTAGCAAGTCTCTTGTTGCCGCTATCTCGGGATCTCTGAGTACTTGCGTTCTACGTGCAACATTTTCTGAGCCCTCTCCTGTCAAAGTTCTAGCTATGTTTAGATCGTAGAAGGGGACCACTACATTTTGGTGCTGAGCATTGGGGATACCCAAGGAGTCAGTACCTATTCTGTCCATAACTTCCTCTGAATATCCCTTTCTAAGGTGTTTTTGCCTTTCCAGAAATTCTCTCTTTTCGTGCAAGGCAACTATAGCTCTATCTGCTGGGTCAAGATTCTTAAATCCATGAATGTCAATGTGACTAGTGATTTCCCCTGTCCCCCTGTGACGTAGCCTATACGAACTCGCTTCTCCCCAACCCATATCTTCCACCATCTTATTTAGGTGCTCCCTAGGCCTTAATTCTTCCCTTTTTTCAATAGAATCTCTCAATCTAGCTTTATGATACTCTACGTTACTCTTAAGAGTAGGGACCATCTCATTACGCCTAAGATACTTAGTCCTAATCCTCACAGCCTTATCGACGCTTCTAGGAAGGTAGTCCCTCCATTCAGTAGGAACGCCGTCGGCTAAAGCCTCTTGCTTTGCATCTTTTATGCCTTGCTGAATTTTAGGCCTGTAGTCAAGCAGCTTTTGCTTATCCCTAATATTAAACTCGTCTAGAGTACGCATGTGATCTGCCAGGTTATCCTCTGCATCGACAATGCTTTCTTTAAGCTTATCCATAGAGGGAATGTTATCTTTTAACCTTTCTACCTCCCTCTTTTCCTTAAGTAACTGCTCAGCCAGCGCAGCCTCATTTTTTTTAAACTGACCCTTAGGTAGTTTAGTGCTAGCCCTGAGAGGGGAGTCGTATACGTGCTTTCTAGCTGCCCTGCGTATTTGTTGCATGGACACCGCTAGTTTATCTAAACTACTATCTCTATTTCCTCTAGGAACAGCAGGGTAAACATACTGATCTTGCTCGGAGGCGGTCTTTTGTATTGCTTCTTTTAAGGTCGTAGCAGCTACTTGCTTCTCAGGAAGAGGACCAGGAGTAAGCTCTCCCATAAGCTCTGCATATTCTGCAGGTATTTTATTAGCATCGCTTCCCAAGAAAGCATGCGGAACGTCTACTGCATAGTACCCTTCAACAGGAGAATAGTCCTTCCAAAGACCCTTAGGTCCTCGGCTAGCTAACTCTGCAGCCTCTTCTAATGTAATGTCCCGTTCCTCGTAAGGTGTACCTTCCACCCAAGGCTTAAGTTCTACTCCATGTATCTTAGCTCCAGGCACCTCACGCATGTACTTACTTAAGTTAACTTTGTACATATCGTAGGGATCTTTTCTTAGGGTATGCCATTCAGGAATCTTTTCCCAATCAGGCTCAGAAAAGAATACACTGGGACTAGTCTCTTTCTTGCGCCAATACTCATCTTCTAGATTTTTCTTAATGGCAGCCTCTTGTTCTTGCACTGTCCAGTTTCTCTTTTTAGCTAAATCCTCCATAATTTCAGGATCTTCTAGCATAGCTGCTCCAGAAAGTATTCCCTTGGCAGCAATGCTCTCCCTATTGCCTCTAGGAACAGCATGGTAAACATACTGATCTTGCTCAGAGGCGGTCTTACTAAGCCTATCCCTAAGTCTATCTACTGCCTTTCTCTGATGTCTTACTACATGCCGTGCTTGGTCAGCTGTTTCAGGCCCTCTAAGGTCTCTGCCACTCTCTGTGTTCCACCCCCTAGTAGTAAGTCTACGAACTAGCTCGTCCTCGTCTGCGTCCATTACTCTCAAATCATGGCTTCTAAGTAACTCAACAGGAAATTGGTCACTCAACATCTGAGTTCCTTCAACTATATGAGGCTTATCCAGATTATGGATTATACCCTGAGTAGCTGTAGTTAAATCCTCTATGAAGTCTGGGTCTACTCCAGGAGCTCCGAAGCCTGGCTGGTCGTCTAGGTGAATTACAGGAAGACCTGTCTCTTTACCTAAGCGGTCTGCTTCTGTAGACTTGCCTGAACCTGATTGTCCCGTTATCAGTATGTGGCGTAGCTTATCTTTAGCCATCTACCTTCTCCTCTCTGTCCACAGTGGGAATCCACTCTTCGACAGCTGGATGAAGCATAATATGGTCATCCTTTTTAGTTTTAATGGGGTTTTCACCCGCAAACATACTTAGCTTTTCTATTACAGACTCCTGAAGCTCACAAATCTGCTCTGTACGCAGCTGAAGCTGTATCTGGGAATCCCTAAGTCTAGAAATAAGGGCTGCTCTATCTGCATTTGCAGAGGACAGCTTGTCTTTAAGTTCTTCTAGTTCACTAGGGTCTCTACCGCTAGCTATAGCAAGCATGCTGGAGATACTACCCGTAAGCATACCTATAATGCCAATAAGTACGTCACGATTCTCGTCTACTATCTTTACATAGGTTAAAAATATGATTAAGCCGCATATTAGTAGCATAAAGACTACGCTAGCCCACCAACCCCTCTTAGCTTTTTCTGTCTGAGTAAATGTACGGCTCATAATATTCCTATATTCTTTAGTATATTTAGTATTACAGATACGAAGGCGTCAAACTTAGGCATATAAGTAGGCAGCCCGATAAGGTCTCGTGACCTAGGGGATATGATGATAGGGATTAGAGTATACAGCCAAAACAGTATAGATATAATACCCATTCTCCAGAATGCCCAAGAAACCCAATCAAATATAGCTCTATCCCTAGCTCTTTTCCTTATTTTTTTAGGCCCTCCCAGTCTTTTAACTTTCTCGGACCCTGCAGGAGGCTGTAAGCTTTCTATAGTCACCCCTACCGAGTATATCTCCTGAGGCTCCTTTACTCCCTTAAATTGATACAGACCCATGCAAGCAAACCTGGCTTCTTTAGGTGTGTGCATGTTAGTATTACCCTTTACCTTGCCAAGAGCCTCTTTGGTAAGCAGAACCTGCCCTCGCCTGCACAGACTCATAGTACGAGCAGCTATGTTTTTAGCTACCCCCTCTAATTCTACTTGCTTAACTCCTATACCTACGTCTAGTTCATGCTGATGCACTTCTACTATTTTTCCCCAGTGAACACCTATTCTACACCCAAGTTTGGTCTTAACAGGTATGGTAGACTGATACATAAGTGCAAAGTTAACAGCATCTACCGTGGTTTCAAAAGAAAGCAAGAAACCGTCAGACCTATCGATTTCTCTTCCATTAAATTTGTAGCAAAGGCTTCTAGCCATACGGTCGTGGTATTGTAACCATCTCGCAGCTTTTACAGGCCCAACCTTCTGTACAAACTTTGTAGAACCAATTAGATCCAATAAAACTATGGCTAGGTAGGTCTCCCTGAGCCTGTACTTATGTTGGGTAACCATAATTACCTCTTTACTGAGGACATAAACGCCTCTACTGAAGTGGTGTCAAAGGTGTCTGTTGCGGAGGCCGTCTTTTTTGTCTTCTTAGAACTACCATCAGCTTTTTGTCCTTTAGGCCATAAATGACTCCTAGACCAATAATTAGCACTAAACTTATCGTCTTTACCTTTAATGCCTGCAGACCTAGCAAGATAGCTTTTCTTAGCCTTAGCACTGTAGTTATGCTTATAACCTCTAGCACCAAAGTTTACTACTTTTACTTTGTCCCCTTTCTTGGCTAGAACACGCTTTTTATGCTTGCTGCCAGATGGGGCAGTCTTTGGCTTGTTATATCCAGGAAAAGTCTCTCCCCTATACTTAATGCCTCCCGAAGGTAGCCTTTCCGCACCTGTACTAGCTACCTTTTCCCCTCTATTTTTATACATGTTATATGCCCCTAAACCTGTAGCAGCTAAAGCAGCTCCTCCCAACGCTAGATTTCTCCTACGAGTATCAGAAGAATCGCCATCCACTTGATTGTTTTTAGCTGCCATTAATCCTGCTATTGGTAGAGCAGAAGCGGCTACTGCTTTACCTAAGTAAGTACCGTACGCTCTTCTTAGTAGCTTGTTATTTAATTTTACGCCAAACTTATCTGCCAAACCTTTAGCACGTATGGTAGCCCTAGCCTCCTCAGCTAAGGTTGGTAGTTGGGCTCCTACCCCCAGTCCTGCCTCTATTTTAGCCTTTGTTACTAATGCGTCACGATCTTCCTTACTTAAGTCCCCAAAATTTGCATCATAAAGGGTTTTAAGGGAGGATAAACCAGCTAGAGTTGATACTCCCTTAGCTCCAACATTAACGTAAGGGTATGCCTTAGCCCATCTGGGAGAGCCTGTCGCATGCCCTAACTCATGCATTAGAATAGTTTTATTGGGGCCTGTGTTACCCATGCCATAGTGCCCAAGTGCTATGGTACCTCTATTTGCTCTAGGGGTACTAGAATCTCCCATGTTTACGAGTAAGTCAGCACCGCTGCCTTTTTGTCTAGCCTGGGCTCTAATTAGCGCATTATCAGATAAATATGCATCTGGAGTCTGGTATTTATAGTTTAGACCTATGGTACCTCCATCTTTAGTGGGTAAATGGTACTGATGTTCACCTACCCTTTTGCCTTTCATAGTTTTTTCTACAAAATCATCCATTTCAGAAGGAAAGAAGACTTTTTCCTTAGCTGCCTCAGATTGCATTGCTAATCCTGAACCTAGCATAAGACCTGACCCACCTAACCCTAAACCCGCATAAGTCAAGGCAGCGTTAGGGGATCTAGACTCTTCTTCAGCAGTTTTTTCTATTGCTAGCTTTAATTTATTAAGTGAAGACATTTTTTTAGATCCTTTTTTTCTATTAGTTGTTCTAGATACTACTCTCCAGTTACTAGAGGAGTTACCTCCTCCTTTGCTTAGGGGTATTTTATGGTCTACTTCTTGCCCAGGCCCACAGTTACTATTTCTATTTGCCTTATTTCTTTTAGCCCTGTTTTTCTTCTGTTCTAGCTTAGAGTGGTATTCTCTGTATTCTTTTTTATAATCTCTAGACATAACCCGAAAACCTTATATTCTAGTGTAGTACTACTCATTAAAAATAGACCTTTTGTGGCATAAGAAAAAGACTAATTAGTCTAACTCGAAAGAAAGGACTGCTATGAGTAGTACCTCAAACGGTGTTTTAGTCGCCGACATAATTACTAATACTACTAATAGAGAACAAACTCTAGAGAGCGTCGCTCACGCGGCATTAATTAGAGATAAGTTTCTCTCCTGCAATATTCGTAAAAATTGGCAATTTACATTTGCGAAGCAAATATCGAGTATCCTTGTCGTAGGCGCTCTACTACATAAGGGAGAAAACTCTGTGATAACCTCACAGGATGTGCATGAAGTTGGTAGAGGGTTCCTTCGATGGCCCATGGTTCAGGAATTCCTGAAGGGATACCTAAGCAAAGGTAAAGGAAGAAAGACCGAGCAAGGCCTAACTCCTAAATACTGGGATAACTTTGGGGAACTAAAGTTCGACGAATCTTGGGTGTACGATCCGAGGGGAATGCATTACTTACGTCGTTACCAAATAATTGAGTACGACGCGAATTCAGGGCACGTAACTTGGGGAGACCATCTTAAAGAGCTTGTGGAAGGCACTAAAGGGAAGTCTACTTGGGACTTAGAAAAAGTGCTTAAAGTAGCTAAGGATATGCCAGATATAAGATTATCTGCAGTGTTTAAAGAATTAGAGCAAGGTCCTCGTACTTATGCAGCTGGTAAGAAGTTCAAGATACATCTTTCAGAAGAGGTCTCTTGTATAATAGATAGTTTTGGGAACTTCGAATGGGGTGAAGACTACGCAGAAGAGGCTCAAGTTAGAGCTCTCTATAAAGCAATCTCTGAGGGGGAAACAATATATTCTACCAAGGTTGAGCCTATCAACGTTCTAATGAGAAAGGTAGATGGGATTATGTATGAAATGACTCCAGCAGCTATAGGATACCTATGTAAAGATTCTTTAGTAAAAGTTTTAGCGGATATATCTGAGGGAGATTCCCAACTAATTCTCAAGGCTATCAAGGAGGTACTTAATGGGAAATAATAGTAAATACCACGGCTCCATAGGAATGGCGCACCTAGAAGCGGAGGATTTCAGAGGATTACTCATGATGCCGTTAGACTCTTGTGCACTAGCAGTAAGAGTCATGAGTGTGCTAAATAATGGGTTTAGAGAAGGGGAAGAGGACTTAGAAAACCTAGAGAGATATAATATTGAATTTAAGAACAATGAGGACGTGGCATCTTTCCTTGAGGTTCTGTGCATCGTAATAGCGTGTAAGACTGCGTATTCAGGTTACGTAGGACTTACAGAAGCAGGAGAAATAGAGGGGGAAGCAGAAGAACTGGGACATATGGCTATTCTTGAATCGGTTAGACATTTAGCCATGATGAATAAAGAGATGGATGAAGATAAGATCAACGATGGAGAGTACTTAAAACATCTAATGGCGTCTACGCCTGACGATAAAAAGAGAATATACTCCTCTATAGTAGCCATCACGTTATCTCTTATAGACTGTGTTACGGATATAGACGCTATACCTACACCTACTGACGATGAGCCCGATGAGCCCGTATACCACTGATGAAATGAAGGAAGAAAGGGAGATAGAGAAATTTGTACATAGGGAGGTAGTGTGCAGTATTAGCTCGCTGCTTAACTACTTAATTGAGTCTCATCCCCACCCTTTCGACACGGAATGGTACATTGATCTTCACTATAAAAATGAAGATACCACTAATGAAGTATTACAATATTACATAGTTACTTCATACTTGGGATCACTACTAGAGAAAATAGGTCAACCAGTTACTAACTACTTTAGCCAGCCCATCTGGGGTAGAACCACAGCTGGTCAACTTATAGCTTGTGACTATTGCATGAAAGTGGCCTACAGGTTACATCGTGGCGATTAAGATTAAACTCTATAAGTCTGGAGAAATCCACTCAAATGGGTGGCCCGTTTATAGAAGATTAATCTTAAAAAATAAGGAGCGCAAGCGCAACGCAAAGGGATTGGCTGGGGTATATTATTATTTCGATGGGGACGATATGATGCGTTGCGGTAAAGCATACTGCGATGAGTATGGGTGCTTCGACGGTGAGGCATTATGGCCTGTCCCTAAAGAAGATTACGAAATAGTAGAAGTAGGATAGGGTACAGGCTGGGGGTTACGTCCTCGTTCTTTTCGTTCCCTCTCTTTTTTAGCTCGGATTTCTTCTTCTCGAAGCTCCTCCTCTGTTTTAGAGGAACCCTCTTTTATCTGTGATTCGTCTACACCGTATTTAATCATTATGGACACACATTCTCTGGAGAAAGTAGATGGTCTCCAGTACCAGTAAAATCTTCTGTAAATAAATTTGAAGGATTAGTAGGGGTAGCGTCGAAAGGTAGTTCCTTAGGGCCTGAGGTAGCTCCAACCTCAAAAAGGCTTTGAGCCGACGAGTCTTTAGAGTCCTCTCCCCCTAATAACATACTAAGCAAAGAAAGTAGCCTGTTAATCTTTTCTGCGGCTTCGGATGTGCATACTATCACGGCTCCACAAACAGATTCCCCACTAGCAAACCAATCCATGTCTTTAGTGTCCTTCCCTTCAGCCCTAGCAGCATCAAAAAGTCGCTTTTGCTCATTATAATGGTCATTTATCGCTTTTTTTATCCCAGATACGCCATTATCGGAGTAAAAAGCTATAAAGTTAGCTCCTATTTCCAAGTCTAAAAGCTTATCTATTTCATAGACTATATTTTGCAGCCTCATGATTAATAAGGACATACGTTCTACCAGAAGTATAAAAGTGTTTACTACGGATACTAGGATATTGGTAGCAGCATCCAAAAGGGACTTTAAATCTTTAAGTAGCTTTCTAAAAAATCTTTTTATAGCATCGGTACCTGGAAGCTGTAGTTTTTTCCCATACTGGATCCAATTAGGAGCTGGACCCGTAGGAACTACAGGTAACCAAGATTCATCAGGGTCAGTAGTAATATAAATGGGCATAGTATTAGATATTACAACTAAACTAGGATCATCTACGTTTGTTATAGTGGTATCTTCTTCGTATGTAGATCCATTTAAGTTAAATTTCTTGAACCTTACCCTGCACTTTATTAGAGCAGACAAAGATTTTAGAGTAGCTCCATGAGGTATGGAGTACATATGGGGGTTGTCTAAGAAGATCTCTAAGTCCAAAGAGTCTTCATAGAACCTGGTTATCCCTATACTAGAAAAAGATTTTAGGTTCACCGTGTTCTTAAATTCCTTAGTGTATGCAGAAAATATAGATACTGTACTCTTAAGATCTGTAGTATTAGTTATACCTCTAAAAGTACTCAAGTTTATGTAGCCTGCTTCCTGAATAAGGGGGTATTTTGAAGTTCCTGTATCTTCGACAAAAAGCACATCTATCCTTGTGGGCAGGTATAGCTCTTTAGGAGTATCCAGAAGGTTTTTAGGTGTTAATTTTTCAGGATTAGCCATGGAGAGCGCCAGTAGAGGCTTATTATTTTCGTTAAACCCTATTTGCTGTATAGACTGTATCCTGACTCTAGCTGAGAATTTTCTATCTATAGCTGGTGGGGCAAGATCCCCTAGTAAAAGGGCCTTAATCTTTTCATATGTATCCGTTATAATTTGGGTAGGGGCACCAGCATGTATTACGAAACCTCCAGAAAACCCTACTTTCTCTATAGGTCTGTTAGGATCTTGTTTATCATCAAAACTGTTATTTATAGCTTTTAAAAACCCAGAACTACCGTCCTTATAGGCTGCTGTAGGTCCTACCTCGCCTAGTAGCCTGGTTTCTATTTGATCCCTATCTAGTAAAGCAAACTGATTTGATACATTAGTTTCTCCGTATGCCCCTATTATAAGTTCTCCAAAAGCTGCGGCTACTAATGAGTCAGCTACAGTAAAATTTTCAGCTTTAATGTTTGAGGGATGTATGGGAGGTATAGGAAGAACACGTACTTTAGCATCAACTGACGTAAGCATATCTATAAGGTTCTCTATTTGCTCAAAGATTGCCTCTAGTAAAGTCTTTAGCAAATCACTAAGACCGACTATTAAGTCTCTAATGGTTATTAGTATATCTTTTAAGGTTTCTAAGGCTACTAAAAAAGTATCCAAGGTATCAATAATCTTTTCAGGAAAATCCCGTACAGATTTAGGAAACCCTATTTTTACCGCCCCTGACATAAACACTTCTGCGGTAATATCCTCTGGGGACACAGGCTCATTTATAGCCTTAAGCCCTCCTAGTATCCTAGAAGTGGTAGAAGGTTTGGTAGGATCAAATAAGGCATTAATACTTTCTTCAGTGTCTTCTAGAACTTTACCTGTTTTAGCAGAAAAGTCCTTACCAAACTCTTGTATCTGTGACTTAGTTGCTGACATTAGAATCCCGTAACTTATCTATTTCTTTCTTAATTCTAGCTGACTCTTCCTTAGCTAACAAAGAAATAAATACTTTTAAATCCGAGGATAACTTTCTAAGCTTACGCTTAACATTGGGGTCTTCAGTAAGTTTAGACATATTAGTACCTCCTAAGCAGGTATATAATTTTCGTAGTTATGCTTTGATTCCACAGGTAATAATAGTAGAGGAGCACTAGCAACAAAGCCTGCTATCCCCGTACCTCCAGGAGCTGCACTTAAAGGAGTTACGGCTGCAATAAGTGCTTGCATAAACATTTGTAGTTGGGCATATCTGCAATAACCTGACAAGGCAGGGTTTAAACCTCCAGGAACTGGAGCTAGAGCAGTCCAAGGATTCACGAGTCCGTCAGTAGGGATTGCGGGGGTAGATGCTAGTATACCTGTAGTTAGCTTAGTCTTAGCTACAGTTACATTGTTCCAAGCACCGTTAGAGATAGCTCCTGGAGCAGTACTGCAATCTATTACTATAGACCCGCCTCCCCTAGCGTGCGCCTGAGTACTCATGTGAATATCGCCATATATCTCTTTCTTTTCTTTTCCTCCACCAGTCACTAGAGATCCTACCACTTTCTTGTCACTACCAGAAATAACATGAGATTCATGCGTATAAGATCCTGCAGGGTTAACAGCAATTAACGCATCTTGCATAGGAGTAGGTCCGTTATATACGTATTTAGCTCTTTTACCCGCCGTTTTTAGTAAATCTCCCCCACAATTTTCCACGGAGTCTCCAGAAGACTCAATAGAATGCCTCCTAGAAGCATTTGACTTTATTTCTGCTGAGTTAACCTCATGAAGCTCCTCATTGGAGTCATCCCCACCCACTATAGCAAACTCAGATCTATTTGTTTTTAGGAAAAGACTCTCTCCTAGTATAGTAACCTTACCTGACGGTTCTATAGTAAGCCCATAGCCGCTACCTGAAACAACTTTAAACCCATTATCCAACCTAAGGTTAACGTTAGGAGTAGGCTCAGTATCTCTATTTATATTCATAGCTCCTGGATTGGTATTACCTTTAAAGTCTAAAGAAAATCCTCCCCCAGTACTAGCACCAATGTCTAAGTTACCAAAACCTGTATTTAAAGAGAAACTGGAGCAGTCTATGGACACCTTACTAGTTTCAGCATTAGTAGTAACTCTAGCAGTACCCGAGTCTAGTATGTTTACTCCTCCAGATAAAAGCTTAAGTGCTCCGCCTCCAGGAGTCCGCGTTATAATATCTCCTGGCAAGGACTCAGGCACCCCAAACCCGAAACTATTATGCTCCCCTATCCTAGAGAAAAGAGATTCCTGCACAAACTTAGACTCTGGTGTAGATTTAGTATTTAGTTCAGTATCTTGCACTACAGCTTTACCAGATTCCCCCGTCCTACCAAACTCCTTAGGTAAGGTACCGAGGATAACAGGAGTGCCCCGTATGTCTACGCATAGAACCTCTTGTCCCGCCTCATAGGTTATGGTTGAGGATGAGTCCCCATCGTTTCCTGAGGTCTGAGATAAGGAAACCGCCGTAGGGTCTTCCCCATCTCCCGTCTCTATGGTATAATTGTTGCCTAATGGATTGGGTTCACTTATTGTAGCTATATAAACGTTCATGGAGCCTCTGGAGTTTAAAAATGGCAAAAGACACTAATATGCAAGATAAGGCTAAAGTAGTTTCCTATTTGTTAGCCGATAGATTATTAGAACAATACTTACTACCTATTTTAGATAAGTATAAGGCTACAGTATTTGATATTCTATTAGAAGAGGAATCTGAGGAGTCTTTAAATTTATTAGCAGACATTCTTGTAGGGCAAGAGCCTATTTCAACAGACAACTCCACTAGATAGACAGTCCCTGAAGTAGTCCACTGGACAGGCGGGTCCTGGATCACTCTTAGTACCCCTTATGTTTTCGTGCCCTACTAGTCTCCAAGGTTCTTCCTTAAAAATAGGGTATTTATCTGAAATGGACACTAGTAGTTTAGCCATAGTTTCTACAGATTCTATACTGTAAGGCTCCCAGTAACCTCCATCACTATCTTGGAAGGGCTCAGGCCCTCTATATAGTATTGGCTTACTGCCTGCCTTTTTCTTTAGCCTAGCTCTACCGTATGAGTCAACAAACCCGTCAGAAACCTTGTAAAGCATACCAACGTTGTCAAAGTCTAACCCAATAGACCTAAAATTGATACCTTTTAAGGTGGTACCGTCTGGAGTAGTAAAACTACTTCCTCCAGAGTGCCAAGTACGTTCTTCTAAATTTGCTGACTGAAGTACGTTGCCATCCCTCAGTACGGTATAGTGAGTGCTAGATTTCCTACCTTTACCTTCCATCCACCGTTTAATCCTTTTAACGTTCGAGCCTCCGTGGGAAGCACTATACGGAGAGGCAGTGTAATGTAAGACTAGAAGATCTAGAGTCCTCACTCTTCGGTCACTTGATTTATACCTAAAGGGTGTCTTAAAAGAATCAATATTCATAATTAGGATACTATCCCATCTCTGTCTTGACCAAAGATAGCCTGAGTAATCTTTTCACTAGTGTTAGTAGTATCAGGATTAGCTCCAGTAGGATACCCCGAAGAAGTTTCCCCAGTCTCTACAGAGAATAGTCGATCAGCCATACCTGAAACATTCTCCATAATAACATTTTGACCTGCGGATAACCCTAAAGAGTAATTTTGAATCATACATAGTTCCAAGTACACTCCACCTAAGTTATTATTCGACTTGTCCCTAAAAATAACTTGCATACCAAAAGGTATTAGGAATAACTCTGAGTCTAAGTTTACAGCAAAATTCTTAGCAGCATTAGCAATAGGCCTCTCTCCAAATTTCTGAAGATTTATACCTTGCTTTTCTGCATTTGCGCTAAGAGCTTTTAGTAAGTTAGGTCCCTTGCAGAATAGCCTTCCGCAAGACCATTGTACTGTAGATTTACCTGCAGTAAAATAAGCCCTACCTGAGCCTATAGTCTGCATAGGCTGAACACCTCTACCTTGACTAAATTGGAATTGCTGTAGCAAACCTATAGGATATAGCTCAGACTGATTTGCCGCCTTGTATCTGGGAGGGCCCACTAAGACTAAAGCGTCGTCTGGGTTAGCGGAGGTAAATGCGATGTTATCCGTTAGGCGTTCTACGCATCCGTCTTGCACATCCCAATTTTCAATACCAGTAGTAATTTTCATTTAGCTCTCCTTCTTATTGAGATACAATTTCTAATACGATTCTATTAAGAACTTTAGGTAACTGCACATCCATAACCACGTTAATGGTGCCCGAGTCCGCAGCATCTTGTTCTACAGAAACTACCTCACCTGTGATAAGAGGAGGTCCTATCCTATCTTGAGACCTAGACCTTAAGCTTAAGATAGCAGAGTCTAGGGAAGCCATAATAGATGAATAGGCTTGAGGAATAATATTCCATACACCTACGTAAGGGGTTAGGGTATTCTTAAACACAGAGCTAATATAGTCAAAATTATTAACCACACTAAGCTCAGAGTATTCTTGGGTAGAGGCATAATTTCTATACGCAGCAGTAACCTGATGAACACAGAAGGGTAAACCCCCAGGAGTTTCTTGGATGAATACAAAGTAACCTGAGTCACTTAATTGATCTATTTGTGAGTCAGTGAAGTACCCTAGATTACTGTATTCTATGTCTGCAATACCTGATATTGCAATTTGATTCTTAGGTCTATGAGGCTCAAATGCTGCTAGCATTCCCCCTAGTGCTGCTGTTAGGTAATAGCCAGGTAAACCTGACTCGCTACCTACAGAAACTTCACCTGGATACACCATTACTAATCTTTTGGCAATATCAGCGTTAGAAGTAAGGGGAGTCAAAGTGGCAATTAAATCTTCTACCTGACTCTCTCGAAGATCCTTAATGTCTTTCTTACCTACGTAGTAAATACTAGAATTTACCCTTGCGTCTATTTGACCTCCTGCGGACCTACTAGGTAGACTAACTGTAAGAGATGAGCCTGTTTCTATGCTGTCTACTGTGCAAGTATACTGGTCACCTGAAACTGAGTCTGCAAATACCAAGATATCGCCTACAGCAGGTCCATTTACTGCAAGAAAGCCTCCTTCTGGATCTTGTATAACTGCAGTAATAGAGTCATCATCCTGAGGCCAGTTAGCGTGGTTTATAGTACCTGTAGCTAGATTGCTCTCTTGCCACCCATACTCACTATTTCTAGTACCTGCCCAGTATCTCCACAAAGGAGCAGATTCTGCAGAACCTAGCACCACCCTGAATTTGCCTACCTTGCGATCCGACTGATTAAACGCATCGGTAACGTATGTATTTATAATACTTAGATCCTGAGTTAAAGGAAGTATAGAGTATACGTTAGGGTTAGCATTGATATACTGCCTAGCAGCATCATATCCAGTTGTATCGTCAGACTGTATCCTCATTACACTAATGTTAGAAGTACCTGAGTTCTGTAGGGCTATGCTAGCAGCCAATCCGAGAGGATTTCTAGAAGAAATCTTCCCCAGCTGAGAAGCCAAATTATTGCTATTTACTGTAAATACAGAGTTAGCAGAAGTTATATTTAGGTCCCTGCTCTCTACGTACATTTTACCATATACTATTGGAAGATCATCCAAGGCAGATGCATTAGGCATATTGGTATCTCTAACTGTAACGGCAGAACCAAATGTAATTTTGGCTTCTGAATTAGCAGTCTCTGCAGCATAAGTCCAATCATCTGAAGACGATTTAACTATCTCTATAGAAGTTACGTCAGGAAAATCTTCTACAATTCGCCTTTGTATTCTACAGGAAATGCGTTGGACGCTATCCGCTAAGTGGCTAGATACAAATTGACGTAATGACTCAGTAGTAGTCAAGGTACTACCAGATGGAGAAACTTTCAAAGCAGTAACTTGTTCCTCAGGAATTACTAGCTTACCAACTATGGTATCTTGCAATACATGTAATGAATTAAAAATCTTAATTGTAGCAGCAGAATCAGCAACAACCTCTAGGCTACCGTCATCTGCCAAATGGCTAAAGACTTCTCCCTCTGTATGTACTTCATATAAATCTAGATGATTTGAACTAAAGCCGCCTGTCATTCCCAATTTAGCGTAGTTATGGTAGACTTTGGTGTCTACAGCATCGGCGTTAGCGCAGGTTATCTTTACGTAATTACCCTCTGTACCTAATAAAGTTAGTTGGGCTGCATCAAAATCTACGCCAGGTACAAATACATTAGCCATTTGATAAGATACCACTAAGGTATCTCCTGCCCTTGGAGGATAGGATTTAGAGCTATCTACAAATGAAGAATCATGAATTAGTTGGGTAGACCACTGAGAATAGTTAGTTCCCATGTCTGCCCATGTAGAAGCATTACCGTTATAAGTAGAGCCTACTTCCTTTTCAGAATTCTCCCCTACTTCATACTCGGCATCCTCTAAGTAGATCTTGATAGACGATTCGTCTATATTGGTCCTATCTGTAAGGTATACAACATGGTCTACTCCCCAAGTAGTATGTCCGTCATCGTAAGGCTCAAAGTCAACTACCTTAGCTAAGTCTCGAACAGCTTGTGTATCTGACGTGTCATAGTTAATTACATTGTAGTTAGGTCCTACTATAAGTGTAGCTTGGGTAGGATCCGTTACTGTTGTTTGGATATTGGCTACGGACTGTAGCACTTCGACTATTGGTCTAGGCATTGCACGCTCCTCTCGGTGTTCTAAATAAATATGGGTTAGTTATTTTCCCCGACAAGACCTAGGCTGGTTAGCACTATGTCCCCCAAAGACAGGTCTTTCGACTTATCTGCATCAGATAAAGCCTGTATCCTTGATATCTTATGGGCGTAAGGCGTAGTAGCCCAGGCTAGGTCGTAAGAAAATTCTGATGAAACTCTAGTTATATAACATCTATTATCTTTTTCCCAAGTCTGTGTGGGGGTTAAAGTAACTGGAGTAATATTCCTTAAATTATAGTGCTTTATAAGTATGTCGCTAGACATTAATATATGGTGAGCGACTATGTCTCCTAGTAAAGAACTCTCTCCCCTAGATCTTGAAACACAATCTATAGATATTTGGCCGCTAGGGGTGCTGTAGAACAAGTCTACTCCAGTAGCTAGGTCATGGGCAGCCCGATTACCTAGTACAACTTTAGGAAAAACTATGGCCCCCCTATCTACAAATATCCCAGGACGGGTATCTGTACTATCTTCAAACTCTGACCCTCCAGCTTCTATAACTATACGAGTCTTCTTGTCATCGGATGACCAAGCCCAAGGAAACTTATCCGTAGTATTACTAGGAGTAAACCTATCTCGGATCATTTTTATGTACAGACCTATTATGTCCATAGAGCTCTTAGGTTTTACGTAACTCATTCTATTAGCCTTACTGGTATTTCATATTCTATACCTGCTCTAGAGATCTCAGAAACCTGGAGATCCTGATGTACAAGAACCCTAGAGCTTTCACTGGAAACCTTACGCATAACTTTAAATCTTCGATTAGTTCTAGCTTCTATAACTATATCGTTGGTTTCTACTACTGGGTACTCTGTAATAGTTAACCCAGTCATGGCTGACTCGTTCAGTCCGCTGGACCCTACGGATTCCTGCACTACAACTGGATCTAACTTTCCATACGTATACACAGGATCGTGGTAGCCTTCTAGATATGTAGTCCCGTAACACGTATTACAGTGGGAGAACATTACATCATTCGTAACCTCGTTATAGCACTCAGTGCATCTAGGACCAAATGATCTTCTCTTAAGTATTACAATAGGAACTCCGTTTAGCCGCTCTAACTGTATCTTTAGGTCTCTGCGAGCCTTTCTGGCTATCTTAGCTCTATGTCCTTTTAACTCATACTCTGCAGTTCTGGGTTCACTCAATACATATTCAGAGCCTGAATATACACTGTTAGCCTTAACTATGTAGTAGTAAGCCCTAGATAGCCCCAGTAAGTTAGGCTCTATGTCCTGATAACTGTAGTCAGAAGAAGTTAAAGAAGCTATGACATTATAAGGCCCAGAAGCACTCTGAGATCTTAAAATATCTACAGACCCTAAGGCTGATTCTTTATCCTCTACCGTCCACTGCACGTAAATATGCTTAGGATATACAGGGAGTACTTGAGTTATTATAGGCTTCATCGTGTATATACACTCCTACCCATGGGAGACCTAAACCCAGATACAGGTAAATTAGAAGTAACCTTAATATTCTGTACATGCTGCGTAAACTCTTGTTGCATCATCTGAGCTATTTGAAGGTAGCTAGAGCTCTTGTCGTCTATGCCTACTCCTTGAATGTTACCATCCTGAAAAGATGCTTGATTCCTGAGCTGCCGAATAGCTTCAGACTTCTGTAGGTGCGCTACTGCTCCTATATTAAGTACGTACTTATTAGGAAAGTTACCTAAGGTATAATTAGTTGGCCTACCTATTACATTAGCATGTAAAACTGCTTGGTTTAAGGCCACGTCTAATTCTTCGTCAGTAAACTCTACATCATCATGCAAGGGATTCTTATCAAAATAATCCCGCATGAATAGGCGCAGGCTGTCTACTTGAGCATTACTTTTATTTACTGGTGTCGCTATAACTGCCATTATAATACTACCTCCGCTGAGTCTGGTCCAAAGTATCCGCTTTTTTGGAAAACTACCGTATATGTAGTTCCTGCGTCTACTGAGATAGGTGCGTGCCATCTGCCATCTGAACCTGTTGTTGTCTTACCTATAGGATTTGCTAAGTTTCCTTGGTTGTATTCCAAGGATAGGTATACAGATACTGAGGCTCCGCTAACTCCCTCACCATTACTTTTAGTATACCTTAAAACGTCCTTACCTCCTGTGTTCTCATTCATCTTTATAGTTCCGAAGTCAACTCCATCTAGCTGCTTACCGTCCTGAATTCTGAATATGTGGGCTTCCCCTGCTTCAATCTCTATGTCTCCTACTAATTCATAAGTGAGTACCTCGTAGACACCATCATCCAGTATACTAGAGTCTAAAGTTAAGGAGTAATTTGAAGGGGAAGTCTCTGTAAAGCTATGACGGAATACGGACCTAGCCTCTAAGGAAGACGATAATAGGTCTAGGATACCCATACTCTGTGTAGTAGAGTTTAGGAATTTCTTACTGCTGGCAGAGCGTATATAAGCGAAGATACTTCGAGCAGTTTGAGTCTTTATTTTAATGAACACATTAGTAGGGGCTACAGAACCCCCAGAAACTAAGAAAGAGCTTGTAAGAACGTTGGAATACTCTATTCCGTTAGAAATTTCCCTAGCCTCTATAGTGTAGCTACCATCCAAAAAGCTAGATACGTCTAGCTCAGAATAGTAACTACCAGGAGTCCTTTCCTGGAACTGATGCCTATAGGGAATCCTTGCATTACCTTGAAGATCTGTTAATACTACTGCCTCAAAGATAGCGTTAGAGCTATTAAGTAGAGACTTATCAGAGTCTCTGTACACAAATGCTATAAAAGACCTTCCAGATGGTTGAGACAATGTAGTTGTATATATAGACAAAGTAACACTCCAAGATAGTTATTAATATGTCATAAGAATAAGCTTAACGAAAGGAGGTCCTAATGGACTTCATTTATTGTTGGATCTTAATTGCCAACTTATCTACTAATAATTATATGCCACCTAAGATGGAAGAACGGCTGCATGTATGCAGTAATATTCTTTCTTACGTACCTGAGGGGCGAGATCCTTCCATAGCATTAGCCATAGGGTGGCAAGAAAGTGGCTACACCGACGCCAAAGGGGCGTGGATATGTACTAGAAAAGGTAAGATTACTAAAACCAAGCAAGGTACGCATAGATGCATATCTAATCCCAACAGTAAGCACGTAAGTAAACTTACACGAGCGGTAGGGCCTATGCAAATATTGCCCATTTACCACTGTAAGAAGAAGAAGTCTTGCTCAACTACTAGTAAAAAGACTCTTAGAGGAGTAAACCTGCTGTATAAGCTTATAGATCAGTATGGAGAGAAAAAGGGTATTGCTATTTACGCTGGAGGATATCTAAATCCCAAGAGCCTTAGGTACACTAAGAGAGCTTTAAAGCTAGCCGCCCAAATAAGAGAAGGGCATTTTCCAGGAAAGTATTCTATGCCACTTCCTAAAGAAATTATGTGGCTTTGGAGAAAAATTAAGTAGACGAGGAGTTATTAGTCCTCCACAGAAAAGCTAAGGTACTGGATTGGTAGCCCATCGCTGCTCCTTCCATAGGTAACGTCTACTCGGTATTCTGAGGAATCTTCGACGTGTAAATCACAAGAAAAAGCTACCAAAAATGCAGCGATGAATAATGCACTGTAAGCCATTATAACCTCCTTTATGTTTTAGAACGAGGAAGTTATATATGCTTTTTTTTAGATGTCAACTATATTGGTTTATCGCCCAACAGATACCCTAAAACACCCTGCAAATCTTTAGCGGAAGAATATATTTTAGCCTCTGCCCATGAGGGCATAGGTTCGCATCCGCAAGCCATCTCTTCTAGGATTTGGCTCATTCTATTTATGGACCTAAGACGGTTTAACACCATTTCCCTATCGTGGTCATGTTTTCCTGGAGGAGCCCCCATAGGAGCCCCTAGCATAGGCTTACTAGAAATAACCATAGCCTTAGGCTTCATGTTGGTTTCTAAAGCATCCGCTAGACCGCTTATTGGAGATTTTGGTTTTAAATCTAACATATTATAATCCTTATGGATTGGTTGTAGGGACCTATAGTAAGTTAGTTACCTTGTTGCTGCTGACGTACCCACTCCGAGACTGTGCTTAGCTCAGCCTCTATGCGGGCTAGATGTACGCGAAGACCTGTAATAGTCTCCGCCATCTGCTCGATAGCTTGGTCTCTAACTTCTAGTCTCGCAACTCTTTCCTCTAGCCTTCCTATAGATTTGCCACTTTCATGGCGGTCTTTGATGTAAGAATAGAGGAAAGCGACAATTGCCGCTACCGTCCCTAGTGTTGTTGCGTCTAGTGATTGCATTTAGTTAATCCTTTATAATACGTACCAGGCAGAGCCATTAGATATAACTCTATAAACTACGTGCTGGCGCATAGTGAAGGAGTTACTTCCCGTTCCCGCACCAGTTAAGTCACTTCCTGCAGTAGTATCTTTATTTTCAGTATAATATAGGTTCTCTTCATTAACGCTAACACTTAAAGTCTTACCAGCAACTACGGCTATGATGATGTACTCTCTACCCTCGTTAGTAGAGGCTGCAGGTAATATAACATTATGACTAGCTTCCCATAAGTAATGGTTTGAGCCCAAAGTCTGACCATCAGAACCTGACGCATCCTTAGTGTGTTGCACACCACCTTTAAAGGTTATTGTAGAGTTAACACCACCCTGTAATAAACCAGTTACGGTAAGATTACCAGTTACCTTAGTAACCGCAGGATCACCATTAGATATAGGACTGGTATCAACATTGAATACATCAGTACCATCAGCGTCTCTTACCGTAAACGCATCGCCGTCATTTACATTACCGACTACAGAGGTACCGTCAACATCTAGCCCATCAGACTTTACTGTTCCATCAAAGAATGCATCCTTAAACTGAGCAGACGAAGTACCTAAAGAGATGGTGTCATCAGCTCCAGGTAGCAGAGTTGTTGCATTAAGAGTAAGCTTAGCAGCCCCATCAATTTCAAAGTCAATTTGATTGTCAGTAGCAAAGTTTACGTTAGCACCTTCAGCTGCATAACCTACCTGTAGTGAAGTATTATAAACTGAAGTAATGGTAGTTTGAGCTGCGTTAATAGCTACATCAATATCATCAGTACCGTCTTCGTAGGTAACAGTGATACCCGTTTGAGTACTCGCACCTCCGAACATTGCTCCAGTAGTATCCTGAATTACCTCAGATAAGGCAGTACCATTTACAGTAATAGCGTCAGCTTCTAGAGTACCGTCAAAGAAAGCATCCTTAAACTGAGCAGACGAAGTACCTAAAGAGATGGTGTCATCCGCGCCAGGTAACAGAGTTGTAGCATTAACAGTAAGCTTAGCTGCTCCATCAATCTCAAAATCAATCTGATTATCTGTAGCAAAGTTTACGTTAGCACCTTCAGCCGCATAACCTACCTGTAGTGAAGTATTATAAACTGAAGTAATAGTAGTTTGAGCTGCGTCTAATGCTAAGTCTATAGTGTTGTCATCGTCTTGATAGGTAGCAGATAGACCTGTTTCGGTATTACTACTAAACATAGCTCCAGCTGTATCTGCAATGTACTCAGATAAGTCAGTACCATCTACAGTAATAGCGTCAGCTTCTAGAGTACCGTCAACATCTACGTTACCAGAAATATCTAGAGAACCAGCATCAATTTCACCAGTTACAAATAACGTGCTGAACCTTTTACTATCCGTTCCAAGTGATACGTCATTATTAGCAACTGGTTCTAAGGTACCGTCAGTTAGTACAACCTGAGAAGTACCATCAATATCAAAATTAATTTGGTTATCTGTACTAAAATCTATATTAGCATCAGTATTA
>MDTA01025516.1_pt1 | contig 43859 bp, 43 predicted proteins | sample 811151 | NCBI WGS metagenome assembly MDTA01 (sample SAMN05326648, study PRJNA326480) | marine metagenome | isolation source: seawater | place: Indian Ocean: South | collected 2010
AAAAAAGGTATTACTTTCACAGTAATTGGAGACGGAGGAATGGAAGAAGGTATCTGTTATGAAACACTTAATCTCGCATCTTACCATTCATTACCAATTGTATTTATTTGTGAAAACAACAAATATTCGGTGCATACAAGAATATCTGAACGGGTTAAAAAAAATAATTTTAAACAAAAAGCTAATTCTTTTGGTGTAGATTATGTCAAACTAAAAACAACGAATATTCTTCAGATGTATCAACAAGTAAATAAATTAACTGATAAAATAAGAAAAAAAAATGCTCCTATTTTTATAGAATTTGAAACAATGAGATATTGCGGACATGTTGGCCCTGAAAATGATGATGAAAAATTTAAATATAGAATAAAAGATTTAGCCGAATGGAAAAATAAAGATCCAATAAAACTATTAGAAAAAAAAATTAATATATCTAAGATTAATAAAATTAGGTCGGAAAATGAAAAACTTGTAGAAAAGATAATAAATGATGCCAAAAGTAAAAAATTTTTAGATTTTAATGAAAGTTTAAACTTCAACTTTTTGAAAAATTATTCGTCAATTGTCAAAGAATTTAAAGAGAACAATATCAAATTCGACTCAAGTCAATTAACAACTAATATAAAAGCATATTAAATGAGAAATAATAAAGATTTGTCTTTTGGAGAAGCCATTCATGAAGGAATGACACAAGCAATGCAATTAGATAAAAAAGTTGTATGTTATGGATTAGGCGTAGGTAAAACAGCAAATGTATTTGGAACAACTTCAAACCTTGTACAAAAATTTGGAAAAAAAAGAGTTTTTGATACTCCATCTGCAGAGTCGGCACTAACCGCTATGGCGACAGGCATGAGTCTCGCAGGAGCAAGACCTGTATTAGTTCATCAAAGATTGGATTTTATGATTTATTCTATGGACCAATTTGCAAATTGGATCTCAGTTTGGAGTTATAAATCTGGAGGAAAAAGTTTTTTACCTTTAACCATAAGAGCAATTGTTGGCAAAGGCTGGGGACAAGGTCCACAGCATGGTAAAAGCTTACATACATGGTTTTCTCACGTACCTGGGCTATCTGTTGTAACACCTTCATCTCCTTATGAAGCAAAAGGATTAATTTTATCTTCTATATTTTCAAACTTTCCAAGCTTAATTATCGAATCCAGACCTATTTATTCAATGAAAGAAGAGGTACCAAGTGAACCGTATTTTATAGACCCTACAAAGGCTTTCGTTAGAGAGGAGGGTTCCGACATAACTTTAGTTTGTTTTGGATCCTCAGTCTATGAGACCTTAGAAATATCAAAAAATCTTAAAAAGGATAATATTAATTCTGAAGTAGTGGATTTAAGAAGCTTAAACCCGATAGATTTTGAAACTATAATTAAATCCGTAAGTAAAACAAAAAGTTTGGCAGTAATAGAAAATGGTTGGCCAAATTGCAGCATAGCTTCTGAAGTTATTTCAAAATCTTGTGAAAAAATAGATTTGAAAAGCAAACCACTAAAATTTACTTGGCCGAATTCTCACATTCCTACTACTTATAAATTGGAAAAAGATTTTTATCTAGATCAAAACGAGATTTATAAAAAAATCAAATCTCTTTTTAATGAATAGAAACTCTCAAAAAACAAAACTGTTAATAGTTGGTTCCAATAGTTTAATTGGTAACTCATTTATAAAATGGACCAAATTTAAAGGGTCTATAATAACATGTTCCAAAAAAGATAATCTTCAAGTAAAACTTAAAAAGAAACCTCATATTATTTTAAATCTTGCAGGAGAACAAAGAAATCATGATAAAATGTGGAGTTCAAATTTGATAATTGTTAAAAGATTAATTGATCATGCAATAAAAAATAAATGTTATCTCATTCAAACTGGATCGTCCTCTGAATATGGAATTCACTCTAGGCCAACTAAGGAAAATAATTTACTTTTACCTTCAAATATTTATTCTGGAACAAAAGCTGCTGCTACAATGATTGTTTCAGGTTATGCAAAAGGTGAAAATTTAAATGCAATTATCGTAAGGCCTTATTGTATTTATGGTCATTTCTCAAAAAAAAATAGATTAATCCCATTGATTATAGAAAATATTTTTAAAGAAAAAAAAATGGTTATTTATGATGGCAATCAAGACTACTTATACGTAAAAGATTATGTAAGAGCGATGGATACACTTATACAAAAAAGGAAACTTTGGAAAAAAGGAGAAATTATAAATGTTGGAAGCGGCAAACAATACTCAAACTTTCAAGTTGTAAAAACAATTGAAAAAGTGTTTAAAAAAAAACTATTATATCAAAAAATAAAAAAATTTAATAAACCCACAGACGCTAAAGTTTGGAGATCAGGCTCAAATATATTGAAAAATAAATATAAATTTGTACATAAATATAATTTATTAAAAGGCATAATAGATTTAAAAAAGAATCTTAATATTAGTTAGTACAAATTAACTCTTATTCATAATTTAATGTTTAAAAAAAAAGAAAATAAAATTTTCTATCCTTTTAAGTTCAAAGGTTTAATTTTAGCTAAGTCAAAAAAAAACTTAGTTTGGGATGAGGTAATCTTTAAAGGTCCTCTATGTCCAGGGCAAGTTTTGGTAAAAGTATTTTATTCAGGTATTTGTGGAAAACAAATTGAGGAATATTTGGCAAAAATGGGTAAAGATATTTTTTTACCACATCTTTTTGGTCATGAAGGATCTGGTGAAGTTTTAGATATTGGTAAAGGCGTAAAACACCTTAAAAAAGGAGACAGAGTGGTCATGCACTGGATGAAATCCGGTTTAGGTAATGAGTCTGAATTACCAAAACTTTTTTGGAAGAATAAAAAACTTAATGCCGGGCCAATGACAACACTCAGTCAATACTCTATTGTTTCCTCTAACAGATTAACTAAAATACCCAAAAATTCTAATCTGAAACTTGCTGCTTTATTAGGTTGTGGACTATCGACAGGAATCGGAGCGGCAATTAATAACGGAAAGATTGATAGTAAGGATAAAGTATTAGTTATTGGTTCAGGTGGTTTAGGACTAAGTATCTCAATAGGAGCTAAATATTTAGGAGCAAAATTAATATATGCTCTAGATAAAAATAATAAGAATTTAAAAACTGCTAAAAATATTGGTGTTAAAACTTTTAATTTAAATAAAAAACAGTCTATAAAAAAAAGACTTAAAGGAATATTCAATAAAGTTTTTATTACCGCAACTTATGAAAAAAACATTGAACTAGCTTTATTACTTGCCGCAAAAAATTCTAAAATATTTATGATAGGAGTTCCTTCACCAGATGTAAATTTTAGAGTTAACGCGCTTGAAGTTCATCGGGGCAAGTCATTACTTACATCTATTGGAGGGGATATTTTACCAGAAATTGATATACCCAATTATTTAAAATATTGTCAAAGCGGTAAAATTAAGTTTCAAAAAATTATTTTAAATATTTTTACACCTGATAAAGCTAATTTTGTTTTCAAAAAAATGGCTAAAGGTCATATGACTGAGGGAAGAAACTTAATTAAGTTCAATTGATTTATTTTTAATAAAAATGATTAAGCCTCTAATAAAATGAAAATTATAGTAACAGGTTGCGCTGGTTTTATAGGTTTCCACTTAGCAAAAAAATTTCTTAAATTAAATTATAAAATCTTAGGAGTTGATAATTTAAATAATTATTATGATAAAAATCTCAAATTAAAAAGATTACAAATTTTAAAGAAAAATAAGAATTTCAAGTTTAAAAAGATTGATATAGCTGACAAAAATCTTCTTAAAGTGTTTAAATTTTTTAAACCAGATTATGTAGTTCATCTAGCTGCTCAAGCAGGAGTGAGACACTCTATTTCTAGACCGCAAGATTACACTCATTCTAATCTATTGGGTTTTGCAAATATTTTACAATTTTCAAAATTACTTAAGGTAAAGCATTTAATCTATGCAAGCAGCTCAAGTGTATATGGAGAGAACAAAAAATTTCCATTAAGTGAAAAGTTAAAGCTAGATAAACCAATTAGTTATTATGGAGCTACAAAATTATGTAACGAATTAATGGCCTATTCTTATAGCCACTTGTTTAAATTACCAACAACTGGTTTGAGATTTTTTACAGTCTACGGTCCATGGGGCAGACCTGATATGGCACTATTTTTATTTACAAATGCAATAAAGAATAAAAAAAAGATCCAATTATTTAACAGAGGAGACATGGTTAGAGATTTTACCTACATAGACGATATTACTCTATCTATAAAAAAACTTATAAAAAAAATACCTAAAAATAAAAAAGGAATACCGTATAGAATTTTAAATGTTGGAAGCAATAATCCAATAAAATTAAAAAAATACATTAGCACACTAGAAAACATTTTAAAAATTAAATCAAATAAAATTAAGCTTCCAATGCAAAAAGGAGACGTAAAGCATACACATGCAAATGTAAAACAATTAGTAAATCTAATAAAGTTTAAGCCAAAAACTAAAATATCAGATGGAATTAAAAATTTTGTTAAGTGGTTTAATGAATATTATGTCTAAAAAAAAACAGTTTGCAGTTATTGGAATTGGCTATGTGGGCTTACCTTTAGCGGTAGAATTGTCAAAATCAAATAGTGTTTTAGGATATGATATAGACAATAATAGAATTAAAAATTTAAAAAAAGGATTAGATATCACTAATGAATTTAGTAAAAATCAATTAAGATCAAAAAAGAACTTAAAGTTTTCAAATAATATTAAAGATATAAAAAACTCTGACATTTTTTTTATAACTGTTCCTACCCCAATCAACAAAAATAACAAACCTGATTTAAGCCATCTAATTGATGCAACTAAATTAGTCGCTAAAAATTTAAAGAGAAAATCAATAATAGTTTACGAGTCTACAGTTTACCCGGGATGTACAGAGGAGGTATGTTTACCCATATTAGAAAAATTTTCAAATTTAACGGTTAATAAGGATTTTACTTTAGCTTATTCACCAGAGAGAATAAATCCTGGTAAATCGAAATATAAATTAAACAATACCATTAAAGTTCTTGGATGTTCTAATAGTTCAACATTATCTTACTTAAAAAAAATCTATAAAAAAATCAGTTTAGATGTGCACACAGTTAATGACATTAAAACAGCAGAGGCCGCCAAGATAATAGAAAATACTCAAAGAGATTTAAATATAGCCTTTGTAAACGAATTATCTATAATTTTTAAAAAGATGAATTTAGATATTAATAAAGTTTTAGTAGCAGCAAACACAAAATGGAACTTTATAAAGTTTGAACCCGGTTTAGTAGGAGGTCATTGTATTGGTGTTGACCCATATTATTTAACCTACAAATCCGAGCTATTACGATACAAACCTAAGGTAATTTTAGCGGGTAGAAAAATAAATGATTATATGAGCAATTATGTAGGTAAAAATATTATTAAATTATTAAGTGCTAAAAAAAAAAAACAAAAAATTCTTATTTTAGGAGCTTCATTTAAAGAAAATTGTAACGATCTAAGAAATTCAAAAATTTTTGATACCATAAATTTTTTAGAAAAAAAAGGAATGAAAGTTTATGTTTACGATCCTCTAGTTCCAAAAAGTTTGTTAAAAAAAAAGGCAAAATTAGTTGTTGAAAAGCTCAATAGAAAAAATTTTTATGACGCTGCACTTGTCTCAGTAAAGCATGATAAAATTAAATCACTTGGCATAAAAAACATAAGAAGAAATCTTACTAAAAAAGGTTTAGTAATTGATTTGAAGTCTACTTTCGCTAGATCTCAGGTCGATTGGAATTTATAATTTAATGGTTAAAAAGACTTGGCAAGGAAAAAATGGTCCTCTTTTAATTGCAGAAATCGGAGGAAATCATGAGGGTGATTTCTCTTATGCAAAAAAATTAACTAAACTTGCAATCAGAAGTAAAGTTGATGTAATCAAATTCCAAATATACACAGGCGATAGCTTAGTTAATAAAATTCACTCTCCGGCAAGAAATAAACATTTTAAAAAATTTCAGCTTAGTAAGAGTCAGCACATTTATCTTGCAAAAATGTGCAGAAAAAACGGGGTAAAATATTTGTCATCAGTTTGGGATTTAAAATCTTTAAATTGGATAGATAAATATTTAGATTTTTATAAAATTGGATCGGGTGATTTAACATGTTATCCTATTATTAAAGAGTTTGCTAAAAGAGGAAAACCAATAATTTTGTCGAGCGGGTTATCTACAATAGAAGAAGTAAATAAAACAATTAAATTTTTAATTAAGCAAAATTCTAAATATAAATTAAAAAAAAACTTATCTGTTTTACAATGTACCTCAACTTATCCAACCATTGACGAGGAAACAAATTTGAATGTAATAAATACAATTTTAAAAAACAAAAATATTACCCCTGGTTATTCTGATCATACTTTAGGTAGTTTAGCATTAAAGATTGCTTACTCAATGGGAGCTCAAGTTTTAGAATTTCATTTTACAGATACTAGAAAAAATAAATCTTTTAGGGATCACAAGGTATCTTTAACAGGACAAGAAACTGTTGAATTGATAAACGATATTAATCGGATAAGAAAACTTAAAGGATCTGACATTAAAAAACCTACTTTTAATGAAATTAAGTCTCAACATATTAAATCATTTAGAAGAGCAGTTTTTTTAAATAAAGATTGTAATAAAGGTTATAAAGTAAAAGAAAGAGATTTAATTGCTTTGAGACCTAATGTTGGTTTAGATGCTAGAAGTTATGAAAAAATTGTTGGAAAAAAATTAAAAAAAAATATTAAAAAATTACAAAAAATAATTTTAAGTTAATATGAACAACTATAAAAATAATATTGTGGGTATAGGATGCGATTTTCAAAATGAAGGTAATGAAACTTCTAGAAAATTAGCGATTGAAAATTTAACTGGTGGAGAAAAGCAACGTATTTCATGGATGATAGACAATATGAAAGATAATAAAGTCTATAAATATCAAACCGAAAATACGAATGATTCAGAAAAAAAAGATATTTTAAAAAAACTAAGTGAAAAATATTTACTTTATAGAAAAAATTGGAAAAATCAGCCTCTAAGTTCTTTTCAACAAAAAATGTATGGTGATACATTTGAAAAAAATAATAATTCACCGTTATGCTTTGATTTAGAAGTAGCATCCATTTGCGATTTAGCTTGTGGATTTTGCTATAGACAATACGTATCTACACCAGACAAAATAATGAAAAAAGATTTAGCTTTTAAATTAATAGATCAAGCAGCAGAATTAAGTATACCTTCGATGAAATTTAACTGGAGAGGTGAGCCTTTATTAAATCCTCAACTTCCTGCTATTATTGATTACGCAAAACAAAAGGGAATTTTAGAAACTATTATCAATACTAACGCTACAAAACTTGATGAAAAAATGTCTGAGGAGATTATTAATTCAGGTCTTGATATAATGATCTATTCTTTTGATGGTGGCACAAAAGATATATACGAAAAAATGCGCCCGGGTAGATTCGGTAAAAATAATTTTGATGATATTTATCAAAATATTAAAAACTTTAGTAAAATAAGAAATAAATTAAAGTCGAAGTTCCCTAGAACAAAAATTCAAATGATACTTACAGATGAGACAAGAAAAGCGCAAAAAGAGTATTTTAATTTATTTAAAGATATTGTTGATGAGGTTTCAGTAAAACAATACACAGAAAGAGGTGGGAACTTAAGCGATTTAAACAAAAAATTTGAAGAGGAGATTAAAAGTCAAAAAACAGATCTAATAAATAAGTATGGAAAAGATGCAGTCCTTATGAAAGATTCTAAAGACAATATTTATATTTCTACAGGAAGACTGCCATGTGAACAACCTTTCCAAAGATTGCTAACTACTTATGATGGGAAAGTTGGAATGTGTTGTTACGATTGGGGAGCAACTCATACAGTTGGCTATCTTGATAATCTTGGATTTGATAATGGTGATAAAGAATACCTTAATGTCAAAAAGAAGGCTGATAAAAAATCAAAAGGTTTTGAAATGATGAATTTAGAAATGCCAAAAAAATATAACTTACCAGAAAAAAAAGTTCAAAATTTAAAAAAAATTTGGCATGGTAAAGAGATTAATAAAGTAAGAAAAGCGCATATAGATGACAAAGCAGGTGAAGTCAATATTTGCAAAGTTTGTCCTTTTAAAGAAACGTATAAGTGGAAAAAAATCTCATAATTTCTGATACGAAAATCATTGCAGAAATAGCTAATTCTCATCAAGGAGATGCAGATCTAGCTATTAAACTTGCAAACGAATGTATTGAAGCTGGAGCTAATGCTGTAAAATTTCAAGTATATTTTGCTGAAGAATTACTACACGTTAATCACCAAAGGTTTCGACATTTTAAAGAACAATCATTTAGCGTTTCTGAATGGAATAGAATTTTTAAAAAAATTAAAAAAAAAAATTGTAAAATATATTGTGATGTTTTTGGATTAAATTCATTTAAAGTAGCAAATAATAAAAAAGTTGACGGTTTTAAAGTCCATTCGTCTGATTTAATAAATAAAAATTTACTAGACAAACTTTGTAGAGTTAAAAAAAAAGACATTTTTTTGTCTACTGGCGGGAGTACTTTAAGAGAAATTTCTTATGCTGTGAATGTTTTAAAAAAAAAAAATATAAAACCAATTTTAATGCATGGTTTTCAAAGTTATCCCACAAAGATAAAAGATACAAATCTTAATAGAATCAATTTATTAAAAAATATTTTTAAACAAAATTGTTTTTATGGTTATCAGGATCATATCGCTGGAGATGATGAAATGAGTAGTATTATTCCTCTTGTTTCTCTAACTCTTAATATAGATTTTATCGAGAAACATGTAACTTTTAATAGGTCAAAAAAAGGAGTGGATTACTTTTCATCTATAGAACCAAAAAATCTTAAAAAATTTATAAGTCAAATTAATAAAGTGAAAACTAGTTTTGGAATTAATCAATTAAATTTTAGTAAAAGTGAAAAAAAATACAGAGATGAGGTTAAAAAAATTTGGTATCTGAATAAGAATCTTAAAAAAAATAAGAGAATATCTCATAACGATCTTTTAATGTTAAGACCACCCTCACAAAATGTTGCCCCAGCTTTCATTGAAAAATTTGAAAAAATTAATTTAAATAGAAATTATAAAAAAAATACCTGTTTAACTCATTCGGCTTCAAGCGAAAACAAGGTAGGAGCTATAATAGTTTCACGTTTAAAATCACAAAGATTACCTAATAAAGCGCTGAAATTAATTAATAATGAGCCATTAATTACTCATTTGATAAAAAGATTAAAATTAGCAAAAAATGTAGACAAAATAGTTTTAGCAACTACAAAAAATAATGAAGATTTAAAAATTTGTAATCTAGCAAAAAACAATAAAATTAATTTTTTTAGAGGAGATGAAAAAAATGTTTTAAAAAGAATGCATGATGCAGCAAAAAAATTTAATTGTAATATTGTGATAAGAGTAACGGGAGATGATATTTTAATAGACCCATCTTATTTAGACAAATTGATAAAATATCATTTAGATAGCAATTTAGAATATTCCCATAATAAAGAATTACCCGGAGGAACAGAGGTTGAAATATTCAATTTAGATATTTTAAGATTTTTACTAAATACAATAATTGATAAAAACAACACAGAGTACTTAACTTTATTCATTCAAAAACATTTAGATCAATTTATCACTGGAAGCTTAAAGGTTTCAAAAAAACATAAATCAAAAAAAAGCCTGACAATAGACACCTACGAAGATTATATTTTTGTAAAAAAATTTTTAAAAGATATGAAAAAAAAAAATTTAAATTATGAGTATTCTCTTGATCATATCATTCAATACTTAAGAAAAAACAAAAAGAAAAAACAAAAAACTAAAAAACTAATAAATATAAATACGGAATTAAAGTGGGAAAAAATAGCAAATTAAATATACAGCCCTTAGTAACAGTTTATATAACAAACCATAACTATGGTAGTTTTTTAAAAAGAGCAATTCAAAGTGTTTTAAACCAAACTTTAAAGAATTTTGAATTAATAATTATCGATGATGGCTCAACAGACAATTCGAAAAAAATTATTAATAGTTATAGGAAAAATTATAAAATTATTAAGATATTCCAAAAAAATAGAGGATTGACAGTTTCAAATAATTTAGCACTTAGACTTTCAAAGGGAAAATATATAATGAGATTAGATGCGGATGATTGGTTAGATAATAATGCTTTAGAAGTAATGTCTAACACCTTAGAAAGAAGGCCAGACGTAGGTTTAGTATTTCCGGATTATTTCGAAGTTGATCGTACAGGAAAAATGATAAATCTTGTAAGAAGACATAATTTTAAAAAGGTGAAACTTTATGATCAACCTGCGCATGGAGCTTGTACACTTATCAGAAAAGAATGTTTAGAAAAAATAGGAGGATATAGTGAAAAATATGATAGACAGGATGGATATTATCTTTGGATAAAATTTATTCAAAGATATAAAGTTTTAAATATTAATTTACCTCTTTTTTTTTATAGAAAGCACGGCAACAGTTTAAGTAATAATGAGGAAAAAATACTATCAACAAGATCAAATATAATTCAGTCAAACTTATCTAAAAAGAGTTTAAAAAAAAGAGCTTTAGCAATTTTACCAATTAGAGGATTAAAGATAAACCCTGGCTCATATGTATTAAAAAAATTAAAAGGTAAGCCTTTAGTTTTGTGGATTATTGACAGTTTAATAAAGGCAAAGAACATTTCTAAGATAGTGGTAACTTCTCCAGACGAAAATATACTTAGTTATTTAAAAAAAAAATATAAGAGCAAGATTTTAACTCATAAGAGAGATGAGAAATTAGGAGGCATAAATATTGAACTAGATCAAACTTTAAAACTTGCATCTATTTTTGCCAAAAAAAATAGAATAAAATTTGATTATATATTTCAGCTTAGTTACAAAACTCCATTCATAAAAAGTACCGATATTGATGGTTTTATAAATCTAATAGATTTCTTTAAAACTGATCAAGTTTTAGCTGTGCGTACTGAATTTGAGCCAATATATAAACATGATGGGAATGGTTTAAAATCAATAAATGTAAACTCAAATTTAAAATTGGAAAGAGATCAAGTTTATAAAGGAATAGATGGAATACGTGTATTTAGAAAAAAATTCGTAAGTAAAAATAAAAAAATTTATAAAACCGGTCACTATATTTTGGACCAAAAATCAGCTCATGTTATCAATAATGAACTAGAGTGGAAAATAGCAAGCACAATATAATCAAAATTATTCTTAATTTGTATCAATGAACGATTATAAAAATTTAATAGAGGTTTATAAAGCAAATTTAGAGGACTCTGAACTATACTTAAAAACAAGATCAAGTCATTGGGATGAATGGTATGGTGAAAACAAAAAGTTTTTAAAATTAGAAAATTTAATAAACTTTAGAAATAATAGAATATTATCTGCAGGTCTAGATGATAGCATTAATTTATCATCAAAATTGGACCTTTATGAACTTTTAGAACATTTTGATCCACAATTTTTAAAAAGAACTTTACCTAATAAAAATGTAGGAAATTGCGAAAACACAATAAAAATATTTGATTATTATTTCGATTTTGGAATTTTACACCATCTTAAGTGGTATGAAAAAATTGAAAAATATATTTCAGATAGTTTTAATGTGCTTGAGATTGGAGGTGGATTCGGATCATTGGCCAGAATTATTATTAAGAATAAAAAAGTTAAATATTTTCTAATAGATTTACCCGAAGCAAATATACAAAGTAATTTTTATCTGCAAGAAAATTTTCCTGATGCAAAGATATTTAATTACTTAGATTTAAAAAATAAAAATTTGGAAAGTGAAATTAATAACTATGATATTTTTATACTACCTCCAAATTCAATAGATGTTTTAAAAGAAAAAAATATCTTTTTTGATTTTATAATTAATTCAAGATCTTTTATGGAAATGGAGAAAAAAACGATCTCAGAATATTTTACTTATATTCAAAATAAATTAAATGTTAATGGTCATTTTTTGAATATCAACAGATATATAAAGTCAGTAGTTGAAGACGATATTTACTTTAAAGATTATCCTTACGACGATTTCTGGGATGTAATAATTTCAGAAGAAAGCTTTTTACAAAATCATGTGCATTTTTTTTTGACACAAAGAACTAAAAATAAGAAAGATGTAATAAAGCAAACCTTAAAAAATCTTCCAGAAGTAAAAAATAATATAAAAAAATTTAAATTTTTTAATAAATTTAAATATATTTTTCTTAGAATGATTTATAAAATAATAAGTAAAATACTATTGTTATTTCTTGGGAAAAATAAAATAAAGAAAATTTCAAAAATTTTATTGAATATGAGTAACAAATAAAAAATAATATTTTAAAATAAGATTATGAAAACTATAGGCTTATTAGGGTGCGGTAGAATTGCTTTAGAATATGCTAAAGTAATTAAGAATTTAGGTCACAATATTGATTTTGTATCGTCATCATCTCAAAGATCAAAATCTTGGAAAAAATTTAAAAGAGAATACCCAAAGACAAAATATATGAATACGAACTCAATTGTAAAAGATAAAAAAATAAATTATATTTTTTCCTTTTTACCTCATTTAAAGCAGATCGATTATTTTCCGAGTCTTTTAAGTTCAAAAAAGAATATTTTTTTTGAAAAACCCTTTTTTAATGACTCAAAAGAATTTAAAAAATTATTATTAAAGAATAAAAAAAATCTTAAAAATAAATACATATCATTTAACAGAAGATTTTATGATGTTGTGAATATTTTAAAAAAGAGAATAAATAAAAGCGGGAAAATTAAACTGATAAGAGTAAATATTTCTGAAAATTTTTCTAAGAAAACTTTAAAAAAAAGTAAAAAATTTAAAAAAAATTTTCCATATTTTGGATCATCTTCTCATATATTAGATTTACTTTTTTATCTTTTCAGAAATATTAAATATTTAAAAAATTATTCACAAATTAATAGTAATTACTTTCCATCGAGATATGTAGTTTTAAAGTGTAACAAAGATACCCCTATATTTTTATTTATTGAAAAAAACGCTCCATTAAAAAATGGAATTGAGGTAATTTTTAATGATGATACAATTTGGTCTTTAACACCTATTGAGAGAATAAGGGTTTTTAAAGGATACAATATTAAGAAATTTTATCAAAAAAATATTAATTATCTAAACTACGAGCAGAAAATGATTTATGAAAAAAAAGAAAAATCTAATTTTAAGCCTGGATTAAAAAAAACTGTGCAAAATTTTTTAAATAAGAACGACTATAAAATTAATTTTAATGAACACTTAAATTACCTAAGGCTATATGAAAAAATATTTTAATAATAAAATCAAATGTTTACCGCAAATTAAAGAATTTGCTAAAAAAAGAATTTCTATCAAAACTTGGAATTGGTTAGAAAACGGTTCCGAATGGGGTAATACTGCTCTAATTAATAAAAATAGTTTTAATAAAATAAAAATTATTCCAAGGATATTTAGATATAATTCAAAAACTTACGCTTCCAGAAATTTTTTAAACTCTACTCTGTCCATTCCATTAATTATAGCTCCTATGGGTCATTTAACCCAGTTTCATAAAGACGGCGAAGCTGAACTTGCTTTAGGCGCAGAAAAATCATCTACATTTATCACTATAAGTGCTTTGACAAGATTAAATTTGAGTGAAATCAGAAAAAAATCGAAATCTGCAAAAATTCTTTATCAGTTATATTTTTATAACAGTAAAAAATGGATTGAGAATGAAATAAAAAAAGCTCTCAAAATAAACATCAAAGGATTTGTTTTTACTGTTGATAGTCCAGTAGCAAGTAAAAAATATCAAACACTTACCGATAATTATGATGCAAGAAAATTTGGGAGAAGATCAAACTATGCCAATGTTAATAAAAAAATCATTTTACCTAACTGGGAAGATATCAAATGGTTAAAAAAAATTATTAAAAATAAGCCACTTTTTATTAAAGGAATAATGGACCCCGATGATGCATTGAAATCAATTAAATATGGTGCAGATGGAATTTGGGTTTCAAACCATGGCGGCAGAGTATTCGAGTCAAATGTTTCTTCTTTAGAAATGTTACCTTTGATAAGAAAAAAAATTGGCAAAAGCAAATTAATTATATTTGACGGTGGAATTAGAACTGGATCAGATATTTTAAGAGCGAATATACTTGGTGCTAATATAGTCGCTATAGGGCGTCCAGCAATTTATGGTCTTATATCTAACGGTAGCGACGGAGTAAAAAAAACATTTGAATTTTTTAGAGAAGAATATTTTCTTTCTAAAAAACTCTCTGGCCACTAATTATTAATGTGCGGATTTTTAATTACTAATTATAATATTAAAGTAAACAATTATAAAAACCTATTGGAACACAGAGGACCTGACCAATTTGGCTTTTATAATGGGGATATTTTAAAAATTTTATTTAATCGTTTATCAATAATTGACCTAAGCAAGCGATCAAACCAACCATTTAAATTTAAAAATTTTTTAATTGTATTCAATGGTGAAATTTATAACTATATAGAATTAAAAAAAGAATTAAAAAAAGCTGGTTATAAATTCAAAACATCTTCAGATACAGAAGTTTTATTATACAGTTATTTATGTTGGGGGAAAAAAAGTCTCAAAAAATTAGAGGGAATGTTTGCTTTTGCAATTTACGATACTAAAAGTAAAAAATCTTTTATTGCTCGTGATAGATTTGGCATAAAACCTTTATTTTATAGTATTAATGGTCCAAAGTTTATAATTTCATCAGAAAAAAAAGCACTTTTTGAAGTTGGAGCAGGAAAAAAAATAAATGGTGATACCATTAAGAATTTTCTTTTAACCGGGGTTTATCAAAATGATAGCAATACTTTTTACCAAAACATCTTCTCTTTAGAACCTGGTTACTATTTGGAAATAAAAAATAATAAAATTAATAAATCTAAATGGTTTGATTTCACACCTAAAATTATGAAAAATTTAAAATTTAATGATGCAAAAAACGAATTAAATTATTTGATGAACAAAGCGATGAATTATTGTCTAAGATCAGATAAAAACATTTCAGTTGCTGTGAGTGGTGGAGTGGACTCCTCTGCAATGATTTACAAATTAATCGAAAATAAAAATTCAATAGTAAGTTCTTTAGTTCATTGGAGCTGTGATGATGAAAATGACGAACAAATTTATGCAAAAAAATTAGCCAAAGAATTAAAAAAAAAAATTTTAGTATCACATTTTAAAAAAAAAGATTTTTACAAATATTTGGAAAAATGTATGAGCTTTATCGAGGAGCCTTTTGGTGGCTTAGCAGTAATGTCAAGTATAAAAACTTTTGAAAATCTAAAAAAAAAAAGATAAGGGTAATGTTGGATGGAAACGGAATTGATGAAATTTTAGGTGGCTATAAACATCACATTAATGCTCATGAGTCAAAAACGCTTGATTACAATATTCAACCAGTGCAAGGATTAAAAATTAATTTTCCTCTTTCTATATTCAAAAATAAAAAAGATTTAAATAAAATGCAAAAATTTTCTGTAAAAAAAAAATTTAATGATCCGTTAAAAGACTCAATGTACAATGATTTAACAGGATCAAAGCTCAGACGAGCGCTTTTGCAACAGGACCATGTAAGTATGGCTTACTCGATAGAAAGCAGATTTCCATGGTTAAATAATGAACTAGTTAATTTTTGTTTTAGTCTACCTAATAATTATTTAGTCAAAAATAGTATAGGAAAATTCATTTTAAGAGATGCTATAAAAGAAAAATTAATGCAACTACCTAAAAGGGCTGCTCAGTCACCACAAACTAAATGGATGAAAGAATTTATATTGCCAAACTTGATTAACGATTTAAATAACGACACTTCTTTTTTTGACACTGGAATATTTGATAAAAGTAATCTTTTAAAAGAACTAAATAATTGGTTCGAAAGTAATTCTGATAATTCAGTTTTCCCCTGGTACTTTTTGATGACATATATTTTCATTAAGAAAAATATAATTAATTAAAGTTTTTAATTTAATGATTGATTATTTCAAATACGGACTAAAGTCTAAGTGGATTATTTCAAAACCCTCTAAAAAGGATGTATTAATTTATGACGGTTTACCAAAAATTGATTTTTTATTAAAGAAACAAAAAATTGCTTATTTTGATAAAAGAAATTCTGTCAATTTATTTGTTTTATTTAAAACATTTTTAAATGATGGTTTTAAAAATATTAAAGAAAATTACATTAAAAACTATTTCAATTTAGTTTCACCAAAAGTTGTAATGACAGGAATTGACAATAATTTATCATTTTTTAAATTAAAATATATTTATAACAAACCAAAGTATGTTTGTGTACAAGGTTCACTAAGAGATAAATTTTTTATAAACCAGTGTCAAAAATATTATAGAGATAACAATAAAAAATTGTTTGCTGATTATTTCTTTATCTATGGAAAAAATGATTTGATAAAATTAAAAAAATATATCTCAACAAAGTTTGTTGTTAGTGGCTCTTTTAGAAATAATTTATTTAAAAAAAAAGTAAAAAATAGAAAATTAAAAGAAATGATATTTATCTCCCAAGCATCAAATAAATATTTTTTTAATCAAGAAAAAAAACTAGTGAGTAAATTAATTAAAATTTCTAATAAATTAAATTTAAAGTTTTTATATTTTCTTAAAAATGAGAAGGATAGTAAATTTCTTCATCATATTAAAGATTATTTCAAGAAATTGAAACTTGAAGACAAGTTTGAGTATTTTATTCGTGATGCAAAAATGTTAAAAAATAAAAGTTTAAGTTTTCAAAAAAAAAAAGATCATTATAATATTTTGAACAAATCTGCCATTTTTTTATCATTGAGTTCAACTTTTGCTTTTGAGGCAGTATCAAGAAAACAAAAAGTTATCTTTTTTCCTGTAAATAATTTTCCAACTACAAATTATATTTTTTTTGAGAAATATGCGAAAAGTGGCCCATTCTGGCTTTCTAGTAAATCTAGCAGAAAGATTGAAGCTAAAATTAAAAATGTGATTAACATGAACGATAATGAATTATCAAAATTAATAAAAAAATATATTTCAGACATTATAGTGTTTTCTTACGGTAATAAGGATTTATTGAAAACTTTAAAAAAATTTAAAATTTAATTTAAAATTATTTAATTATATCAAATGGTAAAAAAACTAATAAAAATTTTAAATAAAAATCAAAAAAACTCGTTATTTTTTTTAATGGTGCTTACAATTATTGCCATGGTGTTAGAAGTTGCATCTTTAGGTTTAATAATTCCATTCATACAAATTCTAGTTGAGGATAATTTAAGTCCTAAAATAATAGAGGCACTCAATTTTTTAAACATTTTTCCATCTACAAAAAAACAGGTTTTATTAATTATTCTTTCAGCAGTTGGGTTTTTATTTTTGTTAAAAGTAATTTTTTTAACATACTTTTCTTACGAACAAGTAAAACTTAAAACAAATCTAAAAATTTCTCTTTCAGATAAATTATATAAAAAATATATTATGAGACCTTATAATTTTCATTTAGAAAATAATTCATCTAAATTAATCAGAAACGTTGATGAAATCAGTTTTGTGGTTGAAATCATTCATTCTGCCATTACTTTATTTTTAGAGATTATTGTTTTCCTTGGAATTCTTTTTTTATTATTATTTTATGAAACACTTGGCTCATTATTTATAATTTTATTTTTTGGTATTTTTGGATTTTTGTTTTTTTACAAGGTTCAAATAAAAGCAAAAGAATGGGGCGAAGCACGTCAAATACACTCAGGTTTAAGAATAAAATTTTTAAGAGAGGGATTTAGGTCAATAAAAGAAATAAAAATTTTACAAAGAGTAAATGAGATTGTAAAAATTTTTACCTTCAATAATGAAAAGTTAAGTAGTTACGAATTAAAACAGAATTTTATAAATACATTACCAAGACTATGGTTAGAATGGTTGGTAATAGTTGGTTTTATTCTCTTAACATTATTAATGATTTTTTTAGGCAAAGAATTAAATCAAATGGTTACATTATTAGCGCTTTTTGCTGCTGCATCATTCAGAATAATGCCTTCTTTAACGAGAATAATGTCCTGTATTCAAAAAATAATTTTCTACATGCCAACAGTTAACTCTACTTTTAATGAATTTGATAATCCAGATACAAAAAAGTTGGGTGATAAAAATTTTAAAAATAAGAAAATTATCATTCAAAATAAAATTTTAATTAAAAATGTAAGTTTTAATTATTCTAATACATCTTCTAATATTTTAGATAACATTAATCTTGAAATTCCAATAGGCAGCACAATAGGTATCGTTGGTGAGAGTGGAATAGGGAAAACAACATTAATTAATATTGTTTTGGGTCTTATAGAGCCTACGAAAGGAAGTATAGAGGTTGACGGAGTAAGCATAAGTGAAAATGTTGAAAATTGGCAAAAGCAAATAGGATATGTCCCTCAAGATACTTTTTTAACAGATGATACAATTAGAAAAAATATTGCATTTGCAATACCTGAGGGTGAAATTGATGATGAAATTATAAAAAAAGTTATCAAGGACTCGAAGCTGGATAAATTTGTTCAGAATTTACCAAATAATTTTAACACAAAAGTTGGTGAATTTGGTGATAGGTTATCTGGTGGCCAAAGACAAAGAATAGCTATAGCCAGATCATTATATAATGATCCCAAGATTCTCATTCTTGATGAATTTACTAATTTTTTAGATACCTCAACCGAAAAAGAAATTATTAATGAAGTAAACGCACTTAAAGGTAAAAAAACAATAATTATGATTACGCATCGCCATTCGACTTTAGAAAAATGTGATAAAGTTTATAAAATTGACAAACAAGGAATAAGAGCTCAGTAATAATTTTGACGATTATCAAATAGATCTATAATTGAATGAAAAAAAAATTTATAAGTAATATTGTAAAATCGATTAAGAAAATTGTAGGTCCTGGTTCTCATCAATTGCACGAACCTTCATTTTCACAAGAAGAAGAAAAATTGGTAATAAATACTATTAAAATCAAATCTGTATCCTCCGCAGGTAAATATGTTTCAGATTTCGAAAATAAATTTAAAAAATTTGTAAAAACAGATAACGCAATAGCTGTAGTAAATGGAACTCAAGCAATCTTTATTTCTCTTAAAGTTTGTGGTGTAAAAAAAAATGATGAAATTTTAGTTCCAGCTTTGACGTTTGTAGGAACCGTTAATGCAATCGATTATACTGGAGCCACTCCACATTTTATTGACTCTAATACAAGGAATTTTGGCATAGATGCTAAAAAGTTAGAAAATTATCTTGAAAGTATCACATTCAGAAAAAACGGCAAAAGTTATAATAAAAAAACTAAAAGAAGAATTAAAGCAATTATTCCAGTCCATATATTTGGTCATGCATGCGAAATAGATAGAATCATTAGTATAGCAAAAAAATATAATTTGAAAGTTATAGAAGATGCAGCTGAAGCTGTTGGAAGTTATTACAAAAAAAAACATTTAGGAACATTTGGAGACGTCGGTTGTTTTAGTTTTAATGGTAATAAAATTATTACTACTGGAGGGGGAGGCATGGTTGTTTTAAAAAATAAAACGTTAGCCAAAAAAATTAGACATATAACTACAACATCAAAAATAAAACATAAATGGGAATATATTCACGATGAGGTTGGATATAATTTTAGAATGCCAAATATAAATGCTGCATTAGGATTAGCTCAATTAAAAAAAATAAACTCATTTTTAAAGGCTAAACGAAAATTATTTCAAATGTACTATAAAGAATTAAAATACATAAAAGGGGTAAGTATGCTTAAAGAGCCAGAAAATTGTAGGAGTAATTATTGGCTGCAAACTTTAATTTTAGATAGAAACAAAACTAGTAAAAAAAATTTGATTTTAAAAAAATTACATGAAAATGAAATTTATTGTAGACCGGTATGGAAACTAATTTCTGAATTAAAGCCTTATAAAAGTTGTCCAAAAATGAACCTAACTGGCTCTAAAGAAATTTATAAAAAATCATTCAATATTCCAAGCAGCCAAGATTTAGTTTTATGAAAAATATAATATTAATTGGAGCTGGAGGACATTGTGTTTCTTGCATTGATGTTATTGAAAAAGAAAAAAAGTATAGAATAATCGGCCTAGTGGATAATAAAAAAATGAAAAATATAAAATATAGAATTCTATGCAATGATAAAAATTTTGAGAAAATTATTTCAAAGTCAAAAAACGCTCTAATCACCCTTGGACAAATAAAAGAGACTAAAAAAAGAATAAATTTATTTAATGAAGCTAAAAAAAATGGATTTATGTTTCCAAAAATTATTTCACCTTTAGCATATGTTTCTAAAAACGCAGTTATTGGTGAAGGTTCTATAATTATGCATGGAGCAATTATTAATTCAGGGGCTAAAATTGGAAAAAATTGCATAATTAATACAAATGCACTCATTGAACATGATGCATATGTTGGGGATCACTGTCATGTTTCGACTAGAGCAACATTAAATGGTGGCACTCAGTTGGGTAATAAAAGTTTCGTTGGAAGCCATTCTGTTATACGGCAAAATATAAAAATAGGTGAAGGCTCATTTATTAATGCAAATTTGTTTATTGATAAAAATTTAGAAAAAAACACATCTATCTATGAGTAGGTTTAAAAGTATCATTATTGCAGAGATAGGAGTTAATCATAATGGTAACATCGAAATTGCTAAAAAATTAATAAATTTAGCAAAAAGAGCTGGATGCGATTTTGTTAAATTTCAATCTTTTATAGCCTCAAATCTCGTAAAACAAAATACAGCAATAGTAAAATATCAAAAAAATAATTTAAAAAGAAAAAATTTAAAACAAATTGATATGTTACAAAAATATGAACTTACCTATAATGATCATAAAACGTTAATAAATTATTGTAAAAAAAAAAGGATAAAATTTTTATCAAGCCCTTTTGATACTGATAGTTTAAAATTATTATTTAAATTAGGGGTCAAAAATATCAAAATAGCATCTGGAGAAATTACTCATTACCCCCTATTGAGAGATATAGGAAAAAGAGCGAAAAAAGTTTTTTTATCTTCAGGGATGTCCAACATACAAGAAATAAATACTGCAATAAAAATTTTACAAAAAAATGGATTAAAAAAAGAAAATATTGTTATTTTGCACTGTCATTCCGATTACCCCACAAAGTTAAAAGATGTAAATTTAAATGCAATGAAATCAATTAAAGAAATTTTTAAAACTAAAGTTGGATATTCTGATCATACTTTAGGATTTGAAACAGCTATTTCAGCTATAGCTATGGGGGCAAGTGCAATTGAAAAACATATTACCTTGAATAAAAAGATGATTGGCCCAGACCATATCGCGAGCATGGAACCCAAAGAATTTATAAGGTTTACAAAATCTTTAAGAAACGTAGAAGAATTGTTAGGAAGCTATAAAAAAAAACCTTCTAAAACTGAACTTAAAGTTAAAAAATTTATTAGAAAATCTATTGTGGCAAAGTTTGATATAAAAAAAGGAGATAATTTTTCTGAATTGAATATTATTTCTAAGAGACCAGAAGGCGGAATTTCTCCACTTAAATGGAGAAAAATAATTGGAAAACGCTCAAAGCAGAATTTCAAGAAAGACGAATTTATAAAAATTTAATGAAAATAGGCATTATAACAACGACTAGAGCTGATTTTGGATTATTAAAAAATCTCATCATTGAGCTTAAAAAAGATAAAAAATTTTCAACATCAATAATTGTGTCTGGATCCCACTTTACAAAAGAATTTGGAGAAACTTTTAAAGAAATATTAAAATATAAAATTAAAATTAATGAAAAAATTGTATTTAAATTTATTCATGACAGTGAAGACGGCATATCAAAAATATTCGGAGAATGTGTAAAGAAATCAACAAAAATTTTCAAAAAACTGCATCTAGATATACTTATAGTTTTAGGTGATAGATACGAGATACTTGCTTCAGTAATTTCAGCTAACATCTTAAAAATTCCGGTAGCTCATATCCATGGCGGGGAACTTACTTATGGTGCTATCGATGACGCATTTAGACATTCAATTACCAAAATGTCTCATGTCCATTTTACTGCTCATCAATTTTACAAAAAAAGAGTTATCCAGCTTGGTGAGAATCCAAAGAATGTTCATGTAGTAGGTGGACTTGGTATTGAAAGTATAATTAAGACAAAATTTTTATCTAAAAAGAATTTAGAACAAAAATATAATTTTAAATTCAAAAAAAAAAATTTAATAGTTTGTTTTCATCCGGAAACAATAAATAAATTTTCACCTAAGAATCAAATTAAAGAAATTCTATCAGCACTTAAAATTATAAAAAATACTTTAATTATTTTTACAATGCCTGGTGCTGATTTAGGAAGTAAAATTATTAAACAAGAAATAAGGAAATTTACGAAAATTAATAAAAACTCTTTATTTTATGAGTCTTTAGGACAAAAAAATTATTTTTCATTTTTAAATCAAGTGGATGCAATTATCGGCAACTCTTCAAGTGGAATTTTAGAAATGCCCTACTTTCAAAAACCAACATTGAATTTAGGCATGAGACAGATTGGTAGACTACACCCAAAATCTATAATTAATGTGAAAATTAATAAAAATGATATTTTAAAATCTATAAGAAAAATTTATTCATCAAAATTTAAAAAAAATATAAAAAATGATAAAAAATTTTATGGCGACGGAAATTCATCTAAACGAATAATAAAAGTATTGAGAAAACTCAATACGAAAAACCTCTTTCAAAAAAGATTTTTTAATTATTAGGGTATTATGAAAAAAATAATTTTCTGTTTTGATTTAGATAACGTGCTATGCAAAAGTTTTGGTAGTAATTATAATAAATCTTTGCCTATTAAAAAAAATATAGAGGTTTTAAATATATTAAAAAAAAAGGGACATTATATAAAGATTTTTACTTCAAGATATATGGGTAGAAATAATGAAAATAAGAAACAAGCAATTAAACAAGGTTATAAATTTACAAAAAAACAGCTTAAAAACTGGAATGTAACTTACGATGAATTAATATTTGGAAAACCATCATATGATATCTTTATAGATGATAAAAATTTTTCTTTTAAAAAAAATTGGCCAAATGAAATTTTAAAAAAATATAAAAAGTAATCATGAAAGTTTTAGTTACAGGAGGAGGAGGTTTTATCGGAAGTCATTTATGTGAAAAATTAATAAATGACGGTCACAATGTAAGCATCGTTGATAATTTTAGTATTGGTAGAAGATCAAATCTCAAAAAAATTAAAGACAAAATCAAGATATTCAATAAAGATATAAGGAATTATAATTCAATTAAAAAACTTTTTAAAAATATTGACGTGGTTTTTCACTTAGCGGCATTGGCTGATATTGTTCCTAGCATTGAGAATCCTGATGATTATTATAGTACTAATGTAACTGGCACTTACAATGTCCTTAAATTATCTCATTTAAATAAAGTAAAAAGATTCATATATTCAGCTTCATCTTCGTGTTATGGGATTCCAAAAAAATATCCAACAAAAGAGACGGAGATTAATGATCCACAATACCCTTATGCATTGACAAAAAAAATGGGCGAAGATTTAGTAATTCATTTTTCAAAAATTTACAATTTAAACGCCTCTTCTTTAAGATTTTTTAATGTGTATGGACCAAGAGCTAGGACTACAGGGACCTATGGGGCAGTGTTTGGGGTTTTTTTAGCTCAAAAAATAGCTCAAAAGCCTTTCACGATTGTTGGGGATGGATACCAAACCAGAGATTTCACTTTCGTATCTGATATAGTTGATGCAATTATAAAAGTCAGTTCCAAAAAAAATTTGAAAGGAGAAATATTCAATATAGGTAGTGGAAAAAGTGTTAGCATTAATAAAATTGCAGATCTTTTAAAAGGAAAAAAAATACATATTCCAAAGCGACCAGGAGAGCCGGACGTGACATTTGCTTGTAACAACAAAATTACAAAAAAAACAGGATGGAAACCTAAAATTAGTATAGAGAAGGGAATAAAAATTATGTTAAGTCATATTTCTGATTGGAAAAATGCGCCAGTTTGGACTCCAGAAAAAATAAGTAAGCAGACAAAAAAATGGTTTTATTATTTAAGTAAAAAATAGAAATATTATGAAAAAAATATTTACAATAAACAATTTAAAAAAAAAAGTAGAAAATGAAAAAAAGAGAAATAAAAAAATTGTTCATTGTCATGGAGTATTCGATTTGCTGCATATAGGGCACGTTAAGCATTTTAAGGAAGCAAAAAAAGCTGGTGATTTTTTAATTGTAAGTTTGACTTCAGATAAATATGTGAATAAAGGTTCTGGTAGACCTGTATTTAATCAAAATTTAAGAGCTGAATTTTTATCTTCATTTTCATTTGTTGATGCCGTAATTATAAATGATTTCCCTACTGCTGAAAAAATAATCAATCTAATTAAGCCAGAAATATATTTTAAAGGCCCAGATTACAAAGATAATAAAAAGGATAGAACGGGCAATATTTATAGAGAAATTAAATCTGTAAAGAAGTGTGGTGGTAAAGTTGTTTATTCTAATGATATTACTTTTAGTTCTAGTAACTTGATTAATGCATATTCTGATTATTTTGATAAATACCAAAAAAGTTTTCTTAGAAATATATCCAAAAAATATGATTTTGACTTTATCTTAAAAAAAATAAATCAACTTGGTAGATTTAAAGTATTATTAATTGGAGAAACAATTATAGACCAATATATTTTTGGGGAAGTTCTTGGAAAGTCTGGTAAAGAACCTCATTTAGTACTTAACGAGGAAAAGAAAGCAACTTATTTGGGTGGTGCAGCTGCAATTGCTAATCATCTAGCAACATTTTGTAAATCAGTAAAATTTTTGACTTTAGCAGGTAAAGAAAAAGAATATTTAAAATTTATTAAAAAACTTTTAAGAAAAAAAGTAAGTTTAAAAGTATTTAATAAAAAAAATATTCCAACTATAATTAAAAAACGTTTCATTGATGATGTTACAAAAAATAAACTTTTAGGAGTATATTCAATAAATGATCAAGTGATAAAAAAAAATGTAGAAAAACAACTTATAGAAAATATTAAAAAAGAGTCTAAAAATTGTGATCTTATATTAGTTTCAGATTATGGTCATGGATTGATATCTGAAAAAACAGCAAGATATATTAATAATTCAAAAATTTTTTTTTCTTTAAACGCCCAAATAAATGCTTCTAATCGTGGTTTTCATTCATTAATAAAATATAAGAACATTGATAGTTTAATAATTAATGAAAATGAGTTACGGCATGAGATGAGAGATAAAGTAGGAAAATTAGAATTATTGGGCGCAAAATTAATAAAATACTTGAAGATAAAAATATTAATTATTACTAGAGGTAACAAAGGAGCAATTTTGATAGATAAAAAAAATCAAATTACTTATGCACCTGCTTTTGCATCAAAAGTTATAGATAAAGTCGGAGCAGGTGATGCAATGTTGGCTGTAATTTCACTTTGTCTAAAAGCAAAAATGCCAGGCGATCTTGCATTATTTTTAGGATCTTTAGCAGGAGCCACAGCAGTAGAAAATATTGGTAATAGTATTTTTATAAATAAAGATCAACTAATAAGACAAATTCAATTTTCAATAAAATAAAATTATGACAGAAAATTTTTTTAAAAATTATTTTAACAAACAAAAAGAATTAATTACTTTTAATGAGACTGTTCAAAATAACCTTTACAAAACTAAGGATTATTTAGAAAAAGTAAAAAAAAATAAAAGTAAAGTAATGATTTTTGGAAATGGTGGAAGCGCTGCTATAGCAAATCATTTTTCAGTTGATTTAACAAAAAATTCAAGAATAAGATGTGTAAATTATAATGAAAGCAGCCATTTAACGTGTTTTGCAAATGATTATGGTTATGAAAATTGGGTAAAAAAATCTCTAGAATTTCATGCTGATCCTAAAGATTTAATAATTTTAATTTCGTCGAGTGGTGAGTCTAAGAATATGATTAATGCTTGTAATTATGCTTTAAAACGAAAACTTTTTCCAATAATTACTCTTACTGGTTTTAAAAAAAATAACTCTCTTAGCAAACTAGGCCATATAAATTTTTGGGTTGACTCTAAGACGTACAATTTAGTGGAGAATTCTCATCAAATTATTTTATTATCACTTACAGATGCAACAAAAAAATAAAACCAAAGAGAAAATTTTTATTACTGGAGGTGCTGGATACGTGGGAGCTTTGCTTACCCCCTATCTTTTGAAAAAGGGTTATAGCGTAACAGTTTTAGATTTAATGATCTATGGAGAAGATGTTATAGATAAACATCCAAATCTTAAAATTATTAAAGGCGATATAAGGGACAAGAAACTTTTAGAGAGCGAATTACCGGGTCATAATATTTTAATTCATTTAGCGTGTATTTCAAATGACCCAAGTTTTGAATTAAATCCAAAATTAGGTCAGTCAATAAATTTAGATGCTTTTGAGCCAATGGTAAAAATTGCAAGAGATAATTCGGTAGAAAGATTTATATATGCATCGTCATCATCTGTTTATGGAGTCAAAAAAGAAAAAGATGTTAATGAAGAGATGTCACTAGAACCTTTAACTGATTACTCAAAATTTAAAGCAGATTGCGAAGCGATTCTTTTAAATCACAAATCAGATAATTTTACTCCAATAATAATTAGACCTGCAACAGTATGCGGCTACTCACCTAGACAAAGATTAGATGTGGTAGTGAATATTTTGACAAATTATGCTTATCATAAGAGATCTATTACAGTGCTTGGAGGAAAGCAACTTCGACCTAATATTCATATAAAAGATATGGTAAGAGCTTATGAAAAATTAATAATAGCTCCCAAGAAAATAGTTTCAGGAGAAATTTTTAATGTTGGTTATGAAAATCATTCAGTAAAAGAAATAGCTGACATGGTTAAAAGTATTATTGGAGACGATGTAAAGTTGGAAACAAAACCTACAAATGATAATAGATCTTATCACATTTCTTCAAAAAAGATTAAACGAATTTTAGATTTCGATGCTAAAAGCACTATTGCAGATGCTGTAAGAGATTTAAAAGATGCTTTTGATCAAGGTTTGTTACCAGAGTCATTAGCTAATAAAAAATATTTTAATATCAAAGTTATGCAATCAATAAATTTAAAATAATTATATAGTTAAAAATTTCTATTTCCAATTATTAAAAATTTACATGAAAAATAATCTTTTTATGAATGATCACAATTTATAGAATTGATGACGGAGTAGAATTTTAAATATAAATGTTTTTTAATCTATTAAGAAAATTGAATTACATTAAAAAATTTCCATACTTTATTTGCACGCCTTTAATTTATGCAATTGGAACTGCCTCAGAGCAAATTTTAGTGGCCGCAGCTCAGGCAAAAAGGACAAATAAAAGATTATTAATATTTAAAACATATTTTTTTAGGAAACTTCTGAAATACGAAATTTGTAATAATGCTTTGTTTGATAAATTAATTTTTGACAATCATAGAATTGATAAAAAAAATTTTATTTATCAATTAATTAATTTTATAATCCAATTAGAATTTTCAATAAGAAGATTATTGGCAATAATATTTAAATCCGTTTTAAATCTAGATTTAGGCGAAGAATTTAGATTTGCTTTACTAGGATCAACAGATTTATTTAATGAAAAAAAAAGAAATATAGCGTATTTAAATTTAATGCCAGTTAGTACTGCAGAGGCAAAGGTTGATATTTGCAAAAAAGAAAAAGAAAAATGCAAAAATTTATTTAGCGATTATAATCCACAGAAAAAAAAAATTGTCTGCTTACATGTAAGAGACCATAATTATTATAATGATATTCATAGAAGAAATTATAGAAATTCTGATATTAATAATTATAAAGGTTTAATTGAATATTTGATTGAAAAAAATTATCTAGTAGTAAGATTAGGAGAAAAATCTGCTACAAAAATCAGTTTTAAACATAAAGATTTCATTGATTATCCATTCACTAATATAAAGTCTGAAATTATGGATTTATTTTTAATTAAAGAATGTTCTTTTTTTGTTGGCACACCTTCAGGACCTATGGATATAGCATATATGTTTAATAAACCATTATTGTTAACCAATTTATATTGTATTTACCCTAGTTTTCCAAGAAAGAGCGTTGACCGTGGCATATTCAAAAAAATCATATGTAAAAAAACTGGTAAAATTTTATCTTTATATGATTTTGCTAAATTAAATATTAAATTCCATCAAACTGAAGTTTATATAAATGAATACGATTTTATAGATAATACAAACCCTGAATTAGTAGATGCTATAAAAGAATTTGTCAAAAATATAGAAATAAGCCAAAATTTTGAAAAGGACTTTTTTTTAGATGATAGACAAGTTATGTTTAACAAATTCATAAGCAAAAGACTTGAGGAAATTTATAACAATGAAGTTCTAAAAAATAATCATTTCAAAAATGACCAGTGGAAAGAAAATGAATTCATAAGAATAATAAAAAGATTTAAGTCTTGCAAAGGCACTTATTGTCTTTCTACTTTGAAAAATTTTAATTTAAATTGATTAAAATAAATAAAAATCCTATTCGCATTATACCTTTTTTAGATATTAAAAACGGATTATTAATAAAAGGAATTAATTTAGAAGGTTTAAGAATTCTTGGAAAAGCTAATGATTTCTCAAATTACTATTATAAAAGTGGAGCTGATGAAATTTGCTACATAGATAATGTTGCAACTTTATATGGAACAAATAATTTATCAAAGTTTATAACTGAAACAGCCAAGGATATTTTTATTCCTCTATCAGTTGGTGGTGGGATAAGATCAATTGAGGATATGAAAAAAATGTTCTCTGCAGGAGCAGATAAAATTTGTATTAACTCCTCAATAATTGAAAATCCTACCTTATTAAAACAATCTGCTAAAATTTTTGGTTCTGCTAATATTACAGTTATGATTCAAGCTATAAATATTGATGATAAATATTATGTAAGCAAGGCAAATGGTAGGGATATAGTAAATATTAGCCCATTAAAATGGGCAAAAGAAGTTGAGAATTTAGGTGCAGGAGAAATTATATTAACCTCAGTTAATAATGAGGGATTAAGAAAAGGTTTTGACATTAGTCTTACGAAGCAAGTTTCAAAATCTACTAATATTCCCATTATTGCTCACGGAGGAGCCGGGACTTTCCAAGATATTTACGATGTAATTTCTAAAACTAATATTAGCGGTGTAGGCCTAGCATCTATTTTGCATTATGATGCTTTAAACTATTTTCCTAAAATAAATCCAATAGTTGGAAACACGACTTTTCTTAAAACAGTAAAGAAGTCAAAAAAAAAAATTAATTTTATTAAAGAAATCAAAAAATATTTAAAAAGAAAAAAAGTGAAAGTAAGAGATGAGTAGAAGTAAATTTCGTGTAGGAATTATAGACTTAAAAATTAATAACATTTTTAGTGTTCACACAAGCTGCCTTGAAGCTGGATTTAAAACAGAAATAATTGATTTTAATAAAAAAAAACTTTCATACGATGCAATTATTTTACCTGGAGTAGGTGCTTTTAAATCTGGTAATAGATTTTTAAATCATCATAAGATTCAAGATAAGCTTGAAGATTATTTGAATAGATCTGACTCTCTCTTGTATGGAATATGTCTTGGAATGCAGTTGTTATTTGACAAAAGTTATGAATTTGAAAAAACCAATGGATTAGGATTTGTGAATGGTGAAGTAGTAAAATTTGACCAAAATAAAAATAAAAAAACTCATTTGGGTTGGAATAAATTTAAAATTGAAGACAAAAAATTCAATAACGTTTTTAAAAAATTTGAGAATAAATATTTTTATTTTGTTCACTCATACTATGCTAAGCCTAAAAATAAAAATAATATATTTGGATCAACAAATTTCGGAAGTTTTAATTTTTGCTCAATTACAAAGAAGGGAAATATTTTTGGAACCCAGTTTCATCCCGAAAAAAGTGGTTATTGGGGTATAGAGTTTTTAAAAAATTTGACAAAATTAAAATGAGACTGAAAAATTATTACGGTTTACCAAGAAAAGTTATCTTTTGTAAAAAAACTTTAATTTCAAATCAAAGACCTAATTCTACTGTAGAATTTAAACATAATAAAAAATCAAAAAAAGAAACCTTAAAATTTGATAATAAAAGTATAAGCGAGTCTTGGTATTACTCAAGAATTAAAAAAAAAATTGATTATAAAAGCAGAGAAAAAAATTTATTACAACTTTTAGAAAAACATAGAGGAAAACACGGGCAATATGACTGTATCGTTCCAGGCAGTGGAGGTAAGGACAGTTGTTATGCTGCTCATATATTAAAATATAAATACGGGATGAACCCTTTAACAGTTACATGGCCACCCATTCTTTATACTAAATACGGTTTAAATAATTTCAAAAATTGGATCTCTAGCGGGAAGTTTACAAATATTTCAGCAAAAAGAGACGAGAGAACGATGAAAATTTTGACCAGGTTATCTATAATAAATCTTCTGCATCCATTCCAAACTTTTATGTTAGGGCAAAAAATTTTTCCTGTAAAAATTGCCTTAAAATACAAAATACCCTTAGTGTTTTATGGTGAAAATGAAGCGGAGCATGGGAGTTTGCCTCTTGCAGACAATAATATTTCATTAAGAAATAAATCATTTTTTACTCATAAAAATATGGACAAACTTCATTTAAGTGGTGTTAGAATAAATAAATTAACTAGCGATTTTAACCTAAAATTTAAACATTTAGAGGCATTTTTACCTCCAAATACAAATTCTTTTAATAAATTTCCACTGGAAGTTCATTATCTAGGATATTATTTAAAATGGATTCCGCAAGAAACATTTTATTATGCAGTAGAAAATTGTGGATTTAGACCAAGACCGTTTAGAACGCAGGGCACATACAGTAAATATAACAGCATAGACGATAAAATAGATGATCTACACTATTATACTACTTTTATAAAATTTGGTATAGGTAGAGCTACTTATGACGTATCGCAAGAACTGAGAAATGATCATCTTAATATAGAAGAAGGAAAAAAATTAATACAAAAATATGATGGTGAGTTTCCTAATAAATATTTTAAAGAAATAATGAAATATTTAGAGATTAAAGAAGATAAATTTTACAAACTCTGCGATAAGTTTAGGTCTCCTCACTTATGGAAAAAAATAGGAAAAAATTGGAAATTAAGACATACAGTAAATAAAAATGGTACCGACGATTAAAAATGAGAAAATTTTTTATAGATCATAATTCAAAAACTATTAATGCAATAAAGAAAATAAATCAATTAGGAGGTCAAAGCTTAATTGTTGTAGCAAAAAAAGTTAAATTAAAAGGTATCCTGAGTAGCTATGATCTCAGAAAAGCAATAATGAATAAAAATATTTTAAATAAAGACATCAAAAAAATTTATAACAAAAATCCAAAATACGTATTTTCAGATAAAATTAAGTCTGATTTTTCTAATATTTACATAAAAATTAAAAAATTAGAAATTTTACCAGTTTTAGATAGAAAAACTGGAAAAATTGTTGATGTATTAACACAGAATAAATTAAACAAATTGAAATCAAAAAAATTAAAAAAAATTAATTGTAGTATTGTAGTTATGGCCGGAGGTAAGGGCACAAGATTAAAACCTTACACAGAGGTTTTACCAAAACCACTATTGCCAATAAATAAAAAACCAGCCATTAGACATATATTAGAGAAATTTCAGAAACATAAACCAAAAAATTTTTTTATAACAGTTAATTATAAAGCTGAACTTTTAAAATCTTATTTTAGTGAAACAAAGAGAAGTTATAATATTAAAATTATTAGTGAGGATAAACCACTAGGAACGGCTGGAAGTCTTTATTATTTAAAAAATAAAATTAAAAATCGATTTTTTTTAACAAATTGTGACACTCTAATTGATACAGATTATTATGAATTATTAAATTTTCATAAAAAAAATAAGAATGACATAACTGCAGTCGTTGCAAATAAAATATTTACGATCCCATATGGTGTATGTGAAATTAAAAACAATAATTTTTCTTTAAAGGAAAAACCAAAATTGAAATTCAAAGTAAATGTTGGGTTATATGTAATTGAAAGTAAGATATTAAAAAGTATAAAGCAAAAGAGATATTTGGATTTTAATACCTTATTAAATGAGACTTTAAGAAAAGGTGATAAAGTAGGATATTATGAAATTAAAGATAAAGACTGGATTGATGTTGGACAAATGGAGAAATATAAGAGCTTTGTAAATAAAAAAGTTTAATTTATAAAAAATTAAAATGAATATCGTTGCTTTAATTTGTGCTAGAGGAAACTCTAAGGGTATCAAAAATAAGAATCTTTTAAAATTTCGAAATACAACTTTATTAGGAAATTCGATAAATCAAGCCCGTAAGTCAAAGCTAATAAAAAGAGTTATAGTATCATCAGATAGTAAAAAAATTATTAAAGAAGCCAAAAAATATAAAGCAGAAGTTCCGTTTAAGAGGCCATCAAAATTTGCTAAAGATAATTCGTCAGAAATAGAAACATGGAAGCATGCAATTAAAATTTTAAATAAAAAAAAAAAAATTGATTTTTTCGTATCTGTGCCGACTACTTCTCCATTAAGAAAGGTATCAGATATTGAAAATTGTATCAAAAAAGCAGTTAAAAATAATCTAGATATTGTCTTTACAATAACGAAATCGTCAAAAAATCCCCATTTCAACATGATTAAAATTAAAAAAGGTAAAATAAAATTATTTTCAAAACTGAATAAAAAAATATCAAGGAGGCAAGATGCACCTGAATGTTTTGATTTAACAACAGTGTGTTATGTTTTTAAACCAGAGTTTATTTTAAAGACAAAAAATCTTTTTAAAGGTAAAACTGGTTACGTTGTAATTCCTAAGGACAGATCATTAGATATCGACGATAAAATTGATTATCGAATAGCAAGACTATTAAGTTAATTTTATGAACAAAAAAGCTCTAATAATTGGCTATGGATCTATCGGAAGAAGGCACGCATATCTATTGAAGAAAATAAAAAAAATAGATAAAATTTTTATAATTTCTAATCAAAAATTTAAACAATTCATTAAAGTAAAAAATATATTTGAAGCAAAAAAAATTGATCCGGATTATATTTTAATTTGTTCTAGAACATCAGATCATCTAAAGCATCTTTCTCTTATAGAAAAAAATTTTAAGAACAAAATTATCTTAGTCGAAAAACCATTGTTTGATAAAAAAGAGAAACTTAAAATAAAGAAAAATAATGTTTATATCGGTTATAATTTGAGATTTGACCCAGTTTTAAATTTTATAAAAAAATTTATAAGAAATAAAGAAGTTTTATCTGTCAGTTGTATTTGCCAATCATATTTGCCTTTTTGGCGAAAGAATATTGATTATAAGAAATCTAATTCTGCAAAAAAAAATTATGGTGGAGGTGCCTTACTCGAATTAAGTCATGAAATTGACTATATCCAATGGATATTAAATGGAAGTTTAAATTTAAAATTTTCAAGTTTACGTAAAATATCAAATTTAAAAATTAATACAGAAGACGATGTTTTTATATTTGGAAAAATTAAAAAGGCTGATATTTCTATTAATTTGAATTTTCATAGCATACAACCTCTCAGAACAATAAAAATATTTGGAAAAAACTTTTATTTAAAAGGTGATTTAATTAATCACAAAATTGAAATTAATTCTAAGAATAGAAAACAAATAAAAAATTTTGAATATAACGTAAATCAATCTTACCTTTTGCAACATTCTTCTATACTAAGTAATAAAAATACAAATTTATGTAATTATGACCAAGCAAAAAAATTAATGATATTGATAGACAAAATAAGGAGTTATAAAGGTTATGAAAATAGGTAATAAAATGACTGTTTTAATCACTGGAGGAGCAGGGAGAATAGGTTTTGAATTAGCAAAAGAATTATTAAAAAAAAATAATAACGTAATTATTGGTGATAATAATAAAAAAAAACTTTTAAAGATAAAAAAACAACTTAATTCTAACCGACTAGGAATTTATACATCTGATCTTTCTAAAAAAATTAATATTGATAAATTTATTAAATATGCCAATAAAAAATTTGGTAAAGTGGACTCAGCAGTTCTTTGTGCTTACCCCACATCAAAAAGCTGGGGAGCTAAATTTGAAGACTTAAAAGAAAAAAATCTTTCTATAGATTTGCAACGACAACTTGGTGGTACCATTATTTTTTCTCAAAGAATCTTGAAATATTTTATTAAGCAAAAAAAAGGTAACTTAATATTAATTTCCTCAATACAAGGAGTACAAGCACCAAAATTTGATCATTATAAAAATCTAAAGATGGTCAGTCCTATAGAATACTCAGCTATAAAAGCAGGGATAATCTCTATAACAAAATATATGTCAAAGTACTTCAGAAATAAAAACATTAGAGTAAATTGTTTAAGTCCAGGAGGAATAGAGGATAAGCAACCAAAGATATTTAAGAAAAGATATAAGCTTTCCTGTAATTCGAAAGGCTTATTAAACAGTAAAGATATTGTTAATTCAATTAATTTTCTACTATCAGATGATTCAAATTATATTAATGGACAAAATTTAATTATTGATGATGGTTGGTCTTTATGAAAAAAAAAATTCACATATTGTTCCCAAATCCATTCACTGAATTCAATTATTCAAAATACGAATTATCTAAACTTAAAAAAAAATATAATACAAAAGTAATTATTCATGATTTATCTGAACTGGTACTTCCAAAAAAATTTACTCAAGAATGGAAAACAAAAATTGAAAAAAAAACTATTAAATTTACATCAATCTTTGCATGGGTAAAATATTTTTTATCTAAAAGAAATGAAAATTTACTAATAATAAATTTTGTTAAGGTAACAAATTTAAAAAGTTTTTTAATAAATTATTTTGTAAAACTCTCAAATCATACAATCATAATTCACTCGCCTGCATCTATTTTCCGTTCAATAAAACCATATAAAAAGGATTTCAAATTTTTTCTAAAAAGATTTAATCAACATAAATTTAATTTAAACGTATATTTTTTTGGATTAAAAAAATTTTTATTTGAATTTATAATAAGTAAGATAAAAATGCCTAAAACTATTATTTTATCTAACAATTTTGAAAAGGTTAAATTTAATCACAAAGATCTTGACGAGGAAAAATTGATAAGGATAAATTTTAATGCTTATGATTATTCAAACTCACTAATTTACAAAAAAAAGAAAAAAACAAAAAAAAAATACATTTTATACTTAGATAATGGCGCTCCATATTTTTCTGGTGACGCTCACCTGAAAGGAGATGTTTTATACTCAGGTAATGTAGAAAAACAATACTTAGACTTAAATAATTTTTTTTATACACTAGAAAAAATATTTAAAGCCAATGTAATTATAATACCTCACCCTAAATATAAGTCTTACTCTAAAAAAATAAAAAGTTTAAATCCATTTTTTAACGAGAGAAAAGTAAACAATTATTATAATGCAATACCAAGATTATCTACAGATTGCCTTTTTTTTGTTCAAAAAGTTTCAACGGCTGTTGCATTTCCAATTTTCTTCAATAAACCTGTGTTATTCATTTACTCATCAGAACATGGATATGTTAGGTCTGAATGGGAAGAATTATTTTTATTAGCCAAGAGCGTGGGACAAAAACCATTGGACATAATAAATTGTAACAAAAAAAAAATCATGAAAAGTTTAACTATAAATAAAAAAAAATATGAAAAATTCAAGTATGATTTTCTTACGCCAAAAGATAAAACTTTAATTGATACTCCAAATTATAAAATTTTAAATAAATTATCTTTAACTCACTAATAACATGAAATCCAAAAAAATAATTTTAATTATGGGATTACCTGGTTCAGGTAAAACAACTTTAGCTGGAGAATTAGCAAAGAAATTAAAAGCAGATTGGTTAAATGCCGATCAAGTAAGAGGCAAGTATAAAGACTGGGATTTTAGCAATGATGGCATTATTAGGCAGGTTAAGAGAATGCGAAGATTAGCAGAAGCGTCAAAAAAAAGATTTGTAGTAGCAGATTTTGTTTGTCCTTTACCAGAGCAGTTTAAGATTTTTAAGCCTCACTTTATTGTTTGGATGGATACAATTAAAAAAGGAAGATTTAAAAGTATGAACAAGTTGTTCAAAAAACCAAAAAAATTTAATTTGAGACTAATTGAAAAAAAACTTGAAATAAATTTAATACAAGTTCTTGATAAACTTGTAAAATATAAATGGAATAATAATCATCCAACTATACAAATGCTTGGAAGGTATCAACCTTGGCATTACGGGCATAGAAGTTTATTTGAAAGATGTATCTTAAAAACCGGGCAAGTTCATATAATGGTGAAAGATGTTTACTCAATTGGAGATAATCCATATACTTTTAATCAAGTTAAAAAAAATATATTAAAAGATTTAATAAACTTTAAAAATAGAATTAAAATTTCATTAACTCCAAATATTTCAGAAATATGTTACGGTAGAACTGTTGGATATAAAATTACTAAAATAAATTTAAATAAGCAAATACAAAAAATTTCAGCAACTAAAATTAGAAAAAAATTAAGATTTAAAGGATTGCTAAAAAAAAATGAATTTTTCTCTTCTTAAAAAATTACTAGTTTTTTTTTATTCAATATTATTTTTTTTTTTCGCTTTAGTTCTATATTTTTTTTCTGGGTTCAAAGCAAAAAAAAAAAATTTATGGGGCTTTGGATCTTGGGCGGGAAAAAAATTTAGAGGAAATTCTAAATATTTATATAAATACTTAGAAAAAAATCACAAAGAAATTGAAATTTATTGGTTAGCTAAATCTTATGAAGAAAATATTAAATTGAAAAAACAAGGTATAAATTCAATATATGCATATAATTTTAATAACTTTCAAAAAATTTTATCTACAAACTTATTTTTTTGCACTCACGGAATTGTAGACTTACTCGTCAGTTTATCTAGAAAAACAAAAATAATTATGCTTGGGCATATGACCTATACGATTAAAAACAATTTTAGAAATAATATTTTAGAGAAAAAAAGTTTTTTTAGTAGAATTTTTGAAAAAATAAAATTTAGTTTTTTTTATATAAGAAAAATTGACTTTGGAATCTACTCATCAGAAATATCAAAAAAAAATTTAATCACTAAAGATAGATGGTATCCACAAAAAAAAATTGTTTTAGGTTTACCAAAGTCAGATTATTTACATTCTATAAAAAATAAAGTTTTTAAAAATAAATTTTTAAAAAAAAAAAATTAATGAAAATGATAAAATTATTTTATTCTTACCAACAAGAAGAAATGATAAAAATTTTGATATTTTTAATTATGGATTTTCATCAAAAAAATTTCAAACTTTCGCTGAGCAAAATAAATGTATTTTTTTTATAAGCTATCATCCTACTAACGCTAATACACAGATACCTAAATATGATTTAAATAGACTACATTTTATCAATATTGACGGAAATTCAATAGACGACGCATTAAGCGAAGCAGATTTATTGATTACGGATTATGGCTCTATTTTTGCAGATTACTTAATTTTTGATAAACCAATTATTTTTACTAAATTTGATCATAAAAAATATATCGACGAAATTGGTTTAAAAATTGATTTTGATAGTTTGCCAGGACCTAAGGTGGATAATTGGGAAGGTATTATGTTTAATGTGAAAGAATTATTGTATGAAAATGATAAATTTTCACAAAGTAGAGAGAATTGGAAGAATAACATATATGAGTTTAGTGATGAAAAAAATTGCGAAAGGATAGTTGAATATTTTAAAACTCAATAAACATTATGACAAATAAGAAAATAAAAATAATATGCACTCTTGGACCTAGTTCTTTAAATAAGAAATTTTTAAATTTTGCAAAAAAAAATAATGTAAATCTTTTAAGATTAAATATGTCTCATCTAAGCAAAGAAAATTTGATCAAATCAATCAATTTTATTAAAAAAAATTGCCCCATTCCAATTTGCATTGATACAGAAGGTGCACAAATACGAACAAAAGTTAAAAAAGAAAAATTTATTAGATCAGGTAAAATTTTAATTATAAATGATACGAAAAAAAACTTTCATCTTTACCCAGAATATATTTCTGAGAGAATAAAAAAAAATGACTTGTTAGATATAGGCTTTAATAATTTAAAAGTAAAAGTATTAAAAAAAAAAGAAAAGGAAATTATTTGTAAGGTTATATCATCTGGAAAACTTGAAAATAATAAAGGAGTTCATGTTGCAAATCGTAAGATAAAAATTAATTATTTAACTCAAAAAGATCTCGAAGCAATAAAAATTGGAAAAAAACATAAAATTAAAAATTTTGCCTTATCTTTCACTAACTCAATAAGTGATGTATTGAATTTTAATAAATTATTACCAAATCAAAATAAGATCTTTAAGATTGAAACGTTAAATGCATGTAATGATTTTCATAAAATAATAAAGCATGCTGATAATTTTTTAATAGATAGAGGAGATTTATCAAAAGATGTTAAAGTAGAAAATATTCCTATTTTTCAAAGAAATTTATTTAAAATTAAAAATAAGTCAAAAAAAAATATTTTTGTAGCTACAAATTTGCTTGAGAGTATGATCGAAAATAGTTTTCCAACGAGGGGTGAGGCTAATGATATTTTTAATTCTCTTGAAATGGGAGCAAATGGATTAGTTCTTGCCGCAGAAACCGCAATAGGTAAAAATCCAATGAATACAGTTAAATTTCTTAATAAAATGATTAAAGCTTTTAAGAAAAGTACCTATAAAAAATTTAGATATTTTTAATGAAAGCAATAATACTTGTTACAGGTGGCAGAGGGGGCTCTGATTTTTTTCAAGGTTTATTAGATAATCATAATGAAATACTTCAAATACCTGGAATTTTAAGAATTAATGAAAATTTTTTTGAAATTTTTAATTCTCAAAATAACGCAGAGATTGCTGAAAAATTTATTCGGTTTGCACCTCTCATATTTGACTCAAGAAAAAATAAATTAGAAAGACACGACAAATTAGGGCCAAAAAGAAATCAATATTATAAGGTCAATAAGAGAAAATTTTGCTATCATTTTGAAAGATTATCTAAAAAAAAAGTTACAAAAAAAATTCAAATTATTGAAAATCTTTATAAAGCATATTACTTAGCTAGCAATAAAAAGATCAACAAATTAAAAATAATTTTATTGCACACTCATACTATAGATTATACAAAAAAATTATTTTCTTACGAAACAATAAATAATTGTGTTATAATTCATACAATGCGGCATCCAGTTAATGCATTGCAGTCCCCTATAAGAAATTGGTTAAAATTTAATAATGGAAAAGTTTTTTTTCCAAAAGATTTATATTTTCAAAAAGATCTAGCAATAAATGGACTAAATAATTTAATAAATCTTAATAAAAAAATTTATGTAATTCTTTTAGAGAACTTAATTAAGAATAAAACCAAAGTAATGCGAGATTTTTGCAAAATATTTAATATAAAATTTTCTCAAAAATTAATGAATTGTACTTATTTTGGAAAACAATGGTGGGGGGATAAGATTAGCGGTAGATGGATAGGTAAAAAGATAAAAAATAAAAAAATTAATTTAAAGGATGTTTTTTTTGAGAGTGATTTGCATTATTTTAAAGGTTTAACAATGAAAATAATAAATAAGTATTATGATGATAAAAATTTAAATTCTAGAAATTTTTTTTTATATAAGCTATCGCCTACAAAAGCAGAGTATTTGGTTTGGAAAAATACTTTAAAACATAGAAAAATAAAACATATATTAAGTATTCCTTATTTCTATATCAAAAGAGTATTTTTCCTTAATAGTTTTTTTGTTAAAAAACATTTTTTACCATATTCTATTGGATCTAAAAAAAAATGACTTTACCAATAACTTTAAAACCTAAAAACAAATATGATCTTGGAAGGTTTGGTAGAGATAATGATGGAGGATATTTAGTTTCAAAAAAAACTGTTTTAGAAACTGAATATCTCATTTCATTTGGTATTTTAGATGATACTTCGTTTGAGAGTGATTTTTTAAAAACTAATGAAATTCCAATTATTTGTTTTGATAACACAATCAACAATAGTTATTGGAAAAAAAGATTTTTTAATGATATTGGAGCAGCGATATACAATTTAAACTTTAAATATATAAAAAATACGATTGAAAGATTTTTTGAATCAAAAAATTTTTTTAAATTATCTAATGTAAAATTATTAAATGAGACAGTCTCTAATGGTTATATAAAAAAGACTATAATAAAAGAAAATTTAAAAAAAAATCTTTTTTTTAAAATAGATATCGAGGGTTCCGAATACAGGTTGCTCGAAGAGCTTATAGAAGTTCAGGACAAAATTTGCGGACTAGTCATTGAATTTCATGATATTGATCTACATATTGAAAAAATTAATAATTTTATAAATTCATTTAAACTTACTTTAACTCATATCCATCCAAATAATTATGGTGCTACAGATCCTAGTGGAAACCCTACTGTTATAGAGTTAACTTTTGAAAAAAACCCTCCAGAAATTTCAGGAAATCCAAACTTTCCAAATTTATTGGATCAAAAATGTAACCCAAATAGTCAAGATATTGAATTAAAATTTAATTAAATTTTGGTGAATAATAATAAAAAAATTAAAATTCAAAATGTAGCTATATTGATTGAGAATATAGATTACGGTGGAACTACAACTCATTTAATAAATTTAATTAATAGTAGCAAATATAAATATGTAAATTTTTTTTTAATTACGAATAAAGATAATAAAGCTTTAAGTAGTATTATATCCTCCTGTAGTAAAAAAAATTACAAAATTATTTTTTATAATTCCTTATTCGTTCCCTTTACTGATTTGAAAATATTAAAATTGGTTCATTTTCTTTTAAAACCAATTTTGTTCATTTTTTCAATATTTCAAATGATAAAAGTTATCAAAGAAATAAAATTTGACATCCTATTGGCTAATTTTGGAGGATATGGAGATTTCAGGACCGAAATGAGTGGAATAATAGCTGCAAAAATTTTAAAAAATAATAGATTATTTTTATTAATACATCATTGTTACACAAAACCATTTCTTTGGAATAATTTAGTTAATAAATTTTTGAGTTCACTAATTGGAAGCTATGTAAAAGGAATTATATTTGTTTCAGATGCAACAAAAAAAAATATTTTAAAAAATACGTCTCTTACAAGATTTTTTAAAGGCAAACTGACAGTTATTCATAATGGAGTAGATATTAAGAATAAAAAGTTTAAAAAAATTAAAACTTTTAATAAATATAAATCAAAACTAAAAGTTTTAATGTTGTCTAGAATTGAAACTTACAAAGGGCATGAAGATCTAGTTGATGCTTTAGCAGAATTACCAGAAAAAATAAAAAATAAATATATTATTCTTTTCGTGGGCAATGGAAAATCAAGCTATATAAAAAAGCTAAAAAAGAGGATAATTCTTTTAAATCTCCAAAAAAACTTTAAATTTTTTAGTTTTTTAAATTTCAATAGTATTGATATCTTGAAAAGCGTTGATATTTTTTTTTCACTAACAAGAGATTTTGAGGGTTTTGGATATTCTATAGCAGAGTCATTATTGGCAAAAACTCCTGTGGTTTCTACAAAAGTAGGGGGAACAACTGAATTCCTTAATAAAGATAATTCAGAGCTCATTAACCCACGAGATGTAAAAAAAATAAGTAAGATTCTAGAAAAGTTTTCGAAAAATAGATCAAATTTTAAAAAAAAAACAACTAAAGGAAAAATACTAATTGAAAAGAAATTTAATTCGGAATTAATGGGGAATAAATTCCATAATTTCTTTTATAAAACTATATAAAATAATATGAATAAAATATTTAAAAATAAAAAAATTCTTATAACTGGTCATACTGGTTTTAAAGGTTCGTGGTTAACTTTTTGGTTAAAAAGCCTTGGTGCAAAAATATGTGGAGTTTCGAAAGATGTGCCAACCAATCCATCTCTTTTTAATACTCTTAAACTAAAAAAAGGGATAGTTGATCTGAGAGTCGATATAAGAAATTTAATAACTTTAAAAAAAATTGTAAAAAATTTTAAACCAGATTTTGTTTTTCATTTAGCTGCTCAATCTTTAGTTAAAAAATCTTATTTAGATCCTACTTATACTTTTACAACAAACGCAATAGGAACGTGTAATCTTTTAGAAAGTTTAAGATATTTGAAAAATAAGTGCAATGTGGTTTTAATAACTAGTGACAAAAGTTATAAAAATCTTGAAATTTTAAGAGGATATAAAGAGACAGATGAGCTAGGAGGTTATGATCCTTACAGTGCATCGAAAGGCTGTGCTGAATTTGTAATTCAATCGTATATAAAGAGTTTTTTAAAAAAAAAAAAGAATATAAGAATAGGAATTACTAGAGCTGGTAATGTAATCGGTGGAGGAGATTGGTCTGAAGATAGAGTTGTACCCGATTGTTTTAAATCCTGGTCATTAAATAAAAAAGTAATGATTAGAAGTCCTTATTCTACGAGACCTTGGCAACATGTTTTGGAGGTAATATCTGGTTATTTAATTTTAGCAAGAAGACTTAATCAAAAAGATGATTTAAATGGTGAAGCATTTAATTTTGGACCAAAAAATTCTCAAGACAAAACAGTCAAGGATGTGATTCTAGAAATTAAAAAACATTTGCCAACATTTAAATGGATAATTAAAAAAAAGGACATTTTTTCTGAGTCTAAGTTATTGAAGTTAAATTCGTCCAAGGCTATGAAAAAATTGAAATGGTCAAACAAATTATCATTTAATGAAACATTAAAAATGACCACAAATTGGTATGAGGCATTTTATAAAAAAAAAAAAATTATAAGCTTTACACTTAAACAAATTAAAGAATTTGAAAAAAAATTATGAAAGTATTAATTTTAGCAGGAGGTAAAGGTTCAAGGTTGTCTGAGTACACTAAACTTATACCTAAACCAATGGTCAAAATTGTTAAAATTCCTATTATTGTAAGAATAATTAAACACTACGAAAAGTACGGTTTCAAAGAGTTTATTATAGCAGCTGGATACAAGAGTAAGATTATTAAAGATTATTTCAAAAATAATTTATTAAATCTGGATATTAAAATTATTAATACGGGCACTAACTCTATGACTGGAGGCAGAATTAAAATTTTAAAAAAATATGTTAATGAAAGATTCATGCTCACATATGGAGACGGATTATGCGATGTGAATATAAAAAAACTATTACATTTTCATAAAACAAATAAATATATTGCTACTTTAACCGCTGTTAGGCCACCAGCTCGATTTGGTGGAATTAAAATATCTAAAAATACAGTTAAATATTTTAAAGAAAAATCTAAATTGGATGCAGGTTGGATCAATGGAGGTTTTTTTGTTATGGAGCCTGAAATAATAAAATATTTAAAAAGTAAAAATACAGTATTAGAACAATATCCTTTAGAAAAATTGAGTAAGATTAAAAAACTAGGGGCCTATAAACATTATGGTTTCTGGCAATGTGTAGATACTATTCGAGATAAGGAAATTTTAGAACTAGCAATTAAAAAAAAAATATACAAGTGAAAGAAA
>MDTA01028102.1_pt1 | contig 43808 bp, 43 predicted proteins | sample 811151 | NCBI WGS metagenome assembly MDTA01 (sample SAMN05326648, study PRJNA326480) | marine metagenome | isolation source: seawater | place: Indian Ocean: South | collected 2010
AATTGATTTAATATCTGAGGATGGCAATATTATTACTCATCCAATAAAAATAGGAAAGATAAAACAGTACGAAACAAAGTTTATTTTTTTAAAAGATCATATTAAACTTGAAAAGCATTTAAAGTCTAGAGTTGCAACGGTAAAAATTGAACATAATTTTAATGGGTTTTTTCCAAGATTTTTATCAGGGAACTTAAATGAAATTAATCTATCTCCATCCATTACTCACACATTTTATGATAATTCTACTAACGATTCAAAAGAATCATATTGGGATAATGATAATAAGGATAAGTTTTATGATTCATCTGTTTTTATACCATTATTTTTAGAAAACGATTTATACACTAGCTTAAAATTGTATCCATTATATTCTCCTTCTAATCATAAAATATCATTACACATATTTGATATTAATGGCTCGATAATGGGTAAGAAGGACAATCTTAAAACTATAAAAAAAACGGATAGTGATTTTATACAGATAAATATGAAATCCATTATTAATAATTTAAATTTAGATCCAAATATTGCAAAGGGAGCCCTTCTAATTAAAGAATGGGATGAAGGATATAAAATTCCCAACAGGCTAAAATATGGCCTTAATATAGGTTTAAAAAATAAGGAATTTGATCAACCATCGAATATTTGTTTTGCTTCACATATTTCGAACAGTAAAATATTAAATAAAAGAGGCACTGTAAAATGGTTCCCATTAATTAACACATCTCATTCAGTTGGCATTGTTGAGAATTCAAGTTTTATAAAAAACTATTCTATGCCTGCAAAAGTTTCTATAACTTTTTTTAATAGCTATGATGATAATTTAATAACAAGAAATTTTGAGATACCACCCAATGGACAAGTCAGACTATCCTTTGATAATGAATTGAATGACTTTTCCAATGGCTCGCCAATTTGGGCCTACGTTAAATCAGAAAATCCTTTTATCAAAGGATGGTATTTTGATTTAAATGATAGTGGTATTGTTGGTGGAGACCATTCATTTTAAAAGGGTATATTATGACATTTAAAACTGAACAGGAAGAATTTTGGGTGGGCGACTTTGCAAAGGGTTACATTGAAAGAAACAAGAGCAGTAACCTATTAGCATCAAATATAAATTTATTTACACATGCATTATCAAAATGTGATTCTATTAATAGCTGTATTGAGCTAGGTTCAAATATAGGAATGAATTTGATGGCTCTTAAAACAATAATACCTAAAACTACATTTAGCGCTGTTGAAATCAATGAATCCGCTGTCTCAGAACTAAAAAAAGTCATTGATGCTGAAAATATTTATAATGAGTCAATTCTTGATTGGAAAGCAAATAGAAAGTATGATCTAGTTTTTACCAAGGGAGTATTGATACACATAAATCCCGATCATCTTACAAGTGTTTATGAAAAGATATATAATAGTACTAATAAGTACATACTAATATGCGAATATTACAACCCATCTCCTCAAATGATTCTTTATAGAGGAGAAGAAAATAAATTGTTTAAAAGAGACTTTGCTGGAGATATCTTGAGAAAATATGAAGATGTATCTCTAATTGATTATGGTTTTATTTATAGAAACGATAACTTGTTTCCTCTTGATGATATTAGCTGGTTCTTAATAAAAAAGAACTAATAATGTATTATATTATTATCAATTCAGGCAGATTATACCTGTCAGAAATTTTAACGTAATTATGCCTTAGCTTCAATCCTTTTACCAATGGGCAAGATAGTGTTTTTACTAGATTGCTTAGAGACAATAGTCCGTGGATTAAATGTTGGTATGATTTGAACCAGAAGTGATTGAATTTTTTCACTATCCAATTGTTCTGCCAGGAATAATAATTGCTTAATACTTGATTCAAATATATCCCAGGGAATATTAGAATTTTTATCCTTCAGAATCATAATCTTAATGTGAGATGTTTTTACTTTATGTTCATCATACAGCTGGAGTTCTTCATAAAGCTTTTCCCCCGGCCTTAATCCAGTGTATACTATTGGGATATCAATATCAGGCTCGAAACCAGATAGCCTAATTAAATCTTTGGCCATCTGAACAATTCGTATAGGTTTACCCATTTCTAAAAGAAAAATTTCACCGTCACGTCCAAGAGCTCCACATTGAAGTATTAACTGTGATGCTTCTTGAATAGACATGAAATAACGAGTCATCTCAGGATGAGTTATGGTCAATGGCCCACCCTCATTTATTTGCTTTTGAAATGTAGGTATGGCACTACCAGAACTACCTAAGACATTGCCAAAACGAACTGCCATAAAAGTTGTTTTTGAAATTTGGTTGAAAGATTGAATTAATTTTTCTGCAGCTCTTTTAGTCGCACCCATTATATTTACAGGATTAACAGCTTTGTCAGTAGAAACTAAAACAAATTTATCAACAGAATATTTATGAGAAAGCTCAACAAGATTCAATGTCCCACCGATGTTTGTATTTACAGCAGTCCAAGGGTGCAGCTCTTGGATTGGAACGTGTTTGTAAGCAGCAGCATGAAAAACTATATGTGGTTGATTCTCTGAAAAAACTTTATCACATTCTTTCTTTATATTTATTGAGGCTAAAACAGTTCTTATAATTGTCCTAGTTTGTATTTTGCCAAAAGACTGTTCTAATTTGTATATATTTTCCTCGCTAATATCTAAACAAATTATTTCTGCTGGATTAAAGGATAAGCATTGTTTAACAAGTTCAGAACCAATGGACCCTCCAGCACCAGTAATCAAGACTCTTTTACCTCGGAGGTAATTTTCAATTGAATTCATATCAAGCTTCACTTCCTCTCTTCCCAATAAATCTGAATAAGAGACATCTCTGACCATAGCAATTGATATCTCCCCGTCAATTATTTCATTAATCCCTGGAACAGTTTTATACCTTTTCCCAGTTCTTTTGCAGATATCTACAATGTGACGCATCTGATCTCCAGTTGCAGATGGAGCGGTAATGAGTAGCTCATCATATTTAACTTTTAAATTTGGAAGGTCATTTATATTACAAAATATTTTTTTCCCATGAAGAAGAGCACCGTGTTTATTGGAATCATCATCAACAAATCCCGCTATAGCATAATTGTGTCTAGATGTGCTTCTAATCTCCCTTGCTATCTTTTCGCCAGTTCTACCTGCTCCAATTAATAACAATACCTTTTTAGGGTTCTGGTTTTTTAGTAATGAAGACTGATGATAGTGAGTGTAATAAACTCTTACGCTTAATCTAAGGCCAACTGTCAAAACGTTGTTTAGAATAAAATATAACAGTAGAATGGATCTAGGATATCCACTACTACCATTATATATAAAAACATAGAAGGTTGAAATGACACAGACAAGAAGTATGGATTTTAGAATTGCATATAAGTCAAACAAGCTAGTATAACGCCAAATTCTTGCATAAAGCCCAGAGAAATAGAATACTATTGCTTGACAAAGTGCAAAAAGAGGGGACCACTCAATAAATAGATGTATGAAGCTAAATGGAAATGTAAACTCAAATCTAATCAAAAATGATAAATATAACGCTATTACAGATGCTAATACATCAAGCATCACAAGTTTTAAATTTCTTGTATTCATTTTTTTGTTTACTCTATATGTTTTATCTAAAACAAGATAAGACGATATCAATCACTCTGTTTTGATCTTTTACTGATAAACTTGATCCTGAAGGAAGACACAGACCTCTATCAAATAATTCTGCTGATATATCATTATTATCAATATTAACATATTTATTATTTTTATACAATGGTTGAAGGTGCATTGGTTTCCAAACTGGCCTAGATTCAATATTTTCTTTAGAAAGCATTTTTATAAGCTGATTACGGTTAGATGTTGATTTTTTAGGATTTATTGTAAACGTTGTAAGCCAGTTATTTGATTTTGATGATGTAGGCTCAGTTATAAAATTGACACCAGGGATATCAGAAAAAGCTTTTTGATATTCCTGAAAAATCTTTCTCCTCTTTGCCACATAAACATCTAATTTCGCTAATTGCCCCCTTCCAACAGCAGCTAATAAATTGCTCATTCTATAATTATAGCCTAATTCTTTATGCTCATAATGAAGGAATGGTTCTCTTGCTTGTGTACATAAAAATTTTGCCTTACGAATATAATCTTCATTTTTAGAAACCAACATTCCACCACCCGATGTAGTAATAATTTTATTACCATTGAAAGATAAAATGCTCATTTCTCCAAAAGATCCGCATTTTTTATTTTTATACTCAGACCCTAATGCCTCTGCAGCATCTTCTATAACCAGGACATTGTGGCTATTACACAACTCTTGGATAGCATCATAATCACAACTTTGACCGTATATATCAACGCTCACAAAGGCTTTAGGCTTATACTTTTTAATAGCTAATTCTAATGCATCTAAACTACATACCCATGTATGAGGATCAGAGTCGATAAAAATTGGTTCTGCATTAATATATTTAATTGCATTGGCTGTTGCCACAAAAGTTAAACTAGGACATAAAACCCTGTCCCGCTCATTAATTCCAGCTATAACTAGTGCGAGATGTAAGGCCGCAGTTCCAGATGACAAAGCAACCGCATTTTTAGACCTTAAATAATTTGAAATTTCTTTTTCAAATGCATCAACATTAGGCCCTAATGGAGCGATCCAATTAGAATCAAATGCCTCTAACAAAAGCTTTTTTTCATCTCCTGAAATATGAGGAGGTGAAAGATAAATTCTTTTATTCATCTAATAGTTTAGGCGAAAAATAGTTTTAAAAATAATCTTTATATCCAAAAACAAGCTCCAATTATCAAGGTATTCAAGATTTAATTTTATTTTATCTGGATATATTACTTCATCGTTATATTTAATTGGATCTATGACATTTGCTAAGATCTTTTCTTCATTTGCATATTTTAGAGTAGAAAGACCTGTAATCCCAGGGCGTAGTGTTAGTATTCTCCTTTCATTTCCTTCTAACTTATCTGCATAACCTTTCACATCCGGTCTTGGTCCTACGAAGCTCATATCACCTTTTAAAACATTCCATAAACTAGGTAGCTCATCAATTTTAAATCTTCTTAAAAACTTTCCAAGTCGAGTTATTCTAATGTCATCTATTGCTGTAATTGTTGAGCTTAATCCTTTAACATTTTTCATTGTTTTGATTTTTATAAATTTAAAGAAATGTCCATCTTTTCCAACTCTTTCTTGAAAGAAAAAACCATTAGAACGAGTTTCAATTGTTGCCAATATCCAAGCAAGAAAAATTAGCCAAGAAAAAAGAACTAATCCTATGATGGAAAGGATTATATCAAACTGGCGTTTAATAAAAAGTGCCAAATTAAGATTGTTTTATTTTTTTGAAAAGTAGGTTGCAAATTGTAGTCATTATTTGAGGAAAATAAGCTATTTTTTAATTAACATCGAATAAAATTAAGTTCTATTTGATAATAATAAAATATCACTATTTATCTCTTTTAATTTTTTAAGATCTCTCTCATCTAAGTTTTTCTTGATATAATTTATGTTTTCTACTTTTTTTTGATCATTAATATATATATGATCTACTGCATTACAGAGCTGATTCTTAGTTATTTTTAGATTAATTTTATCCAAAATTAATTCCAAATTTTTGGCTGGGTTTTTTACAAAAGAATCATAGTTTAAAAAAAGTTTTTTACCTTGCTCAACTTTTTGAATATCCAGCAACGTCTGCTTAACGCAAAATGCCCATTGATTAAGACATATAGATTGTATACTTTTTTTGTCTAAATCGTTAATCATCTCTGGGTATATAGGACCCCAAGGAGAAAGTCTTTGATTTGAATATAAGCTATTAACTTTATTGAAAAGAAATTTTAATAAATGAAATGGTAAATCTTGCAAAGGGATATATTTAAGTTTTTTATATAAATATTTAATATCTGGTTTTGAGACCCATTTTTTTACTGCTGAAGGTATGACGTCATTCCCATCTCTAAAAATGCAAATAAAGTATGCTTCAGGATGAATTATTTTTAGAAAGGGTATCCTTAAGCTATTTGCACAGGTTTTTTCTACAATTATGTTGCTTTTTGTCATTTTACTTAGCTGCCAAAATGAATTTTTTATATACTTGACAGACGAATGATTAATATTTTTTTTGGTAAATCTATCGTGTTTTCTAAAAAGATTGCCATGTAAAAAAATATAATTAATTTCGTCACAAGGCCAAGTACTTACCCCACTAATTTTTGTTAGTGAATCTCTTAGCATATTTGTACCAGATCTGCCTGCACCAATTATGTAAACAACTTTAATTATTAACCTCTTCTATAAAATTTTCATATTTCTTAGCAATTATATCAAAATTTAAATTATTTGATACAAAATCAAATCCCTTTTTACCCATCGACATCCTTTCTTCAACAGGCATACTGTACAATTTTTTAATTCCTTCAAAAATTTGATCTGATGCCTCTGGATCGACTGTTAAACCGCATTTAGCTTCCTTTACTATGTCATGCTTTGTATAGTAAGATGCAATAATTGGAATTGATGAATACATATATTCAAAAAGTTTATTTGTAGAAATTCCATGAGTATTATATTTGGTGTTTTTAAGACCAAGGTATGCAATATCACATTTTTTTAATATACTGATAATATATTTTTTAGGTTGGTATCCTAAAAAACAAATGTTGTCAATTTTTTTCTCTTTTATATAGTTTTCATAGCGCGTTTTATATTCACCGTCTCCAACTATAATCAATTTAATATTTCCACTCAGAAGTTTTAGTTTCGGTCCAATTTTCAATAGAGGCTCTATACTGTAATAATTTGATAGTGCACCAACGTAAACAATTTTAAAACTAGGCTCATCTAATTTAGGATGAGAGAACTTTTGTTGATATTGATTTATATCATAACCATTTGGGATATAGGATGTAAGACAACTCACAGAATACCTGCTTTTAATATATCCGAGATCTCCTTTTTTGACACTCACTATTCCACTTGCATTTTTATAACCAAATTCAATGCATTTATTAACTAGAAAAATATAGGGATTATTTTTGCTGAAGTTCCCTAGATCAATAATAATCTCTGGCCATAAGTCCCTAATATCAAGGATAAGCTTTTTATTAATTTTTTTTGAAAAGTAAACCACGGGTAGTAGTGAAATTGGTGGAGGTGAAGAGAAAATAATTATATCAGGATTGAAAGAAACCAAGTCTTTCATCTTTTGAAAAAAAGATATACCAAAAGAGATTTGATTAATTATTTGTGTGAATCTATTATTGTAATTTGTAGTCTTTAACCAACGATAATGAACTCCTTCAATAATAATATCTGACCTACCGTATACTTGAAGAGGATTTTTATGGTATTTATGAAATTTATCAGCACCAATAACTCTAACTTGGTGATTGTTTGTGCTTAATTTGGTTGCAAGATAAAAGGTCCTTAGGTTAGGTCCTATTTCAGGTGTACCTGCAGCATGACTTATAATTAAAATTTTCAATTACTTAATAATTATATTATTACATGTTTCAATAAAATGGTTGTACCATTTTACCTCAGAAAAAAATTTTCCCTTACTAGATGCTCCTAATCTTAATGTATGGAAAAAATTTCTATCATTCATTAACCTATTAATTGCAAAGGCTAAAGATTTAGGTGAATTAATAGGAATGAGAAGACCCGAGGTTTCATCAACAATTTCTGGAATTGAGAGCCAATTTGTAGCAATCACTGGTAAACCTTGACAATATGATTCAATTATAACACCAGGATACCCCTCTCCTTTATAAAAGGTTGGAAGTATTAGCACATCATATTCAGATAACTTTGTTTGAACTTTGTCATGAGAAATTTCACCTTTATAATTGATAATCCCTCCTGAATTAGATTGTATGAATTCTTCAGATATTTCTCCATCTAAAGAACCCCATAAATCAATTTCAGCTCCAGCTTCGAGTGATTTAATTGAATCAATTATTGTTATTATACCTTTCTCTTTAATAATTCGCCCCATATAAACAAACTTCTTGCATTCTTCTTTATTATTTCTTTTTCTTATATTTTGTAAACATTTTCTCGAAGTAGGTAGCCACGCGGTATTATTGAACCGCATATCGGTGAAATAGTTCATCAGATACTTTGTTTGTAAGAAAATAACATCAGCACTTTTAATTAAATAAAACCACTTTTTGATAAAAAATCTATTTTTTGTTAATTTAATTAATCCTTTTCCTCCTCCAAATAATCTTAAAATAATTGGTTTATTTGCTAATAATGAAAGGATTATTAAAATAGGGGAGAACATAAAAAATGCCTTCTCACTTGCGTGAAAAGAGCATAAATCAACACTTCTAATCTTTTTAATGAATTTGTACAAAACATCGAATGCAACAAGTAAATTTATTTTAAGACTGCTTAGATCATCAGCTTTACGAGATGTATCAATTAATTGCAACTCAACTCTTTCATCAATCTTTAAGTTTTCATACAGACGCCTAAAGGATAACGCGGAACCACTCACTTTTGAACTGTGATGGCCAATGAGCAAAATACTTATTTTATCTTTCATCTAAGATAATGTAACTACCGATTCAAATCTATTTTCTTGATTCGCATTTATTTTTTTTACCATCATTAAAAAACAATAAAATAAAACTCCAAATAAGAATCCTGAGCCAATTAAAATATTATCAGTTGAAGATCTTACTAAAATAGCCAGAAATAAAAAGACAATGAAGATGTTCTTTTTAAACCCAACTATCAAAACCTTTAATATATTTAGAAGTATTAGCGGTAGAGCAAATCCAAATCTAGAATGCATTGTAAGAAATGAATTATGAGTTGTGAGATTGTCAGAAACTTTTAATATTGAAAAATCTACTCCGAAAAATAATGAAGGAATGCGTACTACTTCAGATAACCAGTAATTAATTACTATTGATCGATTATTTGATGCTAAGCCATCCAAATAAAACTTATTTAATGCTAGTTTAATAATGTAATGGTACTGATTTGCCAAGATACTGAAAAAGATCAATAAAGCAAGAGTATATATAATGTTTTTTAATGATATTCTTATAAAAGTGTTATAAATAATTAATCCAAAAAAAATAATTGCTGAGGAAATAATACCAGACCTACCATATGCAAAGATCGAAACAATTAAAGAAATAATTGAGGGAACATATGACAACGATTTATTTCCCTGATTAATTTTATTTAAATAATAGAATGTAGAAATGAATATGATTACAACAGATACATGATTCTGGCTGTGAGTTACCCATCCAGATGGATTCATTGATGAAATAAAGTAGTAACCAAAAATTAAAAGAGATCCCGCCATAGAGATTTTGATAATTTGCAAATCCCTATTCTGTCTAATGAAATATAGAGCCATCCCAAAAAATCCTAGAATGTTAAAAATAATTAAGAAGTTCATAAATTTACTTTGATACATTCCTGATAATAGTGCACCAAAAAGTAAGATTGACAAGTATACTAGTAGATATTTAATTACATAAAAATTTTTTTTCATGTAATGGTATGATGCTTCAGAAAAAAATAACAAAACACCTAGAAATTGGATTAACCTTAGCATAATAGGTATATATTCACTTAGATTGCTTAAGTAATAAAATAATCCCATGAAAAAATATAAGTTGAAAAGAACTGAACTAAGCTGATTTAATTTAAATTTCATTCAGACTTCATTTCCTTAAACCTTGAAACTATCCAAGCTCCAACTATTATTAATTCATTTTTAGATTTTAGAATAAAATCATCACTAATTATAAAATCCTTCTCTTCTATAACTTTTAATAAATCATTATTCACATAGGTTTCAACTTCACATACAGAATGCCCTGATAATTCAAATAGTCTTAAATAATCATTATGTCTTAGTCTATTCATGTACATATACCTGTTCCCAGCTAAACTTTTCCATTCCTTTTCTGAATATTGTAAAAAGTTAATTTCAGAAATAGAGTTATCAGAATGTGAAAAATGATCTGTATAATCAATTCTGTTAATAAAAAGGCCCTCCTGTTTTGTTATTCTGTTTCCCTCTTTTAGAATATTAAGTAGTACATCCTCAGGTATATGCTCGAAAACAGTATTGGACACATGAAAATCAATAAAATCATCAGGCAAGCTTGTATTACTTGCATCGCAAGGAGCAATATATTCTATGTTACAATGATTAAGAAACTCATCTAAAGAAAATGAGGACTCAGTAACAAACCTTTCAAGTTCATCTATTCTATCTTTGACTGATATAGGTGCAAAGAGATTAATTACCTGACGCTTATTTTTTTTGATGTACTCTAAAACATCAATTACCAGTTCCTCTTTCAAATAAGGGTTTAAGTCTACCGTTATAATCTTTTCCGCACCCATTAACCAATATGAAATTGGCACAACTGGCATCCTTCCCGTTCCAGTTTCAAAAAATATTTTCCCTATAGGGTTAATCCCAAAATCTTTTATTTTATTCCATGATTCAATTGCAAACATCATTCTTTTCGTAGGGTTCGGATTTCTTAGATTACCATAATTTCTTTGTATCCAATAATAGAATGAGTACGATATGGATTTCGGTAGAATAGCTATCGCGTTTTGGATTTTAGACTTTGTTTTCCAGTGCACTAAATATAATTCTTATTGTTTTGTATCAGTTTAATTAAAATTATTTAACCTATTTTCTTAATGGCAAAACTAGGATTCTCACCTAATTCCATAGTTAGATAGATAATCTCCCAATTATGATTAACACAAAATTCATATACTGCTTCAATTACACCATATCGTACCATACCATTCCAATTACCTTTGATAAAATCGTGTCCAACAATTAATCCATCTGACTTTACTTTGCTACTAAAAAGTAATAGTTCTTTTTTTGTTGTTTCATAGGTATGATCTGTGTCTATATAAATCCAATCAAAATAATTATCAGAAAATTGATCAAATATTTCTGTTGAATATCCGTTGTGAATTTCTACTTTCCCATCAGCTATATGCTTATTGAACTTTGTCTCTACATCACTTTTCTTTTTTTTGTCATATCTTTTAGTTATCCAAATATCAACTAAATGCAATTTTTTTGGCTTATTAACATTTATAATTTGTTCGCTAAAACTACCTTCATCTACGCCTATTTCACATACATTACCATTTTTAGGCAAAAGTGTAATCAATTCTTTTCTATTGAGTAATATTTTAGCGTTTCCAATGTGCTTTTTGCTAAGTTCTATCTTAGGTATATCTTTTTCTACATTTGCCCAGTAGGTTTTCATAACTTTTTTAAAAATTCTAATAAATATATTTTTCATTTAGTTTCAGACTCCGTTTATGTAAAAAGTATACAGTATCATTTAATTAAAAACTGGTATTCCTGGATATAACGCTGAAGATTTATCTAATACATAAAGTTTTGTACCTTTTTGGCAAATAAATGAATCATTAATGGTTGATATAATTTTGTCAATTGTAAATGGATTATGTTTAGAATCGAAAGATAAATGAACCTTACCAGGTTGACCACTGCTAAATTGTGGTAAATATCTTTTATAATAATCGTCATCATAAAAGTAATCTGTGTTATTTAAATCTATTCCACATAAAATAATTTTTTTGTAACCAGCATATATTCCAAACGAAATAAGCATAGTAATTGAACTTCTCTTTGCAAAAAGTAGGTTGTTATCTAGTCCAAGCTTTTGGAAATATTTAATGCCTAAGTTGAATGTTTTTAAGTTTTTTCCTGGAATATTAATGTATTTTGGATAAAGTATTTGATTATCTTTTAATTTTTTTTGGATAGGATTTGGGACAGGCTTATCTGTATTAAAGTGATTGTAGATAATTAACTTATCTTTATATAAATGCCATTTGGAATCAAACATTTCATAAAAATATTTGGTCCGCTTATTTCGGCCTGAAAGGTCTAATTCAAACTTAAAATAATTAGGAATAAAATCATGTATTAGCCAAAAGTTAAACCCTATCGAGTCATGCTTTTCAATTTGGTCCCATTTTCGATCGGATATTTTATTTATTGAAGATCCACTTCCTAAAATAAATAGTATATCACTATTCTTTTCATTTTTAATATCTTCTTTTTGTAGTGGCAATAATCCTTCTCTTTTATTTCTGTAATCCCTTTTTTTTGAAGATATTAAATGATAAAAGTAAGAACTAGATACAAGTAAATGTTGGTTGAATAGGTAAATTTTAAGACTCTTTTAATGAAATGACTTTATTTATTCGGTCTAAACCTTGACATTAACTCTTGTGAGTTATCTGATATTTCTCTTGCAGGAGATCCGCCCAAGACAAGATTATCTCTACAATCCAATTTTAGAAAACTATATGATCCAATTATTACATTATCCCCTACATTTATAGATCCAATGATAGATGAGTATGGAAGCATTGTCACATTATTCCCTATATCTGAACCATTTTCATTATCAAATTCATGTCCCACAGTACAATTTTGATAAATTATAAACCCTTTACCAATATTATTTCTTGAACCGATAACAGAACCAGTACTATGAACCAGATAAAAACCCTCTCCGATAGAATTTGAAAAATAAATTTCACATGAGCATTGCGATCTGATTAAACCATGAATAGTTAAAATACCTTTCTCATCACCTTCATTGAAAAATATTCTACCTAGCCTATAGAGAAATATCGCTGTTTCATTACCGTTGCTAATTATTTTATCCACGATTAACTCTGGAATAATAGATGGATAATGATACCTCACATCTGTCAATGTTTTTTCAAAAGCAATTTTTATATGCTCTTCAGGGATTTTTATAGTGAAATTAAATTTTTTCAAATAGTTTTTGAGCTTGATATTTGTATTACCAGACATTCTATAAGCTACTTAAAATTTTATTTTTAGTAATTGAAAAGTGTGCAAAATCAAAGTCTAGCTGGGTATCTATATCAATTGAATCAATACTTGGCATTACATAAGCAAAAATTTCAGAATTAATGAAAAAGGTCTTCTCTTTCAAAAATACGTTTGAATCGCATATGTAAATTGCTCCATTGGGTTTATAATAGATTTGCAAATCCTGACTTCTGGAATTGACTATCTTGGCACTCAAAAAGTTAGCCATGCTTTTGTCTTTAGGTAAAATATTTGTGCATTGTGGGTTATCCTTTGTTTTACAAACAGAGATTACGGCTTTAGCTTTTTTTTCCTTGAGTATTTGAAACGCTTCGCTAATATGAGCACTATTTCGTAGTGGACTAGTTGGTTGCAATAGTGTTATAAAATCAAACTTTTCATTTATTTCATTTATTAAATGTTTTGCAACATCAAATGATTTAGCTTTATCGTCTGCTAAAACAGATGGCCTCCTAAGTGTTTCAGCCCCATATTCTTCTGATATTTTCATTATTTTAGAACAATCGCTTGTAACTATTGTCCTATCAATAAACCTATTTTTCTTACTTGCTTCGATCGTCCAAGCGATTAGTGGTTTCCCAGATAAGTTTAGAATATTTTTTTTTGGTAATCTTTTACTCCCTCCTCTAGCTGGAATAATTGCCAATACCTTTTTACCATCAATCATAAAATTTCAATAGCTTTTTTATATTCTGCCCATTGACCAATATCAACCCAATCATCCTCATCAATTGGGAATACACCTATTTTTCTATCTTGTTTTTTAGCATCTTTTATTAAATGAGTAATGTGATAAGTTTTGCTTTTTGGTATAAGTTCTAAAATATCTGGATTTAAAACATATAACCCTGTATTTATCAAAAAGTCATATTTTGGTTTTTCAATTATATGCGATAGATGACCATCATCATTTAGTGTACATGTCCCATAAGGGATGACATATTCCTTAGCAGATGCTATCAGTGTTATGTCATAGCATCCATCTACATGGAAGTTATAAATGCTTTCGTAATTAGTTTTTATGATAATATCACAATTTGTCACAAAAAAAGGTTCACTTATGATACCTTTTATAAACTGTAAACTCCCAGCAGTACCAAGTGGTTTTTTTTCCTCAATAAACTCTACATTATATTTATGATCAATTTCCTCAAAATATGCTTTAAGGATTTTACCTTTGTAATTAATTGTAAAAAAAAAGTTTAAACATCCAATTTTGGTAAAACGCTCAATAATGTGTTCAATAATCGATTTTTCATTAACTGGAATTAGCGGCTTGGGTAATATCTTGGTAAAAGGCTCTAATCTAGTTCCTTGACCGCCAGCCATTACTACAACTGGAACATTTAAATTGCCTATCTTATCATTTTTAGAAATATTAAAGATATTTTCCCATAATAAAATATCTTTTAAAACGCCATGATCATTAATTACAGGTATTAAATCAAATTTATTTTTTGTAAATAAACTTTTAGCTTCATCTTGATTATATTTTCCTTTTTTTAGAACTGTTGGTTTATTTTGATAAAAACCCTCAATTGAACTTGTCATTTCTGCACCACTCAATATTGCTTTACGCAAATCTCCATCACTAAATGTCCCTAACAATATTTTTTTATCATCAACAATCACCAGACATTTTTCACCTGATTGGTTTAATTTTTTCATTGCCTGTTTAATTGTTATATCTGATTTGGATGTAATATCATTCATAAGTTATAAAATTCTTTCTTTATTTCTTCGGGAAGCTTGTTATTCTTTAGTACTTCAAATATCTTTCTTGTTGCATTTCCATTACCAAATGGACTTGATACGGACTTTAAGTCAACACGGAATTGCTTACTAAAAAGAATGTTAATAGCATTCTTGATTGATAGTTTGTTAGGTTCACAATCGATGACGCTAGCAGCTTTTAATCGACCTTTTTGACGATCTCCAATATTAACTGTACCAACTTTTAATGAGGGCGCTTCTGCAATTCCACTTGAAGAATTTCCAATTACACCATCTACAAACTGCATAACAGATAAATAATTTAAATGACCCATTGATTTAAATACAATGGCTCTTTCTGAATTGTTTAATACAAATGATTGAATTAAACTAAAAATTGATCGCCCATCTGAATCTGCATTTGGCATGGTGAAAATTAAATTAACATCAATAAGATCAGCCAAAACCTCCAAAAGGTTTTCCATACTTTCTATGGAAGAATTTTTTTCTAAGGTCACTGGATGATAAGTGATTAAAAGATTTTTGGATAAGAAGTTTATACCTAATTTAGAAGATAATTCCTTTTTAGATAGGAGCCTCAAATTTTTAATAAGATCAACACCAAGTCCTCCAACATTATATACTCGGCCCGGATGCTCCCCTAATTGAATAATTCTTTTTTTATATTGATCTGTGGCTGCAAAGTGCCACCAAGACATTTTAGTTATTGAATGGCGAATACATTCATCAAAAGCGCCCTCAGTAGTTTCTCCACCACTGATATGAGCAATAGGTATGCGCGCAGTCACAGCAGCAAAAGAAGCTGCTAATATTTCATACCTGTCTCCAAGTAGAACCATTAAGTCAGGCTTTAAATCATACAATGCATCAGCAAATCCAATCATTCCTAGACCAGTAGATTTTGCAATTGAACTAGATGTATCCGCAGAGATAACCATTTCGATTTTTTTGTCAATCCGAAAACCATCCTTTTCAATCTCTTTGTAGGTTAAGCCAAATTCGGGTGACAAGTGAGATCCTGTAACAATAATGCACAGATCAAGACTCATATCATCTTGAATAGATTTTAATAGTAATGACAATAAACCATACTCTGCTCTAGTACCTGTCACTACGCAGATTTTTTTTAATTTATTAATCATCAGTACCGGTTTTATTCACATTATGTCTAAGTTTCCATTTACCACCTACATTACTCCAAAGATGTGGAGATCGAAATTCATCACAAAGTTTGTGGAATGAATCAGTTTCTATTCCCAAATACTTCATTATTTCATCAAAATAGCGATCTGGGAATTCTCCATCAAATCGCTTGACTAATGCTTGACCCTCTTCTCTGGTGAGATGGCGGTTACGAATTTCTTGAGATGCATCATAAGTAGCTCTTCCTATTCCAAACTTGATAAAGGTTGTGTAGTAGTGTAGGTCATCAATTTTATCATCAATACTGTTGTATTTGCTATACGTACCTTGTGTTCTAAATGGTCTTGCTTGAAATCCTGTGTTTTCAACAGAATAATAGTAAGCCTCTTGAGGGACCCACTTGAGATAATAACCTAGATAATGGATTTGTGTGTTGGCTTTTAAAAAATCATCAGCAGGAAGTGGTAAGAAAGTCATTAGATCTGTAAGACTAACATTATGTTCTTCCATGATTTTTTTGATTGGAACCCCAGCGATAAACATATCATCTATATTTTCCATGGTATGATATGATTTATCACGCAACGATGATGCATTGTCAGCAATTGGGTTGCCATATTCTGCTTCATTTTCTCCATAGAATACAAGATCTATACCAAACTTAGCTGCAATTTTTGGGGCAAGATTTTTTTGACCAAGAATAAATGTTTGAAAAGGATGCAATAAGTTTTCTATTGATAAACGTGTTAAAAGTCTCATCACCTTCCCATTTTGTAAATAACTTAAATTATCAAATCCACCAACATCGATCCAATTCTTGAAATTCTTATATCCATAGTCTGTATACAGAATTGGAGGCCAAGTACAGGTCAAGGGATTCATTCCATATTTGTATTTAAGAATGTGTGCTTGAAAAGCGCTGTCTTTACCTCCACTACCTGGAACCAAACAATCATATTGACCATCATTTCTACGATACCTATCCAAAAGATCTAATAATTCTTTTTCTCTGTGGTCCCAGTCAATATCTTTCTTTAGTTCTGCTTGATTACACGCATCACAGATTCCATCCTTATCAATCTGCATATATTTTGCACCTTCTCTATTTCTTGTATGCCGAAATTCTGGAACAGAAGCTGGCCTCTGGTTTGACATCACGCATCTTTTACAAAAAATAACTTCAGTTGGAAGGTTATACAATGTTTCCATCGATCTAAAATCTCCTTAAGTGGTTTTTTAATTCTTCATAAATCTTAATTCCAACCAAACCACTTTTTTCAGGATGAAATTGAGTAGCAAATACATTTTCTTTTTTAACAGCAGAACAGTATCGTTTACCGCCATAATTGGAAGAGGCAATAACCACATCTTCCTTTTCAGGTTCAACGTAATGAGAATGAACAAAGTACATGAAATCTCCACTTTTATTATTGCAAAGAAGACTGTTTTTCCACTTTTTATTTAATTGATCTATTCGATTCCACCCAACTTGAGGAATAGGATATTTATTATCATTGCTACTTTTCAAATTAAATTTTTTGACCCTACCCTTTAAAATACCAAGACCTTGATTAAATCCAAATTCATCACTTGATTCAAAAAGGAGTTGTAAACCCAAACATATACCAATAAACGGCTTTCCACCATCGACAAAACTGTGGATTATTTTATCAATACCCATATCTTTCAAATGAATCATTGCTTCCCCAAATGCACCAACACCAGGAAGAATAGCAGAATGAGCATTTAAAATTTGTTGTTTATCAGATGTAATTACAGAAGTGAGTCCTATTTTACTACATGCAGATTGGACACTGTATAAATTACTCATTTTATAATCGATTATAGCAACGTCCACAATAAACTATATCCTAATATTAATGTTATGTTCTAACATAGTTTTTTTAACCTTTGAAAGATTTAAATCTCCAAAAATTTTATGTGAACCACCCTTAGTCAAAAATTCAATATTACCCTCATTTTCATGATCTTCATAAAGTTTATTATTGAATTTTAAAGCTGCATAATGAAACATAGAGGCCGCGGAAACTGCATCTGCTCGACCATTTTTAACTGCTTTAACTAAATCGCCAGAGCTAGATGCACCACCGTGCGCGATTAACGGTATGTTTATCTCATTTGAAATTAATCTTATTAGTTCTAAATCCATGCCTGAACCTGTACCTTCCTTATCAATAGATGTGATTAAAATTTCACCAGCTCCCCGGTCCTCTACTTCTTTAATCCATTGTAATACATCAACCCCAGTATGCTCACGACCGTTATCTGTATAGGCAAGATAAGAGCCATCAGATTGTTTTATTGTTTCTATTGCTATTACAATGGTAGAAGATCCAAAAGTTTTACTAGCTTCATTTATAAAATTGGGGTTAGCAATTCCAGCGGTATTTATTGAAACTTTATCTGCTCCCGATCTAAGAACTCTATTAATATCATCTAAAGTCCGAAGCCCTCCTCCAACAGTTAACGGAATAAATATTTCTTTTGCTGTCCTCGTGACAATATCTGTTATATTATTTCTTTGATAAAGACTTGCCACAGTATCTTGAAAGAGTAATTCGTCAGCTCCTTCCTCATAATAGTAACGCGCAAAACGTTCTGGTAGACCAAGTACACGTAGCCCCTCAAGATGAATACCCTTGACGAGATTTGGCCCTTTGATGTCTAATCTGGGTATTAGTCGTATGTGTTTCATAAGATTAATAATCTATTAAATCATCTTTTTTATATTTTTTATGTGCGTTTTTACCAATTAAAGCATCCCATTTCATAGGCGAAACACCTGTTCCTGGGCGCTTTACAGCTATGTTCTTTTCAGTAAAAATATCACCTTTATCAATAAAAGTTTTAGCAACTATTGACTTTCTAGCAATAGTAATGTTCTTTTTTTCACTATCGCTCGGTCTCTTTATTCCATCCCCTATGGCTTTTTCAATATTTCTAATTGCATTAATCATAGATTTTAACTCATCTGGCTCTAAACTTGCAGCATGGTCAGGTCCTGGCAATGATCGATCTAATGTAAAATGTTTTTCTATTATTGCAGCACCCATAGCAGCTGCAGCAATTGACACCTCAAATCCAAGAGTGTGATCAGAATATCCTACCTCAACTTTTAATTCTTTTCTTAAAGTAAGCATGGCTTTTAGATTAACGTCATTTGCTGGTGTAGGGTATTCTGTATTACAATGCAATATTGTGAGGAAATTTCTTTTAAGACCTGCATCAAATAATATATCTGCAGCATTCTTAGTCTCTTTTAATGTTGCCATCCCTGTAGACATAATAACAGGCCTTTTCATAGCCCCTACTTGGCGCAAGTAAGGTAGATTTGTTATCTCTCCAGAAGGAATTTTCCACCTTTTAAGCCCCACCTCCTTTAATATTTTTATACTCATATCATCAAAGGCAGTTGACATAAATTCAATTTTTTTATTATCACATTCTTTTCTTAAATCTTTAAAAGAATGCAATGGTAAATGAATTTTTTTTGCCATTTCTAGCTGAGATTCATTTTTGCTTGTTGTTTGCAATTGGTATGCTGCTTTTTCAGCATTTTTTATCATTACTAATTCAGGAACTGCAGTTTGAAATTTAACAGCATCTGCACCTGCCTGTTTGGCAATTTTAATCATGGAAATAGCCCTATCAAAAGACCCATTATGATTTACTCCTGCTTCGGCGATAATGAATACTTTATTCATTTAATTTTTCTAAGTACTTTTTCCCACGATGTAAAGCTTAAAGCTCTGTCATCGATCCAATAATTACCCACTGGTTTTCCAAGGATAACTTGATCGTATGGAATATGATGATCTTTTAGCCATTTAATTGTCATCTCATATTCATTCCAAGTCCTAGCAGAATAAATAATAATTGTATGTCCTTGCGAATGAAGTAGATCTAAAGCTTCTTTTGCTCCATGAATTGGCTTTGCCATACTCCTGCTAAATGTCTTCTCTTCTGAACAAATAGTTCCATCAAGATCAACTATCAATTGCATGAAACACCTCCCTATAGCATCTTGTCATAATTAACTTTTTGTACTTTTTTTTTGTTTCTAATTTTAAACCTAAATAATCTCTTATCATAATCAAGGGTATATCAAATCCAGCTTCAATTGACGCAATAACACCACCGCCAAACCGAGGGTTAATTTCCAAAAAGTATAGTTTATCATTTGATCTAATAAATTGCAATGTTATCGGTCCAAATAAATCATACTTTGATAATACTTTTTTTGTTTCTGTCAGAATTTCATCGTCATCGATAATTGTAGCTGTTGTTGATTCTCCACCAGTTACTTCTGTTCTAACTCTTATAACTGCACCAATAAACTCTTTATTTCTTGATACATAAGCATCGACAGTATATTCTATTCCTTTTATATATTCTTGGAAAACGTATTTAGTTTTATCTCTTTTGGAAAGAAAAATACCCATTTCGGTTTTGTTCTGAATAATATGAGTGTCTTTAGAAGAGCTACCTTTTTTCGGTTTTACAAAAATTGGATAGTTAGTAGTTGAAAATGGAATAAGATTTATATTCTCACTACTACAGACTTCAAACATTTTCTCTTTGTCAAGGAAGATTTGACATGCACCAACCGATGACGTAATCAAATTTAAACTTGGGAAGAGATTATTAAGATGCCCAAGAGTGATCGTTGCGTCATCAACATTGGCTATTACCAAGGATATATTTTTTGTATCTATAATACTTTTCAAATCATCATAGATACTTTTATCACTCCACTTTTTCCCATTAATTACCTTACCAATTGCAATAAATGGTACTTTATCATTTAATTCATAGGTGAAAACCTCTATGTCAATATTGTTTTTTTCCCCTGCTTTAATAAATCTTTCTGCTAAAGAGACTCTCTTTGCTCCACCGAGAAAAAGTACCTTAAACTTTCTCATCAAGACAAATTCATAATTGTATCTACAATCCTATCAATATCTTCTTTTTTTAAGCTTGCACTTGATGGAAGACAAAGACTATTACAAACTAAGTCCATTGCTAAATCTATTTTGAAATTCTGACAATGAATATATGGTTCTTGTAGAGAATTTAATATCCAAACGGGTCTAGTTTGTATGCCTTCTTTTTCAAGTTTAATCATGAGCTGCTCTGGTGTCATTGTAAAACGCTTTGTATTTATTTGTAATAAATTTAACCAATGGTTGTTTCTTGCATAATCTGGAGTTTGAGCAAGATTTAAACCGTTGATCTTTTCAAAAGAATTAGAATATCTATCATGTATTAGCTTCTTTTTATCTAATATTGCTGGCAATTGCTCTAACTGGGCCACACCTATTGCAGACTGAATATTTGTAAGTCTAAAATTGTAACCAATTTCATTATGCCTGTAACGTATTGGATCATCTTTTGCTTGAGTTGTAAGATATTTAGCTTTTTCTGCAATATCAAATTCATCCGTTAAAATCATTCCACCGCCACCTGTTGTAATAATTTTATTACCGTTAAATGATATACATCCAACTTTACCAATTGTACCTGAATGCTTACTTATATTTTTACCATCCTCGTATAAAGTCCCAAGACTTTCGCTTGCGTCTTCAACAACAGCAATATTTCTTTCTTGGCAAAATGGAATTAATTCATCTAACCATACAGCATTTCCCCAAACATGTACAGGAAGAATGGCTGCTATTTTTGCTTTACTTTTTTTATTGTAAGAAAATCCATTTTTAAAAAAGGTCTCTTTTTTGATAAAGTCTATTGTTTTTTCTGGGTCTATATTGTAGTAATGGTCTGAATCCATGAATATTGGCGAAGCGTTATTGTAGTGGATTGCATTAATTGGTGCTATAAATGTAAGAGTTGGCACAATAACCTCATCTCCCGCACTTACCCCAACCAAACGCAAACTTACTTGTAAAGCTGAGGTTCCATTTACACATGCGATAGCAAATTTCGAGTTGGTATATGATGCTATTTTTTTTTCAAACTCTTCAACATAACTTCCTGCAGATGAGACCCATTCAGTATCCACACATTCTTTCACATAATCTAACTCGTTACCCTTTAAGGAGGGGACTGATAATGGTATGTAATCACTCATTTAACCAAAGAATAATTAATATTGTAATTGCCATAGTAATCTTTATTTTCATCAACATGCGAGAATTTTTTATTTTTAATTTCCGATATTATTTCTTCAATTCCATCATTTATTGAAAATTTAGGCTCAAATCCTAATACTGAATTTACTTTTGAGAAATCGACTCGATAATTGCGAGGATCGCTACCATGTTCTTGATATTTTACGGTAGAATTGGGAATTTTTTTTGTAATCATATTTACAATCATCTGTTTTGTTGCATTGTTTTTTTCTCCACCAGCATTAAAAACCTCCCATCCTGTTTTTTCATCTGGAGCTTCAATTACCAACTTAATTAATCTAGCAAAATCTTTAACATGACAGTAGGGCCTCCAAGTATTTGCATCGTAAACTAGTAAGTCATTCCCAATGGACAATTCTCGAGTAAATTCATTAACAGTTAAATCAAATCGCATGCGATCAGAAAGGCCGAATGCAGTTGCAAAACGTAAAATGGTTGGTTTCATGTCTGTTTTTTCTTTCAATGACATAATATAATTCTCTGCAGCAACTTTTGATTTTGCATACAATGATAAAGGCTTAAGATCAAAATTTTCATTTGCAATTTGACTTGATTTGATAAGACCATAATTAGAGCATGTTGAAACAAATATAAACTTTTGAGAATTATTTTCAGCGCATATATCAATTACGTTTTTAACACCGTAATCATTAATTATTTTTGATTCTTCAGGATATTTTTTTGTTATCGGATCACCAACTAAACCTGCTAATAGAACAGTAGCGTAACACTTTTTAATTTCTTGCTTAATAATTTCAGAATCTATCATGTCTGCTTCTATAAAAGTATATGAATTAGCTGGAATGCTTAAGCTTTTTACATTTTGGTATAAAAGTCTGTCATAAGAAATTACGTGATATCCAGATGAAATTAGCTTTGCACGCACTACTTTCCCAATATAACCCTCTCCTCCAATGAGAAGTACTTTTTTCATTTAGTGTTCCTTTTTTTGAAATAGATAGGTAAAGAAATTATCTATATTTGAAAAATTATGTTGTTTTATATTTCACTTAACTATTTAAATAAAACCAAAGAAATATTATTTGTTTATTAATCCATTAATTCGAGAGTCTAAAACCTCATGTAAAGGTAAGTCATTTGATATTGGATTGAAATCAAGCATTGACTGTTTAATTGTTTTATGATAATTGGACTTATCCATCTTTAAAAGATCAATTACAATATTTTTAAAATCTTTATATTTTTCCGATTTAAGAACCCATTGTAAATCTTTAGTCCAATATTCACAATGAGAAAAAAAATCGCAGAAAACAACTTTTTTTCCCCAACCAAGCGCATCTATTGAAGTGGTCGACACGTAGGTTGAAAATATAATTTTACTTTCATCCATAGCTCGATAAGTTGAAAATTGATTTGGATCGTGTGGAATATATTCTACATTACATTTCATAATATCTTCAAAGAATTCTTTCTCCCAATCTTTTTTTGCGTCTTTTGAATGCTCTTGCGGTCTAAAGGCTACTACAACTGATAGACCCATTTCTATTGCTAGCCTATTTATCATTTTTGCTTGTATTTCTTGGGATTTAATAACTCCTCTCCTCAAATCAGAAAGATCTTTAGTTTCCATCTCAAAAAAGAGGTTTGGAACTTGGGAAACAATACATAGATCATACTTTTCAACTTGAGGATCTTTTCTGAAATTTTTTGAAAAAAACCCTCCTAGAAAAGAACCATGGCAATGAATATTATTGTTATTAATGTTATATTGGGAAAACAGCTTTTTCTCTCTTTTGCCAAATAAATAATGCTCAACATTAGATTTAACCATGTTTTTTAAATAAAAACTTCTTGAATCCGTCCACGGAATCGAAATGAATTTTATACTAGGAAAAAGATTAGATAGTTCGCCATAGAGCGATCCACTTTGACCTTTTAATGTTAATACTACCTTTGGATTGACAGATTTAATCAAAGCATAGGAATAACTAAGAACTGTTATTGGAGTCTTGAAATGAGCACTTCTATTTTTTATAAAAAAAATTAAACAATCGACTAAAATTTTTATCGTTATATGGTAAGATAACTTATATTCAATTGTAGTATTAATTTTGCATGAGGATAATATTCTTTCGATAAAAAAGCTTTCTCCATCTTTACTCCAAATACAAATCTTGTTTTTTTGAGGTTTTTTAAAAGAGATTTTCTTTAACATATTAAATGTTATTTTTCAAAGAAGTCATCAGAAACTTTTTATTTAGAGATTACTTCAAATAATTTATTTAATCTATTATTTCTAAAAATAAGATTAAGAAATTTATGCAATTCTAAACTTATATACCGCTCCATAATAATTACACTTGTCAGAACTACTAATATATTTATTAAAAGACTTATTAAAACTAATCTGAGGTCATTTATCATACCAAAATAAATGATATCCGTGATGATAATTATAGATCCTATGGTTAATCCTGGAATTAAACTAAAAAGGATTTTATTTTTCTTTCCAAGAAATAGTTTATGATTTTTAAAGAAATAGATGATGAATGATGACAAACAACTACAAATTAGAACAATAATTAAACCATCCAAATCGTAGCTTCTTGAAACTGGCAGTGCAAAAATAATAATCAATATTGCTCTTAGTGCCGTTGCCGAGGTAATTATTTTTGGTTTACCAATTGCGCTAAAAAATGAATTGAAGGGGTAGGATATAGTTTCAAGAAATGTTAATAATAACAGTCCCTTCATGTATGGAATTATTGGCTTCCAAGCAATTCCCAGTATGAAAAAAATAAATTCATCGGTGTATATGTATACAAGTGATATTAATACTCCAAAAAAAAATGAAGTATGTTTTATTACCAATAAAAAGTTTCTCATTAAAGCAGCCTCATCATTTTGCAACTTCGAAAAAACTGGGAATATCAATTTAGAGTATAATTTTTGAAATTGAGAAAATTGACCTCTTGTAAATGTATTGGATCTATTAAAGTAACCTAAAACTGTAACATCCCAATATCGGCCAATAAATAGGTTTAACCCCTGCCTCTGAACAAAATTTAGAATAGAAGATAATAATACCCATTTACCAAAATTAAATAAATCTAATATTCTGCTTAATGAAAAGCTGATCTTTGGTCGGTAAGGATGAACTATATAGGAAAAAACTACCATTAATAGGTTTTGAATAAGATAACCATATAAAAGCGCATAAACATTGCGATAGGTATATGCTAAAAAAATAGTACAAAACGTTGAAATAATCTTAGGTAGCACATTAAGATAATATAATTTGTCAAGATTTAACTCTTTACGATATAGGACCACGCCAATATTTCTGAAAGCAAGAACAGATACTGACAAACATGAGAGACGTAAAACATTTGAAGTCCCATTTATTTTCAAAAGCTGCTCAATAATCGGAGCAATCAGATACAATATTCCTCCTAATATTAAGTATTTGAATAATTCAAGCGTCCAGGCTGAATCTAGGTCAGAAGTATCAACATCTTCCTTTTGAATTATAGCTCCTTCAAATCCAGTAAATGTTAATATCATAGCTAAAACAATTATAGAATTTGCTATACCATACAATCCGAAATCATCAGGAGTTAATAGCCTTGAAATAATTACTGCACTAAGAATGCCAATAAGTTTTAGTGAGAATATTTCAAAGGAAGCCCAACGAATCCCTCTAGTTATTTTTTTTGATATATCAGATAACAATTAGAGATTTATGTGCTTGTTTATTTCATACAGCTGTAAAAAATTTCAGCGACTTTTTCATCAGCTTTTTTTGTATTATAAAAGTTCTCAAAGTTGGTTTTATATTTAGAAAGTTTATCAATCATTGTTTTATTAGTTTTATAATTTTTTAATATAGATACCAATTTGGTAAAAGATTTTATTGACATCGCTAAATCTAAATATTCAATAAAAGAACCATAACTGCCATTATCTAATCTATAATAAACCCCTTTTTCATAACCCATTTCACAAAAGTAATATTCAATTACCGGTTTATTCATCAAATGCGCATCAAGTAATGCAGACGTGTACATTCCTACAACGATATCCGATATCTTTACCAGTGACAAGGTTTTTTTCAAAGAAATACTATAACTACATTTACTTCTGTTAAGATAACTTTTTAAAATAGATAAATCATCTCTTGGGTGAGGTTTAATCAATAAATAGTGACCCGTCTCAGTAGCCGCGTTAATTATATCAATAATTATTTTTGAATAAGTCTCCTCTGATAAGATATTATCGTCATGTGGCCTAGTTAAAAAAAGTAAAATGCTTTGATTATTGCGTTTAAACTTGAAATCACTTTCTGCCTTTTTATCATATGAAATTAAAAATCTTATCCAATCTTTATTATATCTAGGAACACCTACAACCTTAATATCATGTTCATTTTTTCCTTTTCTAAATTCTTTAGTATATTTGTCATTTACTAGATAAATATCATAGTTATTAATAATGTTACTTATTCCCTTCACCGAATTTTTATCAACCATAATATGAGTTCCGCTAGTATGAGGGAAAGATACGACTTTTGCATGTTTGCACTTTTTTTGAAAAGCATTTTTCAATAGAGTATCTCTATTATTATCTTTAAGTATCAGTCCAATTTCTTTTGGATCTAGATCAACATAATTAAAAAGTTTCCTAGTTATGTACAATCTAAGAATAAAATTGTAGATAGCACTTTCTTTCAGATATACTAAATATTTTTCAATTAAATATCTTAGCAAGTTTATGAAATATTTTTTACCTCTATTTGAATTAGTACTTTTAATGTTTTTTGCTAATCGATTATTAAGATTTTTTACAGAAAGTTGACCTTTTTCTAAAATACATATATTTACAGAGGATATGCTTTCCAATATCTTAATATATGTGCCTTCTTGAATGATAGTGTTATGAAGTCCCTGGGATAGTATAAATGTATGTATTTTAATATTTTGATATTTAGAATGGAACTTATGCAAAGCAGGCAGCACCCATTCAAGCTCACCAATTGAGGAGCCAATTAGGACTAGTACACTTTTTTTATGAATAGATTGCACACTCAAATACTTATTTTAAGAAACTAGAAAAAGATTTAAGGAAGTATTCTACGTTCATGAGTTTCCAATAAAGTGCAATATTTTCCTTATAATTTTTAACTGAAGATTTTTTTAGATGTAGATGTTCGAATAAAAAATTAATCTTATTTCCCAAGTTTATTTTGGCTGCTTCATTTGGATAACCCGAAAAACCCTGTTTGTCAAATAATAGATGGTCACCAAACTTTTTTAAAAACAACTTTTTTAATAGCGGTTTTGTTGACATATGTGATTTTTGATCTTGAATATTAATTTTATGCTTTGCAGGGAGATTTAAAGCAAATCTGATCATTTCATAACTTAAAAAAAAGGACCTAGACTCAACTGAATTGACCATGGACATTGTATCCGAAGAACGAATACCTACTGATTCTAATTGTATTATCGTATCTGCATACATAACTGTTTGAAGCATTTTTTCATTGGGATCATTTTCAAAATTATATAGTTTAGAAAATTCTAACCATTTGTCATTGATTGCACATTTCAGACTTTCTGGAGACCAGTTTTGGAACTCAGCATTTAAAGAGACAAAACCACTATAGGCAGATGGGTTAACTTTTGGAAAGCTTGAATATTTGTCATTTAATGTCTTATAAAATTCATATCCGCCAAAAAGTTCATCTGCACCATCCCCACCTATCAAAACTTTTATCTCTTTTTCTTTAATATATTTACTCATTATAGCTTGCGATATAAATGAATGAGTAGATAATGGAGCACAAGCTACTTTGTAACATTGAGGAAAGAAGTCCGAAAAAATATCTTCATTTACCTTAATAGTATCAATATTCCTTCCTAACTTTTCTTCAAAACCTTTCATTTGAGTATTGGTTTTATCTTTTCCAGGAAACTGTAATGATATGAAACCCTTTGGGGGTTTGTATTCTTGCATGAAAAAGCTTATCAGTGAGGAATCTACTCCTCCGCTAAAAACAGAATAATAATCAATTGAAGGGGCTAATAATTTTGCAGTGTTCTTAAAAACCTCTTCTAGCTCCTGAACTAGAGAATCTGAGCTTTTAGATTTATTTTCATCTATTAGATCTGGATCAATTAAATCACCGGGTTTTATTTTTGTAAGAATTTCAAATTTTCCTGATCTCAATTTATAACTCATTAAATGACCAGGTGGAATTAATTTTACTTTTTCAAAGGTCGTATTTGATGGTGTGAGTAAATGTCTTGTAAAAAAGTATTCTTTTAAAATTTCTTTATTTATACCAATTGATGGGACTAATTCTAATATCGGTCCAATTTCTGATGAAAGAATCAAAAACCGATCGTCTTCATAGTAATAGAGAATTTTTTCTCCTATGATATCTCTACCAATTATTAATGATTCTAAAATGTTATCATAGACCACATAGGCAAACATGCCTCTTAACTTTTTAAATATATCAATAGGTTTCAGCAACTGATGTAGGTTTACAAGTGTTTCAGTATCAGAATCGGTAGATGATGAAATACCCTCCTTTTTTAAATATTTTTTATTTAGATCACCATGGTTATATACTTCTCCATTAAGAACCAAATCATACCTTTTACTTTTTGAAAGGTGGTAAGTATTAAGATGTTGATTAGGGTCGCCTGTAATGGATAGAACTGTTTGTCCAAAAAATAGAGAATCATCATTGTATATATTATAAAAACTAAAATCTGGTCCTCTGAGAGTTAACCTCTTTAAGGCACTCTTACAATGATCTAGATTTAATTTATCTTTTTTTGAATGAACTATTAAAATTCCGCACATATACTTTTTCCGTGATTAAGTTCATTTCCTATTTTCTATTACTCTATTAACTATACTTTCTGAAGTGAGATTGATATTTTGAAACAGGTAATCAGGTGTGCCAACTAAACCACAAAATTGATCTTGTATTCCCATTCTGATTAACTGTGCATTGCTATGTTCTGAAATTACCTCAGCAACTGCACTGCCAAGTCCACCAATTATATTATGTTCTTCAACAGTAATTATTAGACCTGTTTCATTTGCAGACTTAATAATTGCATCTGAATCTATTGGTTTGATTGATGCCATTTGGAGTAGTCTAACATTTAATCCAAAATTTTCTTTTAACTCTCTGATTGCCTCAAGCCCTTGGAACATCATGGTTCCTGTAGTAATTATTGTTGCATCACTACCTTTACTTAATTGAGTAGCCTTTCCAATTTTAAATTTATCCTTATCATAAATATTGATATCTTGATCAATTGCTGAGTTTCTAATGTATACTGGCCCGGTAAGATTAATTGCAGCTTCAATCACTTGCTCAGCTTCTATATTATCACCAGGAACCAAAACTGTCATATTTGGAATTGCTCTCATGATTGCAATGTCCTCAACAGTATGATGTGTAGGACCAGCAGACCCAGCACTAAGCCCAGCATGCGACACAACAAATTTTACATTTAAATTTGGATAGGCAACATCTGTTCGCACTTGCTCGCATGCCCTCATTGCAATAAATGCCGCAAATGAATTGACCACAGGAATTTTACCCTCTAATGCAAGTCCTGCAGCAATGCCGACCATATTTTGTTCTGCAATACCGACTTGAAAGTATCTATCTGGAAAAACATTTTGAAAATGCTCTGATTGTGTAGAGTCAGCTAAGTCGGCCTCAAGTAAAATTATATTTTTATTCTCATGACCAAGTTTAGTAATGCGTCTACCATACGCCTCTCTAATTCCACTTAACATTAAAGTAAATCCTTATAGTTTTCATATTCTTGAACTTCTTCTAAAGCCCTATCAGCAAATTGTGCGATTGAACCACCGCCATGCCATTTATTATCATTCTCCATAAAGGAAATACCCTTGCCTTTAACTGTGTTGCTGATTATCAATGTTGGCATTCCTCCATGGCTTATCGGCTCTTCAAAGGTATTAATTATTTCTTCCATATTATGTCCATTGATTTCTTTAACAAACCACCCAAAAGCCTCCCATTTATCTTTATATGGTTCTAGAGACATTACATTCTCAGTAGGTCCACATTGTTGAATTCTATTTCTGTCAACTATGCCAATTAAATTATTTAACTTATATGCAGAAGCAGACATTGCAGCCTCCCAAATTGATCCTTCCTGAGTTTCTCCATCACCCATCATTACAAAAGTCTTAAAATCACATTTATCAATTTTAGCTGCTAGAGCAATTCCAACACCTACGGAGAGTCCATGACCTAATGAACCAGTACTCATTTCAACACCCGGCATTTTTTCTAAATCAAGATGTGCTCCAAAGTTACTTCCATTCATTCTAAAGGTCGAAAGTTCATCAGCGCTTATAAAACCCTTCATATGCAGAACTGATAAAAGACCAAGGCTACAATGACCCTTGCTCAGGATAAATCTATCTCTTTTCTCATTATCAGGATTATTTTCATCTATTTTCATAATTCCAAAGTACAATGCAGTTAGAACATCTACTGCTGATAATGATCCTCCGGGATGACCCATTTTGGATTTTATAAGTGTCTTAATTATTAAGTATCTAGCATAATTAGATATTTTTTGAAGTTTTTCATGCTTTTTCATAATTGTATATTTTTCTAAATCGATAATGAATTCTCGAATTAGTCATTTTCCCGTTTTATTAAAAATTCAGCAATATCAAAGTCGATTTCACTATCAATATCTATAGCCTCATCTTGAGAAATTATATGGTATTTAACATTATCTCCAGTCAAAGATTCAGTATCAAATATCGTTTTACGTCTGCATACAATGACATTTGATCTAACATATGCTTTTTCATAGTTTTGCCTTGCAATAGGAGTAACCTCTCTTCCTGATTCACCGAAATACGAAACTAACTTACTAGAGCTATTGTCATTGATAATTTTCAAAGCCTTATATGGATGCTGCCTCATCTCAGAAATTACAACTACTGAATCTGCGTAAACATCATTAATCAAAATTTCTACAGCCTTATCAATATCACAAGTTTTTTGTAAGGGTGATGTTGCAAGCAACCTTACTATGATATCTGGAGTGTACTTTTCTTTTTCTTCAAGCCATTCAAGCATATGTTTCACAAAATCAAATTCTGGAGATAAATCTTTAGAAAGACCAACAGGCCTAAGGTATGGGACCTCAGCGCCAAAAGATTTTGCGATTTTTGCATATTTATTGCTATCTGTTGAGATAATGAGACGATTTATATACTTTGAATCATTGGCGGCATTAAGAATCCAGCCAATTAATGGAAGACCATCTAATAGTTTTATATTTTTATCTGGAACACCTTTTGAACCAGACCTTGCCCCAACGATACCTAAAATCTTAAGATTTAGCGACATTATACTTCTCTTTAATTATTCTAAGTATAGATTTATAATGCCTAGCATTAATACTGTTCTCTTTAGCTTTAGTCACGATTGCTAATGTAATTGCTTCAATCTCAGATGGTTTACTCTGCCTTAAATCTCTTGCTAAAGACGTATTCAAATTATGTGGTAATCTATCTATATCTTTAATTGTTTGGGAACCTTTAATTTTAATGCCAATGCTTTTTGCAACTTCAACACCTTCTTCAACTAGTCCAATAAGAACATTTCTTGAATCCTCATTATCTCTGATTTCACCAATGGGTTTTTGGTAAGCAGCTGTAGCTGATGCAATTGCTCCAAGTCTAACTAATTTCTTCCAAATAACTTCATCATGACTTGGATAAGTAGTTACAGAAATATCTAATGAACTTATAACCTTTACCAACCGTTCCATTATTATTTCTTCAACTTCCTTTTCTTTTGAAAGGTCAATATGCGCTCTCTGTTTTTGTGGCTGACAAATTTTCCCGTTACCATCCCTAAAAACCTCAATAGAGCCTATGCTTCCATTCAAAAATTTTGAACCAAAGTGCTCTATGATTTTCTCTCTGCTGCCCAGTCCATTAAGTAGAGAAACAAATGCTGGATCACCTATTTTTTTCTCTTCTATTCTATCAAATGATGCTAAAAGGTAGGGATATTTAGTAGTGAAAAAAATATAATCTACAGGTACATCTAGTACGGGCTTCGCCTCGACAAATTGTCTGAAATTGCCATAATTTGAACTAGAAACTAGAAGACCCTTTTGATTTATAGCTTTGGCTGACTTGTTGGAGGAAATTGCAATAACTTCATATCCTTTTCTTGATAATAGCGCTGATATCAACCCCCCTATTCCTCCAATTCCAATTATTGCTATTTTCAAAATCTACAAAATATAAAAAATTATTATTACGTTTATTCTATGTTTAACTATCCTGGCCAAGGATATTTTTTTATAATATTTTCTATAGGCTCTGTGCCCCATCCTGGTCTATCAGACAATACAACACAGCCATTTTTTATTTTGGGAGGATAAGTAAAGAGATCATCTATCCATGGAACATCATCAACATCAATTTCACAAATTTTTAAATTTGGTGTGATCGCACAAAAATGCGTGCTTATTGCTGTTGATAAATGCCCATTATAATTATGTGTACATACACTCATTTCATAAGAGTTCACTAGTTCAGCGATTGAACGCGATTTAGAAATGCCATTCCATATAATATCAATTATAACAATATCCATTGACCTGTTTTCAATGAAAGGCCGATACTCCCTAAGTCCGTACAGGTTTTCACAGGAAGCCAAAGTTTGAGGGATTCCATTTTTTATATCTTTCAATGAAATCGGATCATAAGAATCTATTTCAACCCAAGAAAGATTATAATCTTCTATTGACTTACATACAGTTTTGTAACCATCAATTTTAAAATTGAAATTTAAATCAAGTGATATATCAATATCTGGACCTACTGCCGATCTAAAATTTGAAATCCATGAAACAATATGATTTAATATTTTCCTATCTAAATTAAGTTCTGGCCCTCCTTGGCTTCTTGCATAGCCAGGCATGTAAACATAAGGATCGTCCACTAAAACACCAATATTTGTCTTAATATGCTTATAACCTGAAGCTAATATGTCTTCTGAAAACCTGTATAGATCATCTATTTTTCTTATAGCGGGTTTTTTGATAATTTCGCTAGCTCTTACTCTTGAAGTACCACAATGAGACCAATATAAGGGAATCTCTTTATTTATTTCCCCTCCAAAAAGACTATATACTGGGGAGTTAAGCATCTTGCCCTTAATATCCCAAAGTGCATTTTCAATTCCTGCTAGTACTTTGTGAATTACCCCTGATGAACTTTGTTTTGTCCTAGCATGCAACATTTCCATTAAACGCAAGATATTATTTGGGTTCTCTCCAATTAATAATGGATAGATATCCTTAATAACTCCAGTCATACTTTGAGGAGAACCATTTGATTCAGAACATTCACTCCAACCGAAAATAGCCTCATCAGTTGAAATTTTTATAAATGTCCATGGCCTCCATCCAGCATCAACATGAAATATTTCTAGATTTGTAATTTTCATTATCCTAAATAACCTTAAAACTACTTACTATCTGCACTATCTAATAAGACCGAAATATTTTTTAATTCAGAATACACGTCTAATGCTTCCACTCCTGGCTCCCTAGTGCCATTACCTGAAAGTCCAAAACCACCAAAAGGCATGTGCGGTTCACTGCCATAAGTTCCTGCATTTATATTTACAACTCCAACCCTTACACTTTGAGCAAAATTCATTGCTCTTTCAATATTATTTGTATGTATTGCAGCTGTCAAACCATATTCCCCGTTATTTGTAATATTTATAGCTTCATCTACACTGCTTATTGGGTGAAGACTTGCTACAGGACCAAAAATCTCGCTGCATACAAGGTCTGAATCATTTGATAAACCATCAATTATTGTGGGTTCTATATAATAACCAGATGCTAATTCAGACTTATTTGATCTCCTACCACCACAAATGATATTCCCACCCTCTTTAGAAGCATTATCAATACTATTTAAAATGTTTTGAAACTGTTTTTGATTTATTACAGGACCTAGATCACAGTCTTCTCCAATGCCTAATTTCAAATTATTAGCCTTATCTATGATTAGCTTTTTAAATTTTTCATAGATATTACTAAAAACTAATATTTTACTTCCAGATGCACACCTCTGTCCGGCATTACTAAATGCAGATAAACTAGCCCACTCAACTGCGTTATCAAGGTTTGCATCATCGCAAACAACAAATGGATTTTTACCGCCAAGTTCAAGAGATACCCTTCCCATCCTTCTTCCCACTTCAGTTGCAATAATTGTACCAACATGTGTGGATCCTGTGAAACTGACTACTGAAACCTTTTTAGATTTAACGATAGAAGAACCCGCTGGCGATCCTGTACCTTGAATTACGTTGAAAACCCCATCTGGAATGCCAGCTTTTTTTGATAGCCTAGCGATTATTAACGCGATTTCTGGGGCATCTTCTGATGCTTTTAATACAATACTATTTCCACAAATAAGAGCTGGAAAAATTTTCCAAGCAATATTTGCTATTGGAGTATTTGCCGGTACAATCAAACCAGCTACCCCAAGAGGGGTTCTGACTGTTTGGGAATATTTTCTATATACTCCAGAGGTCAAAGTACGTCCATAAAACCTCCTACCTTCGCCAGCAAAGAACTGACCTTGCGCTATAGAACCAAGCACTTCACCATGGGAATCTTTATATGATTTTCCTGTTTCTCTTGCAACACATTTTGCAAGAAAGCTAGTGGAGTTTATCATTTCTTGGACAAAATTATATAAAATATTACCCCTATCTACTGGAGTCCTCATAGCCCATTCACTAAATCGATCTTCCGCTATATCGATGGCATAGTCCACATCATGCTGGTTTGAATCAGCAATAAGGCAATCAACTTCTCCACTATGTGGATTTACTTTATTTATCCATTTATCAGAGGATGGCTCTACTTCAGAACCATTTATCCAATTATTTATTTTTTTTGTATCAAAGCTCATATTGATGTCCATCCTCCGTCAATAATTAAATTTGAACCTGTCATGTAATCAGAAGCTTTGCTAGATAAAAAGATAATTGCACCGTTATAATCACTTTGTTTTGCCATCCTGCCTATTGGTATTCTTGATTCGTATTGGCTCAGAAACTCTCTATCTTGGTTATTAAAGACCCCAGCAATTGTCAAAGTATTTACTCTAACTTTTTTTTCAGCCCAATAAACAGCTAGATATCTTGTGAGATTTAGTAACCCTGATTTAGAGCACGAGTAAGCAATAGGTTTATAAAAATTCTCTCCCTTATTCCTCCTATATTCATACATGCTTTGATCAGGAGACACAAGGCCATATATTGAGGATATGTTTATTATTGACCCTTTTTTCTTTTTTGCCATTTCAGCTCCAATTATCTGACAGCAAAGGAAAACACCTTTTAAATTGACGTCTAATACTTTATCCCAGGTTTGTTCAGGATAATCTTCAAAATTGCATGCATCGATTGAAGATGAATCTGGGTTTGAATCAATACCTGCATTATTTATCAAAACTGTTGGGCTACCTGCAAAATTCTTGATACCATAAAGAGCATTTTGAATAGATTTCTTTTTTGTAATGTCTGTTTCAATAAAAAGATACCTGCTTTCATACTTGATTTTGAGCTGTTTTGAGTTATCAGACTGCTTGATATCAAGGCCTATTAATTTAGATGCCCCACATTCCAATAAGAAATTAGCATATTCAAATCCTAATTGACCATTAACCCCAGTGATAACAATATTTTCATTATCTAAATTAAAAAGATTATTTTCAGTAGACATTTTTATTCCTGGCATTATATAAAAGATCGCAAATCTCCCTAACAGCCCCTTTACCTCCTTTTCTTTGAGTAATAAAATCTGTGTATGGAATGACATCTTTATGAGCATCGTTTACTCCTATTGATATTCCTACAATTTTCAATGCATCAATATCATTGATATCATTACCTACAAATATTGTTTCTGATAATTGAACTCTATTTTCTGAACAAATTTCTTGAATAGTTTTTGATTTGTTATCGATATTTTGAAAACATTTAATATTTAACTTGTTCGCTCTTTTACTAACGACTGGATTTTTCTCAGAAGATATAATATATGCTTTTATGTTAATTTTTTTTAAGAGACTAATGCCCATTCCATCCTCTCTAGAGCATATAACAGACTCGGTACCGTCTTCTGATACAAGCACAGAGTTGTCAGTAAAAACACCATCAAAATCAAAAAAAACTATTTTGATTAATTCTATTTTCTTTTTGTCAATTTTCAACTTTCTTCAATCAAACTGAATTGAATAGGATCTCCTCTGGAAACATCCTTTATGAGTTTTTTACCCAAAACTGAACAAGATAACCTAACAGGTATGTGTTGTTCATCAAAAATTTTTCCAGATAAATTTTCCAGCGTCAATTGATCACCTTTTTTTAAATTTTGATTTGCGACAAGTGATTTCCCAAGTTTTTGAAAAACAGGCTCTTTGCCAAGCTCATTTTCAGGTTTTTGTTTCATCATACGCGGCACTCGATTTATATCCCTAACAAATCTTCTAAAACCTTGACGCTCAAGTGAAAAACTATGATCAGATCCTCTCCAAGCTCTATTCAAAGTAACATGCTTTTCAAATACTCTCGCTCCCTTCATGTAAGCTATTGGCCCACTTACGATTCCATTAAAATGATCAGACAAACCTATTGAATGACCTGGGAATTCGTTTATTAATTTCTCAATATTATCTAATCCTAACCGATCAATTTTACAAGGATATTCGGACACGCAATGTAGAATAGCGATTTCTTCTAAATGGCCTTCTAATACTTTTACACTTTCTCGAATTTGATCAATTTTACCTCCACCAATGCTGATAACAACTGGGATACCTTTTTTTGCTATTCTATTAATTAATGGAAGATTTCCAAGATCGAAAGATGCTATTTTTATAATATCAACACCAATATCACATATTAGATCTAAACTAGGTTCGTCAAAAGGAGTCGACATAAATTTTACACCGTTTTCTTCACAATCTCCTTTTAGAGTCAGTAAATCATCTGGGTTTAATTCTAATTTTTCTCTATGCATGCCATAGGTTTCTGCAAATGCATTTTCACTATTATATATTTTTTCATAAGCAGATTCTGCAAAAAGATACTTGTTATCTCTTGTTTGGAATTTAATTGCATTAGCGCCTGCTTCTGCAAATTTCCTAATATATTCCCTAGCAAGATCTAAATCGCCTTGATGATTCTGACCAACTTCAGCAATTGTGAAAGAACTATTTTTTAAATCAGATTTTTTTAACATATTATTTCAGAAACGAACCTGTTTTGTTAATGTTTAGTGGTAAAGTTATCAAATAAAAACATAAAACTTTTTAGAAAAATATATAGATTCTATAAAATGACGGACCAATTCAAAGCGCTCCCTTTTTTTAGATCTTGATTAACTTTCATACCAATAAGTATTTCATAATACTTCGGCTGCAATCCAAAACCTGGGCGAACAATTCTCAAATTCTCTCTAGTTAAAACATCTCCTTTTTTCATATCTTGCGAAACATATAAAGATCTTTTAAAAACTTTTGACTTTTTTTCAACTAATGTAACACCATATTTAATTTTCCCAAGAGAGTGCCATGCCCGCTCTGTTTCCTCAACTAAAGTTTTCATTTCATCGGGCTCCATGGAAAAAGCCGAATCTACTCCACCATCTAGCCTATTAAGTGTTATGTGTTTTTCAACTATTGATGCACCATGTGATACTGCAGCAATAGATGCGCCAATGCCCAAAGTGTGATCAGAAAGCCCTATTTCACAATTAAATAGTTTACGCATATGTGGTATTGTTAAAATATTTGAATCCTTTGGTGAAGCTGGATATGTGCTAGTGCATTTTAGTAGTGCAAGTTGATTGCAACCTGATTCTCGAACTAAATTTACAGTCTCTTCTAATTCGGCAATACTAGCCATACCAGTTGATATAATCATTGGTTTGCCTGTCGAAGCAACTTTCTTGATCAGAGGCATATGAGTATTTTCAAATGAAGCAATTTTATAAGCTGGTACATTCAAATCTTCTAAGAAGTCTACAGCTGTTTCATCAAAAGGAGTACTGAAACAGATGATTCCAAGATCTTTAGCTCGTTCAATTATGGGTTTGTGCCAATCCCAAGGGGTATGGGCATTATCATATAACTCATGTAATGATTTACCTTTCCATAAGCTATCTTCATCGTTAATGAAAAAGTCACCTTCATTTACTTTAAGAGTAATTGTATCAGCAGTGTATGTTTGTAGCTTAAGCGCATTAGCACCAGTCTTAGCAGCAGCATCCACAATTTCAAGAGCTCTGTCTAATGACTGATTGTGATTTCCAGACATCTCTGCTATAATAAAAGGTTGATATTCAGAACCTATTTTCACACCGCTTATTTCAAACATTTATTGCTCTCCCTTCAATATCTTTTATACTTGTATCCCAACCATTGGTAAGCAAATGCATATAATTTCTCTTATCTGAAGATTTATGATAAGTGCCTGCACCTATTTGTGCCTTAGGTTTCAACTTTTCGTTTTTAATTTTTATCCAATTCACTTTAAAAAGTTCAATCATTACATCATTTAACAGGTTATATGTTGATTTAAGTGTTTCATTTTCACCAAAATATATTTCTTTCTGACAAAATATTTTGCCAGTATCTAATCCACTATCAATTTGATGAATTGTTACGCCCTTTGGAGTGCTCTCTAACAAGCTCCACAGGTTTGGATCGGCGCCTTTATTCCATGGTAAAAGTGAAATATGAAGGTTTATTGCCTTTCCTTTGAAAAAATTTAAGACATTTTCTTTGATAAGATACCTGTACCCAAAGCTTATTAGATAGTCATATTTAGATTCGGAAACGTAATTATAATTTAACCTTTCTTCATGTATTGCAATAGAATTTCCATCATTTAACAAAAGTTCCACTAACTTTCTTTGTGGTTCTTTGTCAGGACCAAGGATTAATATTTTCATATTTATTTTGATAGTTTAGCAAACAGTTCAGAAATTTTGTTATCCTCATTATTGATTTTTTTCATAAGTATTTTAGCCTCATCCGGTGCATGAATAAATGCAAGACGTAACACATCCATCCAGTTTACATTATTTGTTGTTCGTACTTTTTCAATTTCATCAATAATGTTCAAATATTTTTGAGTTTTCTTTTGTTGGTTTTTCACAGTTTACTATATCCCTTTAATTAATAATATTGAATAAAATTTCTGCCCGTTTCCAATCATCCTCTGTATCAATATCCTGAAGTCTCCAACGAGGAATAATTACAGGGAAAGAATGACAATCATAAAGTTTAAGATTGCTTAACCAGGCCTCTGGCTTACCCCAATAAAACTGAGCAGCATCATGAAAAGCTTGCGGAAGATCTTGTGACCGGCTTTCAAAATGTTCTGGAAAAAACATTTTTAACCCTCCATTTGGATGTTTCTTGAAAGAGCGAAAAATTGGGTATTCATAATCTGTAACAGAAATAGCATATTGCCAATTTTTTGTATTTAATGCATCATATCCCTTGATCAGATCTTCTTTAGTTATAAAAACAGAGGTTGGGTATACACAGCAGATAACTCTTGGTCGCAATTGTTGTTCTTTCATCCAAGAAATGGCATGGGCTACTACATCAATTGTTCCTGTGTGATCATCCGATAACTCATCAGGGCGAAAAAAAGGCACCTCTGCTCCATAGGACTTGGAAACGTTTGCAATTTCTTCATCATCGGTAGAAACTATTATACGTTCAAACAGTCCGCTTCTTTGAACAAACTCAATGGGCCAAGCGATTATAGGTTTGCCACAGAATTGTTTGATATTTTTCCGGTGTATGCGCTTGCTTCCACCTCGGGCAGGAATGATTGCTACGTTCAATTGTCTATTATCTCTGAAACATTATTAATTACCATTAAAACATTGTCAGATGATAAACCAGGATAAATAGGCAGTGAGACCTCTTTTCTGAAAAAGCTTTCCGAAATTGGAAAGTCACCAGATTTAAATCCATATACATTTTGATAAAAGGGTTGAAGATGCACCGGGATATAATGCACCTGAAGGTTCACACCAATTTTTTTCATTTTATTAAAAAATTGTTTTTTATCATATTGGGTTTTATCAAAATCTACCTGCAGAGGATATAAGTGATAAGAATGACGAACTGAATTGATTATTTCAGGTGTTTTTAATTTATCAAAATTAGAGAAAGATTGGTCGTATTTCTTTGCTATTTTACGTCTTTTTTGTACGAAAAAATCTAGTTTCTTTAATTGATTAGAGCCTAATGCACACTGAAAATCTGTTATACGATAATTATATCCTACTTCATGCATTTCGTAATACCAAGGGCCATCATTTTTTTTCAATTTACTTCGGTCTCTTACCATACCATGGCTCCTTAATTCGTTTATTTTTTCATAAAGTTTAGAATTATCTGTAAAAGCCGCGCCACCTTCACCTGTAGTAATATGCTTAACAGGATGATAACTTTGAGTCATTATATCTACATATTTTACAGCGTATTGCTTATCCCCGTGATAGGATGCACCCAAAGCATGACAGTTATCATTTACAAGTTGAAGTTCGTATTTATCTGCAATTGTACGCAGTGCTAGCCAATCACAAGGATGCCCAGCATAGTCTACACCAATAATTGCTTTTACTTTTATGCCTTTAGATTGATAGACTTTAACTTTTTCTTCAACGAGATTTGGATCTATTGTATATGTAGCGGGATCAATATCTACAAAATCAGGTGTAGCTCCAGCATAAACAATACAATTTGCTGTAGCTAAAAATGTAAGTGGAGTTGTGATCACGATATCATCTTGTCCCCAACCTAAAGCTAGACCAGATAGGTGTAATGCAGCAGTACCACTCGAGACAGCACATGAAAATTTCGCACCAAAGTATTCTTTTAAATCTTCTTCAAATTTTTGGACATGAGAACCTTGAGTAAGGAAATCCCCTTTTAAAACTTCAATTAGCGCTATTATATCTTCCTGACTTATTGACTGCTTTCCATAGCTAATCATTTTAGTTCCTCTTCTATCAAACTTTTAATTTGGTTTACGTTTAAGAATTCCTTATTTGTTCCACTGTTATAATAGAACCCTTTTTTACAAAACTTTCCTTCATATGCATTACTTTCCCGCCTAAAGTCTTCTATATCCCATAAAGGGGTTGAGGGAAGAATAACAAAATAATCATCAAATTCTACTGTACTAAGTGAATCATTTTCGGTTATCATTTCTTCATGTATCTTTTCTCCAGGACGGATTCCTACAATTTCAATTTTACATTTTGGAGCTATCGCTTTGGCAACATCCAATATGTTATATGAAGGTATTTTGGGAACAAAAATCTCCCCACCCCACATTTTATTTAGAGAACTTATAACAAATTCAACGCCTTCTTTCAAAGTAATGCTAAATCTTGTCATTTTCTTATCGGTAATGGGTAAAGTACCCTTGGACTTTTGTTTTTGAAAAAATGGAATTACTGAACCTCTACTACCCATAACATTACCATACCTCACTACAGAAAACTGAATATTATTGCTTCCTTTATAGTTATTTGCAGCAACAAATAACTTATCAGAGGTTAGTTTGGTCGCCCCGTATAAATTTATTGGTGCGGCAGCCTTATCTGTACTTAATGCTATAACTTTTTTTACATTCCTTGATAAACTTGCTTCAATGATATTTTGCGCACCAATAATATTTGTTTTTACTGCTTCAAATGGATTGTATTCAGCAGCAGGAACCTGTTTCAATGCTGCAGCATGAATAACTATATCAACACCTTCCATAGCTCTTTTTAGTCTACTATAATCTCTAATGTCTCCAATAAAATATCTCATTTTACTATTACTATCAGCAGGCCATAATTGTTGCATTTCGAATTGCTTTAATTCATCTCTGCTATAGACGATAACTTTTTTAGGATTATAATTTTTTAGAACAGTTTTTATAAATTGATGTCCAAATGATCCTGTTCCTCCCGTCACAAGTATTGTTTTACTATCAAGCATAATTTTATCCATTATTAACCTTCGAATATATTATTTATTGTGTGTTTTTTTTAGTCTGATCAATTATTTTTTTAATAACCCAAGAGCATAGTTTCCAATTGCAATTGATGATGTTAGACCTGGAGATTCAATCCCGACCATATTTATAAAGTTTTTATAACCTAGGGAGACCTCATTAGATATAACAAAATCTCTAAATTTTTCAGTTGGCTTTTGCAGTTTAGGTCTGATACCTGAAAAGTCAGGTTCAAGATCCCCTATTTCCAAATCTGGGAGGTATTTTTTGCATGAATTATAAAAATCAAGCTTTTTACTTGTGTTAATAGAATAGTCTAAGGAGAGATCTTCCCCTATATATTCATTGTCAGGTCCAAGTCTTATTCTTCCATCTAGGCCTTTAGTTAAATGAATACCTAGGCCATTTAATTGTTTATTTGGGGTTGGATATATTAGACAACTTATTTCACTAAAGATCTTATTATTAATCCAAAAATAACTCCCTTTTGAAAATTGCAATTTATATTTATCAGTATTTATTTTTGCAATTTTACAAATATCCCATGAATTGAGTCCTGCACAATTAACTAAAGTACTGGTTGTAATTTTAGATAAACTTTGATCAGGGTTCTTAATTTTAATTTGATAACCTTTTTTGATCTTTTTTATTTCAATTACTTCAGTTTTAAAAGCTACTGTGGCTTCTAACTGGATTATTTCTTCATAAAGAGATCTCATAAAAGCATGACTATCAATAACTCCAGTTGTCTGGATATGCAACGCGCTCTTAGCTTTCACTAATGGTTCTAATTTTCTTATTTGATCTTCATTTAAAACTTTGTAATCAATACCTAAAGCTTTCGCATTATCTTCTAATTTTGATAGTTTTTTTAAATCATCATCATCAATTGCAATAATCATTTTCCCACATTTGTTATAATCAACATTATAGTTGTCACAATAGTCATATGTTAATGCATTCCCAGATATACAAAGCTTCGATTTTAATGAACCCAAAGGATAATAAATTCCAGAATGAATTACTTCGCTATTCCTGCTAGATGTACCCATTCCATATGTAGCTTCTTTTTCAATAACGCATAGATTTGTACTATTTCTTGCAAAACTTCTAGCCGTGGCAAGCCCAACAACTCCAGCTCCTATAATTACTGTTTGAAAATCCATGCCAAATATCTTTAATTGGAATTTTTAATGGCGTTTTTAATTTTCTTAATGGGTATAAAGTCAGAAATATTCTTTAGAATAAGGTACCTTACTTCATGAAATTTATTTTTTTCTTCTTCATCAGTATTTGAAAAGTATTCTTTTAAAAATGAAAGTATCAATCCAATACCGATACCTAAAATTCCTGCCATGAGTACAATAAGCTTCTTTCTAGGACTTGAACGCCTCAAAGGGACTTCTGGAGGATCTATAACAATTACATAATCTGATTCTTTTACCTCCTCAATTTTTGTTGTTTCTAGTTGCTGTTTAAGGGTTGTAAAGACGCCAATTAAAACAGTTACCTCCCTTGATAACCTCTGTTGTTCTAGTTGAAGAGCAGGTGAATTTTCAATTCGCCTATTTCTATCCATAAATACTTTCAAAGCTTCTTCAGCAGCAATTAATTCTTTTTTTGTATCGATAATTCTTTCTTCAATAAATTTTCTAGCGTCACTTGTCTTTCCTTTATTATAACTTTTTTG
>MDTA01102388.1_pt1 | contig 43738 bp, 45 predicted proteins | sample 811151 | NCBI WGS metagenome assembly MDTA01 (sample SAMN05326648, study PRJNA326480) | marine metagenome | isolation source: seawater | place: Indian Ocean: South | collected 2010
GGCGGCGGCCAAGCGCGCCCGGGCCGCCGATCCGGGGCAGACGCCGATCCATCCGAGCGTCCTGGCCGATTCCATCAACCGGTTCCTGGAAGGCGCCGACGATCCCATCGCGATCATCGACGGCGGCGAGAGCGGGCAATGGGCCCAGGCCGGGATCAACGTGCCGACGCGCATCATCAACGGCCCGGGTGGGTCGATCGGCGGCTGTCTCTGCTATGCGGTGGCGGTCAAGGTCGCGCGGCCCGACGCCACGGTCGTTGTGGTCATGGGCGACGGCACGGCGGGCTTCCACTTCGCCGAATTCGAAACGGCCAACCGATACGGCGCCGACTTCACCGCCGTCATCGCCCATGACGCCCGGTGGAACGCGGAATACCAGATCCAGCTGCGTGAGTACGGCGCCCAGCGCACGTATGAATGCGAGTTGGATGAAACCCGCTACGACCTGGCCGCCGCCGGGTTTGGTTGTCACGGCGAATACGTGACCGATCCGAAGGAATTGGATGCCGCCCTCAAACGCGCCGACGACAGCGGCAAGGCGGCTTGCCTGGTCGCCATGATCGACGGCCTGCCGGCGCCGGCTGGCTCCGCGCACTAAAGAAGCAATGGACTGTGGTTCAGGCGCGCCGTTTGGCCGCCTGAACCACCGTTTCCATCCGGTCCAGAAAGCGCGAACGGTCGGCCTTGGAAAACGGGCGCGGGCCGCCGGTGATCTCGCCGGTTTCACGCAACCCCTGCATCAATTCGCGGCCCGCCAGGGCCATGCCGATGCCGTCTTCGGTATATTCCTCGCCGTTGGGGCGGATCGCCGCCGCGCCCTTTTCCAGGCATCGGGCGGCCAGCGGAATATCGTTGGTCACGCAGACGTCCGCACCCGTGATGTGTTCGGCGATCCAGTCGTCGGCGGCGTCCGCACCTTGGGCGACGATGATCACCTCGACCATCGGGTCGCGGGGCGGGCGCAGGCCGCCGTCGGTGACCATGCGGGTTTTCAGGCCGTGGCGCCCGGCGACCCGCATGACTTCGTCCTTCACGGGGCAGGCGTCGGCATCGACGTAAATCTCGACCATGGCGCATCCTAGCCCGCCGCCCGGTTCAGGGAAACGCCGCGGGAGCCGCCATCGGAATTTTTAACAATCCGCCTTCGGTTTGCCATGAAGCCTCTGCTAATCTTATGGCCATGACGTTTCGAACAGGATCAGGGTCTCGGTTTCTCGCCGTCGCCGTCGCGGCGGCGTTCGCCTTTGCGCCCCTGTCCGACGCCCGGTCCGACGAAACGGAGACGGCCCAGAACACACCGGTCGAAGATTACGCCGACAAGCGCCCCGGGACCTTCGTCCTGCAGGTCGAAAACGATCTGTTCGGCGGCGGCACCGACCAGTACTACACCCAGGGCATTCAGCTGACCTTCGTGCCCAAAGACGAATGGGAGCCGGTCTGGTTCAAGGAATTGATGGGCATGGTGCCCGGCGTCGACATGGACGGGGAATCGACCTACGTGGTCGCCCTGGGCCAGCAGATGTTCACGCCCGAGGACACAACCGTAAGCGACCCCGACCCGACGGACCGGCCCTATGCGGGCTGGTTGTTCGCGACGGTCGGGGCCATCGTCGAAAAGCCCGAGACCAATGTGCTGCGCAACGTCTCGCTGGACGTGGGCATGGTCGGCCCGGCGTCGCTCGGCGGCTATACCCAGCGGCGCTGGCATTCTTTGATCGGTGTCGGCCTGCCGCGCGGCTGGGGCAAGCAATTGCATAACGAGCCGGGCATCGTTCTGTCCTATCAGGCGCGCCGCCGGTTCGAATTGATCGGTGCCGGGAACTTCCTGGAACTGGACGTTTCGCCCTCCGTGGGGGCGGCGGTCGGCAACGTTTTGACCCAGGGCACCGTCGGCGCCTCGGTCCGGCTGGGGCAAAACCTGGATTTGACCTACGGCCCGCCGTTCATCCGCCCGTCGCTTCCCGCCGCCGCCATCGTGCGCAAGCGGAACGAGTTCGGCTGGAACCTGTTCGCCGCGATCGAGGGCCGGGCCGTCGGGCGCAACATCTTTCTCGACGGCAATACCTTCGGCGACAGCCGCAGCGTGGAAAAGAACAACTTCGTTCTGGATATCCAGGGCGGCGTCGAATTCACCCTGGGTGTGACGCGCATCTCCTTCACCCAGATCTACCGGACCCGCGAATTCCAGGGCCAGCGGGTGCCGAGCCAGTTCGGATCGATCTCGATCTCCGCTATTTTCTGAGTGCCGCTCGGTTAAATCGCGCCCGATTTACGGAGCGCGTCCAGGCGCCCGGCATCCAATCCCATTTCATCGCCGAAGACTTCGGCATTGTCGGCCCCCTTGTCGCGCCCGGTGAACAGCACCTTGCCGTCGGTCCGGGACAGGCGCGGCATGACGTTGTGCACCGTCAGGTTGCCCAGGTCCGGATCGGGGACGGAAACCAGGGCCTGGCGCGCCTTGTAGTGCGGGTCGGCGAACAGATCGGCGACGTCGTAGACTGGCCCGGCGGCGACATGGTTGGCGCGCAGAATCTCGATGGCTTCGTCGCGGGGATGCCGCTTCATCCAATCGGCGATCAGATTGTCCAGGTCTTCGATATTGGCGACCCGGTCGGCGTTGGTCGCGAAGCGCGGATCGCCTGCCAGCTCCGGCCCGCCGATGACCTCCAGCAGGCGCATGGCGACGGGCTGGGCGCTGCCGGAAAGGGCGACGTACTTGCCGGGCTCCGCACTTTCATACGCCCCCCTGGGGGCGGCGTCGGGCAGGCGGTTGCCATGGCGTTGGCGCACCGCGCCCAACTGATCGTATTCCAGATAGACGCTTTCCAGCAGCCGCGACATGCTCTCGCAGATGCTGGCATCCACGACCTGGCCGCGGCCTTCCGGATCGGCGTCGCGGGCATGCAGGGCGACCATCACGCCGTAGGCCCCGAAGGCGCCGCAGACGCCGTCGGCCAGCGCCAGTTGCGGCAACAGGGGCGGGGTGTCCGGCGTGCCGGTGATCGAGGCAAAGCCGCTCATCGCTTCGGCCAGGGTGCCGAAGCCGGGGAGCGACGAATAGGGCCCGTTCTGCCCGAACCCCGTCGTCCGCAGCATGACCAGCCCCGGATTAACCTTGGCCAACGCGTCGTAGCCGATGTTCCATTTCTCCAGGGTGCCGGGGCGGAAATTCTCGACCACCACGTCGGCGGTCTTGACCAGTTCCTTCAGGACCTCCTGCCCCTCGGCGCTTTTCAGGTTCAGGGTGACCGCCCGCTTGTTGCGGCTGATCGTCTTCCAATAAAGGGAGATGCCGTCCTTCTTCATGCCGAAGGCCCGGATGTGGTCGCCGTTTTCCGGGTGTTCGACCTTGATCACGTCGGCCCCGAAATCGGCGAGGAAGGTCGCGGCCAGCGGACCGGCCCCCATGGTCGCGATGTCGAGCACCCGCACGTTCGAAAGCGGCATGCCCGCCCGGGGATTGGCCTTTCCGGTGTCAGTCATCATCGCGGCCTCCGGTCGCGCCGCCGGTCATCTGGCCGGCGCGGGCAAGAACCTGTTCCGCCATCAGGGCGATATCGACGGCGACGAAATCACCGTCGACCATGAACACGCCCTGTCCCGTCCCTTGGGAGGCTTCGTAGGCATCCAGGATCTTCTGTGCATGGGCGATTTCATCGGCCGAGGGGGTGAAGACGTCGTTCACCGGATCGATCTGATTGGGATGGAACACGACCTTGCCGGTGAAGCCCAGCGCGCGGGCGTCCTTGGCGTCCTGGCGGGCGAGGTCGGCGTCCTTCACGTCTTTGAAATAGGCGACGTCGACCGATTGCAGACCGTTGGCCGCCGCCGCCACGGCGATCCGCGAGCGGGGATAAAGCAGCGTTTCCCAGGAAATCTCGATCCCGGTCGACAGCTTGTAATCACCCGAGCCGAAGAACAGCCCCGCGAGGCCCTGTGCCGCCGCGATCTCCTCGACCTTGGTCAGGCCCAGCGCCGTTTCGATGGTGGCGTAGATCGCCGCCCCGGAAAGGCCCTTGGCGGTTCCTGCCAAATGATCCATCAACTCGGCGATCTGTTCCGCGCTTTCGACCTTGGGGATGTAGAGCCCCTCCACCGGCAGCCCATCCAACGCGGCCAGGTCGTCCTTCCACAAATCCGTGTCGATGCCGTTGATCCGCACCATGCGTTCGCGCCCGCCATAATCGACGGCCGCAAGGGCCTCGCGGATGCCGTCGCGGGCGGCTTGCTTGTGGGTCGGCGGCACGCCGTCTTCGATGTCGAAGATCGCGGCGTCGACGGCCAGGGTCGCGGCCTTGGCGGTCTTGCGCGGCTCGTGGCCGGGCAGCAAAAGGAACGTGCGGCGGGGGCCTTGGGGCATGATGTCCTCCGGAACGGGTGGTGCGCCGGGCGACGTTGACCGCGCCCGTTCCCTTCCTGCTATCAGCCGCCGGAAATCCTGGAAAACAGTCTCTCGGGATGGAAATATAGGATTTGCTTATGGAAGAGGGATTGAGGGGACGTGGAAACCCGGCGACTGGAATATTTCGTGCGCATCGTCGATGCCGGCAGCATCTCCCGCGCCGCCCAGGACCTGGGCCTGGCGCAACCGGCGCTGAGCCAGCAACTGGCGATCATCGAACAGGACGTGAAGGCGACCCTGCTGCACCGCTCGCGCCAGGGCGTGACCCCGACGGCGGCGGGGCGTCAGTTCTATCGTCAGGCCCGCGTGATCCTGCGCCAGGTCGAGGAAGCCCGCGCCCTGGTCCGCACCGCCGAGGAAAGCCTGGCGGGGACGGTTTCCGTGGGGTTCCCCAACGGGGCGGCGGCGATCCTTTGTCTGCCGCTGATCGAACGGCTGACCTCCGCTCATCCGCAGATCGATCTGCAGATCGTCGAAGGCTACAGCGCCAACCTGACGGACATGACCGGGCGGGGGCAGCTGGATATCGCCGTGCTGTACCAGGAAACGGCGCCGCCGGGCATGGACGCGATTTCCTTATGGGAAGAAGATCTGCTGCTGATCGGCCCGCCGGGCGCGGGGTTGGGGGACGCGGTGCCGTTGGACACGGTCGCGGGCCTGCCGATGATGGTCCCGGGCAAGGCGAACAGTGCGCGCATCGTCCTGGACCGCGCCCTGGCCGACCGCGGCGTCACGGCCAACCTGTCGGTCCAGGCGGATTCCCTGGTCACCCTGAAGAAAGCCGTGCAGCGGGGCATGGGCTACACCATCCTGTCCTGGCCCGCCGTCGCGGAAGAGGCCGAGGCGGGCCTGCTGACCGTTGCCGCATTTACCGATGCCAAGCTGAAACGGACGGTGGCGCTTTGTACACCCCATGCCGTACCTTCGACACCGGCCCGCGATCTGGTCGCGGAAACGATCCGCGCCGTCGCGGCGGCGGCGCTTGCCGAGGGCCGCAATCCGGGCATGCGGCCGGCTTCGTAGGGCCGATCATTGGGGAAAGTGAATGTTCCTGAGCGTCTTCGACATTTTCAAGATCGGCATCGGCCCGTCGTCGAGCCATACGGTCGGCCCCATGCTGGCGGCCAATCGGTTCGTGCGGCGTATGGAACGCCAGGGCACGTTGATGCAGGTCACGCGCATGCGGGCGACGCTGTATGGCTCGCTCGCCTTCACCGGCAAGGGGCATGCCACGGACCAGGCGGTGATCCTGGGCCTGTTGGGCGAGACGCCCGACGGCGTCGATCCCGATGCCGTGCCGGACCTGATCGCGGCCGTGACCAAAAGCCACCGGCTGAAGCTGGGCGGCGGGCCGGAGATCGCCTTCGAGCCCGAAGCCGATATCGTCTTCGACTACGGCCCGGCCCTGCCCCAGCACGCCAATGGCATGGTCATGGCGGCCTGGATGGGCGAAGGCGATCCCTCTCGCCCGCCAGACAAGGAACGGGCCTATTATTCCATCGGCGGCGGCTTCATCGCGACGGACGACGAATTCGCGGCCGCCGAGGAAACGGCCGACATCGCCGGATCGGAAGAACCGGATAAGGTGCCCTATCCTTTCGCCACGGCGGCGGAGATGCTGGAAATGGGTGGAGCGTCCGGCCTGGGCATCGCGGCGATGAAGCGGACCAACGAAGAAACCCGCATGGACCGGGCGGACCTGGACGCCGGGCTGGACCGGATCTGGGCCGCCATGAACGCCTGCATCGAACGCGGCGTGACTCAGGGCGGCGAGCTTCCGGGCGGCTTGCAGGTCAAGCGCCGAGCCAAGCAGATCTGGGACGGCCTGCAAAAAGACAAGCAGAACAATTTCCGCCTGGAACATACGGTGATGGATTGGATCAGTGTCTATGCCCTGGCGGTGAACGAAGAAAACGCCGGCGGTGGGCGCGTCGTCACGGCGCCGACCAACGGGGCGGCGGGGATCGTGCCGGCGGTCGGGCGGTATTACTTGGATTTCTGCCCGGATGCGTCGATGGACGGCATCCGCGACTACCTGCTGACCGCCGCCGGGATCGGCGGGATCATCAAGGCCAATGCCTCGATCTCCGGCGCCGAAGTCGGCTGTCAGGGCGAGGTCGGATCGGCCAGCGCCATGGCGGCGGCGGGCCTGGCCGCCGTTCTGGGCGGCACCAACGCGCAGATCGAAAACGCCGCCGAGATCGCCATGGAACACCACCTGGGCATGACCTGCGATCCGGTCGGCGGGCTGGTTCAGGTGCCCTGCATCGAACGCAACGCCATGGGCGCGGTCAAGGCGATCAACGCGGCCAGTCTGGCGTTGAAGGGCGACGGCACGCATTTCGTGCCGCTCGACAATTGCATCGAGACCATGCGCCAGACCGGCCAGGACATGCTGTCGAAATACAAGGAAACCTCCGAGGGAGGCTTGGCGGTCAATCTTACGGCCTGCTGAAGTCTTTATTAGAACCGAGCGAGGAAGCCGCCGTCCACGGCGATCACTTGACCGGTGACGTAGGACGCTTCGTCAGACACCAGGAACCGCACCGCGCCCGCGATCTCCGGCGGCTGACCCCAGCGGCCGAGCGAGGTCCGTTGCGCCAGCCAGGCGTTGGTGTCGGCGTCTTCCGCCATCTGCCGGTTGGCCTCGGTCACGAAATAGCCGGGGGCGACGGAGTTGACCGTAATTCCATCCACGCCCAGTTCGGCGGCGAGGGCGCGGACCAGGCCGGTCAGCCCGGCCTTCGACGCCGTATAGGCGGCATCGTTCGCCCGCGCCACATGGCCGGCGATCGAGGTGATATGGACGATCCGGCCATGTCCCTTGGCGCGCATCTGCGCCGCCGCCGCGCGGGACAGGGTGAAGGCGGAAATCAGGTTGGTTTCCATCAGGGCGCGCAGGCCGGCGGCGTCGAAGCCGTCCTGCGGCCCGCGCATGCGCCCGCCCACGGCGTTGACCAGAATGTCCAGCCCGCCGCCCGGCGCATCTTCCAAATCTTCCACGGCGGCCAGGGTCTGGGCCTCGTCCGTCGCATCGAAGGGCAGGGGCCGCGCCCGGCCACCCGCCTGGGTGACCGCATCGCAGGCATCGTCCAGCGCGGGCAGGTCACGCCCGCCGAGATAGACCGTTGCCCCCCCGGCGCCCAACGACTTGGCGATCTCCAGGCCCAGGCCGCGGCTGGCCCCGGTCACCAGGGCGGTGCGGCCGGTCAGGTCGAAGGCGGGGGCGGGGTCGGTCATGGCGATGCTCTTGTTCAGGAAAATATGACGGCGAGGCGTCCGAGACGGGGAGCCTACCCGATCGCTCCCTGAAATGTGAGGTGCTTCCTATTGCATTGGGTGAAAATAGGTCACAAGCTATGACCATAAAGACGTTGGGTGGGGACGATCACTTCTTTCTATAAGGAGACGCCCCAACAAATGACCGGATTCTTCGAAACCCTTCTTCGCCCGGACAAGGACGAAGTCGAAAACATGGACCGGCGCGAAGTCGGCCAGGCCGCCAATATCCTCCAGGTCGGCGAATTTCAGCTTCTGCAGCTTGCCTACCGCGAATGGCACGGCGCGGACCTGCCGGAAGACCAGGTCGACCGCCTGTTCCACAATTACATGATCGACAACACGGTGCCCCATTGGGCGCGCCATTACGCGCGCCAGATCATCCGCCTGAACGACGCAGGACGGGTCGCCGACACGGCGCCGCATTATCATCGCTACGACGACGATTACGGCCCTACGGCGCCGCCTCACGGCTTGCGCCGGTTTCTCGTGGCGACGGGGATCGTGGTGCTGGTGGTCGGCAGCGGCGTGATGGGCGCCGTCATGTCGACCGGCGAGGCGGCGACCCAGTTTCCGCCCTATGTCTCGCAAGAGGACCTGCAGGCCACCGCGACGCCGGACGAGATCGTCCTGAAGGCGAGCCGCTCGGTTCTGCCGTGATCGCCTGCCGTAAGGCAGGTTGACCGCTTGCCACCGGGCGGGCGGGCGGCTACCTTTTTCCCATGTTCTTGGATCTCGGACTGCCCGCCGAATTGGAGCCCATCGTCAACATCGTGTTTCTCGCGGTGACGGGGTTTATCGCCCTGCACGGCATCCGTTATCGGGACGAAGACGGCAAGCAGGATTTCGTCCGTCTGCTGTTCGGCTCCATCGCGGCCGTGTTCTTTTTCCTGGTTCTGTTCCAGGACGTATTGGGCGTCGTCAGCTTCAGCTAACCGTCAATCCGCCGCGTCGTCGCATGCCGGCAGGGTCGCCATGGCGGCCTTGGCGGCATTCTCGACATGCCGCAGGACCGCCTTGCGCGCGCCCGCCGCGTCGCGCTTGGCCAGGGCGCGGATCAGGGCGTCGATCTCGGCGATCGAGGAGGTCCGCCGAGCCTCGGTCATCAGGGACCGGCCGCGCAGCTGCGTGACCTGGGAATTCAGGCGGGTCAGCAGGTCCAGAACCAGGGGGTTGCCCGCCCCGGTGCAAAGCCCGTCGTAGAAATCCTTCTTGGCGTCCAGGATCGTCCGCAGGTCGTTCGACGAATAGGCCCGGCGCAGGGTCTCTGCCCGCGCCTTCAGGTCGGCGAGCGCTTCAACGTCCGCATCCTCGGCGAACTGTTCGACGATCAGGGCTTCCAGGGCCGCGCGCACGCGATAGACGTTTTCCGCCTCGGCCCGGGTGATGCGGGAAACCACCAGACCCTTGTGCGCCTGATGGGTGACCAGGCCCTCGGCCTCAAGTTCGCGGAGCGCTTCGCGCAGCGACGTGCGGCTGACGTTCAGATCGGTGCACAGGTCTTTTTCCACCAGACGCGCGCCCGGCGGCAATTTGCCGACTTCGATGGCGTCGCGGATCGCGGCGGCAACGCGCCGCCGAAGCGGCGCATTTTCCAGGGTGACCGGCGTCAGCACGCCGGAGGTCTGGGCCTGGGGTTCCGCCATGATCCGCCCCAGCCGTTATCCGGCAGCCTTGGCCGCGAGGAAGGGATCGACGGCGGCGTGGAAGCCGGACGGATTGTCCAGGTTCGACAGATGGGCCGCATCGGGAATCATCTTCAACTCGGCGCCCGGGATGATCTCGGCGATCTTTTCCGAGGCCGCCGGCGGCGTGCGGTCGTCCTTGTCGCCGCAGACGACCAGCACGGGGGCGGTGATCGCCGCCATTTCGGCGCTGACGTCCGAGGTGAAGACCGACCGCGTGGTTTGCAGGTAGTTTTCTTTCTCCATCGCCGCGATGCCGCCCGCGAGCTTCCGCCGAAGATCGTCGCCGGTCGTCGGCAGCAGGGTTTCGCCCGCATAGGCGGCGCCCCAGTCCTCCATGGTCATCGGCACGATCCGGCCTTCCATGGCCGCGACCTTTTCCGGCCCGGCGGCGCCCAGGGCCGAGAAGCTGTCGGCGATGACGATGCTTTTGACCCGTTCGGGGGCGGCGGCGTTGATATGGGCGGAAATCAGACCGCCCATGGAAATGCCGAGGAAGGTCGCCTCGCCGACGCCCAGGGCGTCCAATGCCGCCAGGATATCGGCCGCCACGTTCTTCATGGTCACGCCGCCGTTGTTGGTCGATCCGCCGTGCCCGCGCGCGTCGAAGGCGATGACGTCGAAATCGGATTTCCAGCGCGTGATCTGGTCCGCCCAAAGCCAGGAATTGGTGCCCAGGCTGTGGATCAGGACCAGGGCCGGGCCGCTGCCGGCGCGCTCGTAGGCCAGGGTTTCGCCGTTGGCGTCGATGGTGGGCATGGAAGAGTACTCCTGTTGGTCTGGTGGTGGTCTGGTTTACGCGTCCGGCGACGATAGCACGACGGGCAGCATGGCTTCCGCCATTGTCGCGGCGGCGGCGGTATCCACATGGGGTGCCGTCGCCAGGTACTGCTTGATGGTTTCCAGCGCCGGGCGGCGGCGGTCGACCAGTTGGCCGATGATATGGTCGGTGCGGGCGTTCAAATCTTCCGGCTCGCAGACTTCGCCGACCAGACCGAACATCAAGGCTTCCTCGGCGGAAATCTTTTCCCGGGTGTAGACCAGATGGGTCAGTTTCTTGATCGGAACCTTGCCCAGCACGGCGGAGATCGCAAGCGTCGGCGGCAGATTCACATCCATTTCCGGCATCGAGAAGGTCGCGTTCGACGACGCGATCGCCAGATCGCATTGCCCGGTGAAGGCACAACCGAAACCCCGGGCCTCGCCCTGAACCACGGCCAGCACGGGCACGGGCGTCGCCCGCACGTTCGCATAAAGGCCCATGATCGGCCCGGTGACTTTTTCCTGCAGCGTCAGGGCCGAGGGCGGGCGGTCCCTCTTCGGTGTCGGGATGCGGCCCAGGCAGAAATCGTCGCCTTCGGCGCGGATCACGACGACGCGGGCGGCGGCGTCCTCGCCGGCGGCGCGGACCGCATGGCCCAGAGCCGTGATGTCGTCCCCGGTCAGGCGGTTGCCGTCCGCCGAATTGGTCAGCCAGATGGTGGGGGCAGCACCCCCCATTTCCGTTTCGATCATGAAGGGGGTGCGGGTCATGAAGCCTCCTGAGTGTCTTGGCGGGCCGCGTCGATCAATTCACAAATGCGTTCGGGCAGGATCGGCGCTTCGTCGATCTGAATACCGAAGGGACGAAGTGCGTCTTCCACCGCCGAGACGACGGCGGCGGCGGCGGGAATGGTGCCGCCTTCGCCGGCCCCTTTGACGCCCAGCGGATTGTGCGGGGCCGGGGATTCGACGTGATAAATCTCGGCCGTCGGCACGTTGTCCGCATCGGGCAGCAGATAGTCGGCCAGCGTCGTCGTCACCGGGTTGGCGTCGTCGTCGTAGCGCATCTTTTCCAGGAACGCATTGCCGATGCCATGGGCCAGGCCGCCTTGAATCTGGCCTTCGACCAGCAGCGGATTGACCATCCGCCCGCAGTCGTGAACGACGATGTAGCGGGCGATGCGGACGATTCCGGTTTCCGGGTCGACCTCGACCTCCACGGCGTGGCTGCCGTTGGCATAGGCGGCCTGCGGCGGGGAGAAATAATGCGTCGCGAACAGGCCCGGTTCCTGGCCGCCCGGCAGGACATATCCGGGCATGCCGCTGGCCATCTGGGCCATCTCGCCGAAGGTCAGGGACGGGCCCTGTTCACCGGTCACCCGGACGGTGCCGTCGACCAGTTCCAGATCGTCCTCGGAAACCTCGAAAGCGGCGGCGGCGATCTTCTTCATCTTGGTCACCACGGTGCCCGCCGAAACGTCGATCGCCGACCCGGCGTTGACCATCAGGCGGCTGGCGAAGGCGCCGACGCCGATGGGGATCTTGCCCGTGTCGCCCAGTTCCACATCGACCTGGGAGATATCGACGTTGAAGGCTTCGGCGGCGACCTGGGCATAGACCGTTCGGTTGCCCTGGCCCTGACCGGCGGCACCCGTCTTGATCATGATGCGGCCCGACGGCAGAACCTGCGTGGTCGCGCCTTCGAACGGGCCGAGGCCCGTGCCTTCGACGTAATTGGCGATGCCCAGTCCGATATAGTGCCCTTCGCGCAACGCGGCCTCGCGCCGGGCCGGGAAATCGGCCCAGCCGGATTTTTCCTCGGCAATCTGCTGGCAACGGGGGTAATCGCCGCTGTCGTAGACCAGCGGCTGGCCGTCGCGGAAGATCAGGCCCACGGAATAGGGCATGGCTTCCGCCGGGATCAGGTTGCGGCGGCGCAGTTCCGCCCGGTCCAACCCCATCCTGTCGGCGGCCAGGTCGAACAGGCGTTCCATGGCGAACACGGCCTGCGGCCGCCCGGCCCCGCGAAGGGGTGCCGTCGGCACCTTGTTGGTGAACATCACCTGGGTTTCCAGATCGTAAGCCGGCAGGACGTAGGGCCCCGGCATGGTGACGGTGGAGATATAGGGCGCGATCACGCCCCAGGGCAGGTAGGCGCCCTGATCGTGCTGCATTCGCCCGCGCACGCCCAGCAACTTGCCCTCGGCATCCACCGCCATTTCGACGGACCAGGTCTGATCCCGTTCCTGCACGGTGCAGAGAAGATGTTCGCGCCGGTCCTCGATCCATTTCACGGGCACGCCCAGCATCTGGGCGCAGATCGGAATGACGAATTCCTCGGGGTAGGCCTGAACCTTGGGGCCGAAGCCGCCGCCGACGTCCGGCGCGATGACACGGATATCCGTTTCCGCCATTTCCAGCATATCGACCAGGGCGCGGCGCAGGATGTGCGGCGCCTGGGTCGCGGACCAGACGGTGATGCCGCCGTCCAGCGCGTTGGGCGCGGCCAGCACGGCGCGGCCCTCCATTGGGTTGCCGGTGCCGCGATGCTGGTCGAGCGTGACCGAAACCGTATGGGCGGCGTCGCGGAAGGCGCTTTCGATATCGCCGTAGCCGACATGGATGCGGGCCGCGACGTTGTCGGCGAGATGGGGGTGGACCTTGTCGGCGCCGGGCGCCGTGGCCTGGGCCAGGTTGGCGACCGTGGGCAGGGGGTCGTAATCGACCATGACCATTTCCGCCGCGTCTTCGGCGATGGCGCGGCTCTCGGCGACGACGACCGCGACGGCCTCGCCGGCGAAGGCGACGCGTTCGCTGACCAGGGGTTCCTGGGTGATCGGATCGGCGATCGCCGGGTTCGGCACCTGCAACAGGATGCGTTTGCCCTTGGCGGGGGCGGGCAGGTCCGCCGCCGCCATCACCAGATGCACGCCCGCAAGGTCACGGGCGGCGTCCAGATCGATGCCCGTGATGCGGGCATGGGCGAAGGGCGCGCGGATGAACGCCACATGCAAGGTGCCCGGCAATTTGATGTCATCGGTGAAATTGCCCTTGCCGGTCAGAAGGTCCTTGTCCTCGACCCGCTGAATCGGCTTGCCGACCATTTGCGTCGTCATCGGCTGCCTCCCATCCCGGTCGCGGCGGCTTCTTTATATGCCTGGGCGGCGGCCAGGGCCGCGCGGACGATCCCGGCGTAGCCGGTGCAGCGGCAAAGATTGCCCGACAGTTCCTTGCGCAGGTCTTCTTCGCCGATATCCGGGTTTTCCATCAGCAACTGGGTCAACGACGTCAGGAAACCCGGCGTGCAGTAGCCGCATTGCAGGCCATGGAATTCACGGAACGCCGCCTGGATCGGCGACAGGTCGTCGGCATTTCCGGCGAGCCCTTCAACGGTCGTGACCTCTGCCCCATCGGCCTGGACGGCCAGCATCAGACAACTGCGCACCGCCTGGCCGTCGACCAGAACGGTACAGGCGCCGCAGACGCCGTGCTCGCAGCCGATATGGGTGCCGGTCAGACCGATCCCGTGGCGCAGGAAATCGGCCAGATGGGTGCGCGGTTCGACCTCTTGGTCGACGGTCTTGCCGTTGACGGTGAGGGATATGGATTTCGTGGTCATCTGCGGTCTCCTCCCGCGCGCCGGGCCGCGTCGGCCAGCGCCCGGCGGGTCAGCACGCCGGCAAGGCGGCGGCGATAGGCCGCGCTCGCCATGGCGTCGGTGGTGTAGTCGAGGTCGTCCAAAGCGTCAGCGGCGGCGCGGTAGAGATCGTCGCCCGGCGTCTGACTGGCCAGCATGTCTTCGGCGGCGCGGGCGCGCTGCGGCGCCATGCCGATGCCGAAGACGGTGATCGCCGTGCGGGAAATCGTCCCGCCCGCGAGTTCCATCAAGGCCGCGACGCCGCAGATGGCGAAATCGCCGTGGCGCTGGGCATGTTCATGAAAGCCCCAGCCGTGTCCTTCGCCGGGCAGGGCGAAGGTGACGCCGGTGATCATCTCATCCATTTCGATGGCCGGGGTCATATAGGCCATGGGGTAATCGGCGATGGAAAGGCTGCGGGTCTGGGCCTTGGACTGCACCTCGACCTCGGCATCCATCAGGGTGGCCAGCGCCATCAATTCCGCCGACGGGTCCATATGGCCCAGGCTGCCGCCGACCGTGCCCCGGTTGCGGGTCTGAAAATGGCCGACGTAGTCCAGGGCGGCGGCGAAGATCGGCGCGCGGGCGGCCAGCGCCGCGTCGTCCTTGACCGCGCGCTGGCGGGTCATCGCACCCAGGCGCAGGCGGTCGCCGGTCATCTCGATCCCGGCCAGGTCCGTGACGTGGTTCAGATCGATCAGGTGATCGACGATGGCGTAGCGCATGTTCAACATGGCGACCAGGGACTGGCCGCCCGCCAGGAACTTGGCGTTGTCCAGGCTGCCCACCATGTCCAGGGCCTCGGCCCGGTTCGCCGGGCGGTGATAGTCGAATGCCGCCGCCTTCACGACTTGCCCCCGGAAATCCAGCGCTTGAAGGCGCGCCAGAGAATGGTGAACAGGGACGGCGGCTTGCTGGCGGGCGCTGGGGTTTCCGCCGCGGCTTCCGGTTCGGGGCGCGGCGTTTCCGTCGTTTGCGGACTGCCTGTGGGTGCGGCGGGTGCAGCCTCGGCCTTGGCCTCGGCGACGCGGTCGCGGTCGAGCAGGCCCTTCAGCGTTTCGGCGAAGTCGTCGATCATCACCTGGGCCGTGGCCTCGATCATGCCGCCGCCCCGCGCGTATTGCGCGATGGAACCCGCGAGGGTCAAATCCGTGTCGATCAGGACGCGCGATCCCGGCGCCCCGTCGACGTCTTCCGCTTCGATGCGGAAATCGACGTCGGCGCTGGCGGTGCCCCGGTTGCGGGCCTCGTTGCCCTTGGCCTGGGCGCGCAGTTTGTGATTGTCGTTGTCGACCTCGACGTAGGAGGCCGTGCCCTTGAAGGTCAGAGCCACCGGCCCGAGACGCAGCGAGACCGTGCCGACGAAGCTGCCGTCGTCCTTGACCTCGAGAAGTTTTGCGCCGGGGAAGCAGGGGGCGACACGCTCCACCTGCAGAAGAAGGTCCCAGGCCGCCACCGGCGGCAGGGGGACCGTGAATTCGTTATGCAGTTTCATCCCAACCCGTTCTGTTACGGCCGTGAGGCGGCCTGTCGTGATCGTGGCCGGCTTCTGGCGGGTCGGATGCGGGGCGGCAGGCTCGGCCCGGCGCACGGCGGCGCCGACCGGTCCAAGGATGCCTCCCTTTGCCCGGCGAGCCGGTGCCGGTTGTTGTTCTTGTCCGGTGCTTGATGCGCCGGTTTATTATGAGATTGTCATACAATCACACAATCGGACCCTGGGGCAAGCCCATGGAGAGATTGTTCTGTTCTTCGGAATTTATGTTCTATATATTGGAACATATAACAACAGACGACCTTCTCAAAACCACGAGGTCAGAGGATGACATCGAGTAAAATCCCGGCCGGCGGCAAGCCCGGCCGCGGCGCGATCTTCGCGCCCGAATTGGACCAGCCGGTTCCCTACATGCGCCGGACCCGTGAATGGTATCTGGCACTCGGTTACGACAACCCCTACGTCTGGGCCCATTACATCGACGTGCCGTTTGCGCCGCTGAAAAAGCCGCTCGCGGAATCGAAGGTGACCTTCATCACCACGGCGGCCCCCTATCAGCCGGACAAGGGCCCGCAGGGACCGGGCGCACCCTATAACTCCGCCGCCAAGTTCTATCAGGTCTATTCCGGCGACACGTCGGAAGAACACGATCTGCGCATCTCGCACGTCGGGATCGATCGCATCCATACCTCGATGGAGGACGGCCGCGCCTGGTTTCCGCTGGCCGCCCTCCGCGACGCGGTCGCGGCCGGGCGGATCGGGTCCTTGACGCAACGCTTCCACGGGGCGCCGACCAACCGCAGCCAGCAGCACACGTTGGACGTCGATTGCCCGGAGATCTTCAAGCGCTGCCGCGAAGACGGCGCCGACGTGGCGATCCTGATCCCCAACTGTCCGATCTGTCATCAGACGCTCTGCCTGATCGCGCGGCATCTGGAAGCCAACGGCATTCCGACGGTGGTCATGGGCTGTGCCAAGGACATCGTCGAATATTGCGGCGTGCCGCGCTTCATGTTCAGCGATTTTCCCCTGGGGAACGCCGCCGGGCGGCCGCACGATCCGGCGTCCCAGGCGGAGACGCTGGAACTGGGCCTGAAAGTCTTGGAAAGCGCCATCGGCCCGCGCACCACGGTGCAATCGCCGCTGCGCTGGTCGGACGATCCGGATTGGAAAGGCGATTATTGCAACATCGACCGCCGCTCACCGGAAGAGGTCGAAGCCCTTCGCGCCGAGGCGGAAAACGCCCGCATCGTCGCCAAGGAACTGCGCGAAAAGGAATTGCAGAAAAAGGCCGCGGCCGGAGGTGGGGCATGACCGGCACAGGCCCGCGCCCCTTCGAGGGCATCAAGGTTCTCGACTTCACCCGCTTCTTCGCCGGCCCGTTCGGGACCTATCAATTCGCCCTGTTGGGCGCCGACGTCGTCAAGATCGAACCTATCGGCGGCGAGGACAACCGGCGTGCGCAGCTCAGCCAGGAATGGGTCGACCGCAACATGGCGCCGGCTTTCATGTCGATCAACGCGAACAAGCGCAGCCTGACGCTGGATTTGAAAAAGCCCGAGGCCCAGGAAATCGTCAAACGCCTGGTCGAAGACGCCGACATCGTCTGGGAGAACTTCCGCCCGGGCGTCATGGACCGCTTCGGCCTGGGGTATGAGACGCTGAAGGCGATCAACCCGAAACTGATCTATTGCGCCGTTTCCGGCTTCGGCCATTCCGGGCCGGAAAGCGCCAAGGCCGCGTTCGACGGCAAGATCCAGGCCATGTCCGGCATCATGTCGATCACCGGCGAGCCCGAGGGCGGGCCCATGCGCGCGGGCTTCGCCGCCTGCGACATGATCGGCGGGATGACCGGCGCGTTCGCCGTCTCCGCCGCCCTGCATCAGCGAACAATGACCGGCGAGGGCCAGTTCGTCGACGTCGCCATGCTGGATTCGACCCTTAATTTCCTGGCCCAGCACGTCACGGAATACACCGTCGCCGGCTTCGTGCAGCGGCAGTACGGCAACCTTTCGGTGACCCGCAAGGTCACCGCCGACCGCTTCCGCTGCGGCAACGGGTTCATCATCCTGGCGATCCTGTTGGAAAAACAGTTCGTCAATCTGATGAAGGCGCTGGGGCGGGAGGACGCATTGTCCGACCCCCGCTTCGCCGATTGGACGACACGGACGGAAAACGCGGGCGCCCTTCGCGACGTTATCGAAGGCGCCATGCGCGACGGCGATCCCGAATCCTGGGAACAACGCCTGACCGAGGCCGACGTGCCTTGTGCCACGGTCAAGGGCATCGACGAGATCGCCGAACATCCCCAGGTCGCGGCGCGCAACCTGCTGCAGGAAGTGGACTCGGCACATGGCCCGCTGCGCCTGGTCGGCCCGGGGTTCAAGCTGGCCCACGGGTCGGGCGCCATCGACAGCGCCCCGCCTCAGGTCGGCGAACATTCCGACGAAATCCTGGCCGAGGCCGGGTTCAGCGCCGAAGACATCGCCGCCTGGCGGGCAGGGGGCGTGGTGGCATGAACAACACCCTGGTCAACGGCATGGCGCTTTTGGAAGTGCTCGCCCATAGCGACCGCGCGCTCGGCGTCTCCGAGTTGGCGGCGCGGGTCGATCTGGGCAAAAGCAACGCCCATCGCTTGCTGCAGACCCTGACCGAACTGGGCTACGTCCGGCGCGACGCGGCGACCGGCACCTACGCGGCGGCGATCCGCCTGTGGGAATTGGGCACGGCGATGATCGATCATTTGGACCTGCGTCAATTGGCGCTTCCGGCCATGGAAGCCCTGCTCGCGCGGACGCGCGAAAGCGTCCATCTCTCGGTTCTCGACGGGGACGAAGTCGTCTACCTGCACAAGCTGGAAAGCCCCGAGCCCGTGCGCGCCTATTCGAAAATCGGCGGCCGCGCCCCGGCGCGCTGCGTCGCCACGGGCAAAGCTTTGCTTGCGGCCCTAGGTGAGACGGCGCTCGCGGGGCTTGCTGAAAACCTGCACGCTCATACGGCCAAAAGCATCACTGACCCCGATGGCTTTCGTCAGGAAATGGTGGGTATCCGCACGCGTGGCTACGCCACCAACGCCGGTGAATGGCAGGAAACGGTTTGCGGCGTCGCGGCGCCCATCCATGATCCGGCGGGCGGCGTGATCGCCGCCATCGGCGTTTCGGGCCCGGCGGAACGCCTGCGGCCCGGGCGGTTCAAGGCCCTGGGCGCCGAGGTCGTCGCCGCCGCCGACGCGGTCGAACGCGCCCTGGCGGGTGATGCCGATACGGCCGCCGCTCCTTTCGATCCTTGCGCCATCGGTTCCGGCGGCGCATCTCTGTCACCGGCCCCCGGCCGATCCACCCCTCACCCCCAACAGGAAGAAAAACGGAGGGCATCCGAATGACCGCTTCCACCGACACCATCGCGCCGCTGCGCGATTTCGTCATCGGCATGACGAACCTGGTCTCCAAGACCGACGACGAACCCACCCTGATCGCCGAGGGCCGCAAGCTCCTGGGCACCCTGGTCTCGCGCGACGACTGGCTGCCCGAGGAATTCGCACAGCCGCATCCCGAATATTATCAGCAGTACCTTCTGCACGCCGATCCGCTGGAACGCTTCTCGGTCGTCAGCTTCGTCTGGGGCCCGGGCCAGAAGACGCCCGTCCACGACCATACGGTCTGGGGCCTGATCGGCATGCTACGCGGTGCCGAAAAGGAAGTTCGCTTCGAAGAAGACGCCCAGGGCAAGCTGGTCCGCGTCGGCGACGAAGCCGAATTGAAACCGGGTCAGGTCGAGGCCGTTTCGCCGACCATCGGCGATATCCACGTCGTCGAGAACTCCTTCGCCGACAAGCCGTCAATCAGCATCCACGTCTACGGCGCCAACATCGGCGCGGTCTCGCGTCATGTGTTCAAGCCGGACACGAACGAGGTCGTTCCCTTCGTTTCGGGCTATTCGTCGACCAACGTGCCGAACCTTTGGGACCGCTCGGCGACCGTTCGGGCCGGTCTGTCGGCCGCCTGACCCGATGACCGATACGCTGATCATCACCAAGGACGGGGGGGCGACCGTCGTCACCCTGAACAAGACGGACCGGGCCAATGCGCTTGGCCCGGAACTGGTCGAGGCCCTGTTGGACGCCGTCGCGGCGGCGTCCACCGACGGCACGCGGCTGCTGCTCCTGAAGGGCGAGGGCAAGAGCTTCTGTTCCGGCTTCGACTTGTCCGACCTGGCCGAGGTTACCGACGGCGATCTGGTCAACCGGCTGATCCGCATCGAAACCCTGTTGCAGGCGGTCTATCACGCGCCCATGCCGACCCTGGCCTTGGCGCACGGCCGGGTGTTCGGGGCGGGGGCGGATCTGTTCTGTGCCTGCAGTTCGCGGATCGCGGCCCCCGGCACCTCGTTCCGCATGCCGGGGCTGGGTTTCGGCATCGTGCTGGGCACGCGGCGCCTCAAGGTCCGTGTCGGCGAGGATCAGGCCCGGCGTATCCAGAATTCCGGCCTGACCTTCAAAGCCGAGGAAGCCTTGGACCTGGGCTTCGCCACGGGCGTCGTCGATCAAGACGGCTGGGACGGTGAGGTCGATGCCGCCCGCACGGCGGCCCATACCCTGACGCCGACGGCGACGGCGGACCTGTTCCGCGTCACCGTGACCGACACGCGGGACGCCGACATGGCGGATATCGCGCGCACGGCCTCGGTCCCCGGCCTGAAGGACCGCATCACCGCCTACCGCGAGGCGGCATTGAAGGCAGCGGGCAAGAAGTAGAGATCGGCCTATCTGGACGGCGGCGGCTCTCGCGGCGTTATGCGATGAAGTCGCCGACCTCGCGCGAAATTTCCGTCACTTTGCGGATCAGCGGCGAAACGTTGTCTTCCGCGGAAATGACCGAGAACGTGAACGGCGCCAGCGGCGGGTCCATATCCAATGCCTGCATGCGTCCGTTCTCCAGATCGTCCGTATAGAACTTGCGCGGCAGCAAGGAAACGCCGAGCCCCGAGCGGACCAGACCGGCGCTGATCTCCATGGAATTGGAAAAATTGATGCGTTTCGCCTGAACCTTGTTTTGCCGAAACCAGGCATCCTGGGCGCGGGCGAGGTAGGAATTGGGGCCGATCGTGATGATCGGCCATTCTTCCAACTGGCGGGGATGCAGGACCCCATGCGCCGGGTTCAGCGACGGCGCGGCCATGAACGCGAAATCCACGTCGCCGATGGCCACGGCGTTCAGGCCGGGCAGGTCCATGCCGCCGACCGGCAGGATGCAGAGATCCATTTCCCCGGACCGCAGCATGTCATGCATGTTGCCCGTCAGGCCGACCTCCAGACTGATCTCTATCCGAGGATAAAGCTTGTTCAGGGCGGCGACCAAATCCGGCAACCAGGTCAGGGCGATCAATTCCGCGATCCCCATGCGGAACGACCCGGTCAGGGTTTCCGGATCGCCGACCGTCGCCTTCAATTCCGTCGTCAGCAAATGGATTTCCGCGGCATAACGCAGCAGGTCGCGGCCTTTGGGCGTGACCCTGACCTTGCGTTGCGAACGGTCGAGCAACTGAACCCCCAGGTCCGCCTCCAATTCCGCGATCCGCATGGACACGGTCGACTGCGTCGAATGCAGCTTATTCGCGGCCTTGGTGAAGGAGCCGTAATGCACGACCCAGCGGAAGGTTTCCAGTTGCACCAAGTTCATCAAAATTATTGATCCTGAATATCAAATCTAATCGTTTCTTTTGTTGATTAACTCCGCGATAGCATCCGTCGTCAAGGAATTCAGACCACAGACCGAGACGGAACCCGGCCCATGGAACCCATACTCAGGGAAATCACCGACGAAGAAGTCCGCCGCTATCAGGAAGACGGCGTCGTCCTGTTGAAGCAGCTCTTCAACAAGGAATGGGTGGCGCGTCTGCGCGATCTGGCCGAGGAAGACATGCGGTCGCCGGGCCGCCTGCACCAGGAATTATCGAAGGACGGGGGGCGGTTCTTTTTCGACACCTTCCTTTGGACCTTCAATCCCGGGTTCAAGGAATTCGTCTTCAACTCGGCGGCGGCGGAAATCGCCGGCCGCGTCATGGGGGCGGAAAAGGTCAATATCTTCTTCGACCAATTGCTGATCAAGGAGCCGGGAACATCGGAGCGCACGCCCTGGCACCATGACGTGCCCTATTGGCCCGTACGCGGCGATCAGGTTTGCACCCTGTGGCTCGCCCTGGACGAGGTCGACAAGGACAACGGCGCCGTCGAGTACATCAAGGGCTCGCACCGTTGGGGAAATTGGTTCAAGCCGCCGGCCTTCGCGGGCGACGATAGGTACAAGATCGATCTCGAACCGGTGCCGGACATCGAGGCCGAGAAAGACAAGCACGAGATTATTCAGTTCGAACTGGAGCCGGGCGACTGCACGGTGCACCATGGGCTTCTGGTCCATGGCGCGCCCGGAAACTCGGAAGAAGGCAAGCGGCGCCGTGCCTATGTGACCCGATGGGCGGGCGACGATGCGGTTTATACGCCGATGCCCAACATCCAGGAAATGATGTGGGATCCGGGTATTCCAGAAGGTGGCGCCCTGGATTGCGATCTATGGCCGGTCGTCTGGACGCGATAACGCGGGCGATGACGCAGGTTAAGTGACGATGCGGTTCCGCAGGACCCGATGCCAAGGGGGCGGAGCCGAAGAGACGACGTGAAGAAGTGAAAAAGTGAAAAGGCGGCCTGCCGGGGCGATAGAACCCAGCAACGGAAAGCAGGCTTTTTGGGGAATCCCTCCAAGCAATTGGCCGGAAGGCCGGGCGGTCGTTCGTCCGGACGGCGGGCCTTAATCACGGCAGAACAGGGAGTGCCTTTATGTTCGATACCACCATTAAAAACCGGGGCGCGATGACAGGGCGCTTCAAAAAAACCGGCTTACTCGCCGTCGCCTTCGCGGCGGCGATCGGTCTCGGTCAGGCCCTTGCCGGTCCCGCCGACGCGGCGGAAGGAACCTTCAAGATCGGCATGACGGCCTTCTTGTCAGGCCCGGCGGCCGATGCCTTCGGCGTGCCGTCCATGAACGGCGGCAAACTGATGGTCGATGCCCTGAACAAGGGCGAGGTGCCGGGGCCCTATAAAGGGTCGGTCGGGATCGGCGGCATGAAGATCGAAATCGTGCCCGTCGACGAAGCCGGCGGCGCCCAGGTCCAGATCCAACGCTTCCGCGACCTGGTCCAGCGGGAAAAGGTCGATGCCGTGGTCGGATACGACGGTTCGGGCAACTGCCTGGCCGTGGCACCGGTGGCGGAAGAATTGAAGGCCCTGGCGATCTTCAGCGGCTGCGGCACGCCGCGCATTTTCGAGGAAGCGTCGTATGAATACGTCTTCCGCGCCGGCGCCCACAGCACCATGGACAACGTGGCGCTTGCCCATTACGTGGCGCGCAAGCTGCCGGACGCCAAGACCGTCGCCGGGTTCAACCAGAACTATTCCTGGGGTCAGGATTCCTGGCGCGATTTCAAGCTGGCGTTGGATACGTTCAAACCCGGCATGAAGGTCGTCGATGAATTGTTCCCCGAAAAGGGCGCGGGCCAGTACGGCGCGCAGATCAGCGTGCTGATGCGCAAGAAACCCGACGTCGTGCATTCCAGCCTGTGGGGCGGCGATCTCGAAGCCTTCCTGTTGCAGGCCGGTCCGCGCGGCCTGTTCAAGAAGACCAACGTGGTCTTCGCCATGGCCGAACACGTCCTGCCCCGCCTGGCCGAAAAAGTGCCCGAGGGTCTGATGACCGGTGGCCGCGGCGCCGTCGGTGCCCTGCACCCGGATACGCCGTTGGCGAACTGGTTCTACAAAGCCTACGAGGAACGCTACGGCATTCCCGCGGTCCAGGCGCCGTTCCGTTTCGTGCAGACGATCCTGGGCTTGAAGACGGCGGTCGAAAAGGCGATGGCGGCCAACGGCGGCAAGAAGCCGACGACCGAGGAAACCGCCAAGGCCTTCGAATACGCGACCTTCGAAGCGCCGACCGGCATGATCAAGATGGCGATCGGCGGCGGCCATCAGGCGATCCAGGACAACGCCATCGGCATTTCCAAATGGAACGCCGAGAAGAAGCGCGTCGAACTGGTCGACGTCGAATACTTCAAGGCCGAATGCATCAATCCGCCCGACGGTATGAAGGCCGTCGAATGGATCGAAAAAGGCTTTCCCGGCGCCAAGTGTGACTAGGCGTTTCGTTCCGGGCAGTGAGACCGGTAGAGTTGAACGTCGCCTTCAGAGCGGACGGCGTGAACTCTGCCGGCTTTCGCCCGGTCACCCCCCATTGACGGGAATTGTCGCGTGGACGTTTTCCTAACCATTCTGGTCGACGGCACCATTTACGGGGCCTGGCTGTTCCTGATCGCCATCGGGCTGACCCTGGTCTTCGGCGTGATGAAAATCCTGAACGTGGCGCATGGCGCGCTTTATGCCATCGGCGCCTATGCGGCGGCGACGCTGGTCGGCGGCAATGTGATCGAGGAAGTCGCCGGATTCTGGGCCTTGCCGCTGATGCTGTTGGGCTCGATCCTGGTCGCCGTGATCCTGGGGCCGTTCCTGGAAAAATTCGTGTTGCGCCTGTTCTACGGGCGGGACGAAGTGGTGCTGCTGTTGGTGACCTTCGGGGTGTCGTTGATCCTGGAAGACGTCATCCGGATGATATGGGGCGTTTTCTCGCAATATGTGGCGGCCCCCTACAGCCTGTTCGGCAACGTCGAAATGGGGCCCTTGTATTACGTCGGATACGACTTTTTCGTCGTCGCCCTGGCGGTCCTCGTCGGCGTCGCAACCAGCCTGTTCCTCAGCCGAACCATCATGGGAAAGATCGTTCTTGCGGTCATCCACGATGCAGAGATCAGCCGCGCCATGGGCGTCAACGTGTCGCGGGTCTATCTCTACACCTTCACCTTCGGCGTTTTCCTGGCCGCCGTCGCCGGGGCCTTCACCTCGCCCATGTTGGCGGTCACGCCGTCGATCGGCGTCAACGCGATCATTCTCAGTTTCGCCGTGGTCGTGATCGGCGGCATGGGGTCGATCGGCGGCGCCGCGGTGGGGGCGGCCCTGGTCGGGCTGTCCCGCGCCACGGCCATCAATTTCTGGCCCGAAGCCGAACTGTTCGTCATCTACGCCGTCATGGCCGCTGTTTTGTTGTTCCGCCCCCAGGGGCTGTTCGGCGAACCGGCGCAACGGAGAATTTGACCCGTGATCCACGCCGTCACTTCATCGCCCCCGCTTGCCGCATTGGTTTGCGCCGCCGCCCTGATGGCCGTCGGTCTGATGCTGCCGGACTGGGTCCTGTTCACGGCGTCCCTGGCCTTGGCCAAGGGATTGGTCGTGCTGGGCCTCGTGCTGTTGTTGCGCATGGGTGCCGTGTCCTTCGGCCAGGGCATGTATTACTGCCTGGGCGCCTATATCTGCGGGCTGGTCGGAAACGCGACGGGCGTGCAGGACGCCCTTTTCCTGGTGATCCTGTCGGGTCTCGGCTGTTGTGCCTTGGGCGCGGTGCTGGGCGTGTTTCTGTCGGCCTACCGCGGGGTCTTCTTCGCCATGTTCAATCTGGCGCTGTCGATGATCCTCTACGGCGCCTTGTTGAAGGCGACCTCGGTCGGCGGCTCGGACGGTATCGGGATCGCACCGCCCAGTTACTTCGGCCTGTCTCCCTCCGACGAATACCGCTCGATCCTGTTCTACGCCTTCGTGGTGGTGATCGCCGCGGGCGTCGGTCTGGCCACGCGGATTTATATGCGATCCGAATTGGGCCTGGCCGCCCTGGCCGTGCGGGACAATGAAATCCGCCTGGAATACCTGGGCCTTTCCGTGCGCCGGGTGATCGTCTTCAACTATGCGATCGCCGCCGGGCTGGCCGGTTTGGGCGGAGGGCTGGTCGCGCTGGTCTCGGGACACATCATCCCCGAGTTCGCCTATTGGACGACGTCGGGCGAGTTCGTCTTCATGACCGTGCTCAGCGGCCCCAGCAGCATCGTCGCCGCCTTCGGTGCGACCGCCCTGTTCGAGACGGTGCGTCTGGTCGCCGGCCAGTACCTGCCAAACGCCTGGCAGCTCATGCTGGGGGCGTTCCTGTTGCTGTCGATCCTGTTCCTGCCGAACGGCATCGGGGCTCTGGCCGCCGGGCGCCGCCGTACCCGTGCCCCCGACGCCAAGGAGGATGCCCGGTGAGCATCGCATTGAACGCACAGGGCCTGTCGAAGTCGTTCAACGGCATCAAGGCGGCAGACGGCGTCTCGGTCAGCGTCGCCGACGGCGAGTTCGTCAGCTTGATCGGCGCCAACGGTGCCGGCAAGACGACCTTCATCAACATGGTCACGGGCTATGTCCGCCCGGATGTCGGCTCGATCACCAGCTACGGCCGCGAGATCGTCGGGCTGTCGCCGTTGCAGGTCACCCGCCTGGGAATCTACCGTTCCTTCCAGATCCCCCAGGTCTTCACGGGCCTGACCCTGATGGAGAACCTGACCGTCGCGATCAACGCGGTGACGGCGCACGAACGGCCGCTGCTCAGCCCGCGCAAGGCGGCCTTGAACCCGGACTCCCGCGACCGCGTCGACGCGGTGATGGAGCGGTTCCAGCTGGGAAAATATCGCGATCATCTGGTCTCCGAAATCTCAGGCGGCATGCGCAAGTTGCTGGACGTCGGCATGGCGACGATCAATTCGCCCAAGGTCCTGATGCTGGACGAACCGACCAGCGGCGTCGCCTCCGAAGAGAAATTCGATTTCATGGATCTGGTGATCGAGGCCCTGTCGGATCAGAAGGCGGCGGTGCTTTTCGTCGAACACGACATGGATATCGTGCGCCGCTATGCCGACAGGATCGTGGTGTTTCACGAAGGCCGCGTCCTGGCCGACGACCGGCCGGATGCGGCGCTCGCCCAAGAGGACGTCCGGCGCTATGTAACGGGAAAGGCCTGAGCCATGGACGCCATGCCCCAAGAAAACACGATTCCTGCGGCGCCGATGCTGGCCCTTCGCGACGTCGAGGTCGCGATCGATAAGGCGCCCATTCTGCGCGGCATTTCCTTCGCCGTCGAACCGGGGGAAATGGTCGCCTTGATCGGCCGCAACGGCGCGGGCAAGACGACGACCCTGCGCGCGATCATGGGGTTGTTGTGCGTTCAACGCGGTGAGATATCCGTCCAAGGCGAGATCGCATCGAGCCGCCCCGCGCATCTGCGGGCCGGGCTGGGAATCGGCTACATGCCCGAGGACAGGCGATTGATCCCCCATTTCACGGTCGAGGAAAACATCCTGATGCCCAGTTGGCTGGTCGACATTCCGGACCTGCGGGCATCGCTGCAGGAGGTCTATGACCTGATCCCGGAAATCGCACCCCTGGCGAAACTGCCGGCCCTGTCCTTGAGCGGCGGGCAGCAGAAGCTGGTGGCGCTGGGCAGGGCCCTGTTGGTCGGCCGCCGGATGCTGTTGCTGGATGAACCCTTTGAAGGGGTGGCCCCGGCCCTGGTCGAACGTCTGCAGGAAATCATGGCCCGCCTGAGCGCGGGCAACGAGCGGACCGTCCTGGTCTGCGATTCCAGTCTCAGCGAAAGCCACGGCCACTACGACCGGCATCTGTTCATCGAGCGGGGACAGGTGTCGTCCCGGCTTGCCTGATGATCGCGGCCGGCGGCATTGCCGTTCAGGCAAACGAAAACACCCCGCCCAATGGGCGGGGTGTCGTCGTTTGCGGCGGAACGTCCGCCGGATGTCAGGCCGTTACTTGAACTTCTGGATTTCGCCGCTTTTGACGCGGGCGAAATAGCTGTCCAATTCCTTCTTCACGATCGGCGACAGGATGTAGAGGCCCAGGATGTTGGGCACGCAGATCAGGAAGACCAAGGCATCCGAGATGTCCAGGATCGGGCCCAACTGCACCGTGCAGCCGAGCGCCACGAAGAAGCAGAACAGCAGCTTGTAGATCAGCTGCAGTTTCGGCGCTTCGCCGAACAGGTAGGACCATCCCTTGAGCCCGTAGTACGACCAGGAAATCATGGTCGAGAAGGCGAACAGCATCCCGGCCAGGGCCAGCGGGATCGGGAACCAGGAAATCTGGGTCTCGAAGGCGGCGGAGGTCATGGCGATGCCCGTCGCGTCCCCGGCGAACCCGGGATGGGCGACGGCCGTCGTGCCGATCACCAGGGCGGTGATGGTGCAGATCACGATGGTGTCGATGAACGGCTCCAGCAGGGAGACCACGCCTTCGGTGACCGGTTCGTTGGTGCGCACCGCCGAATGGGCGATGGAGGCAGAACCGATGCCGGCCTCGTTCGAGAACACGGCGCGTTGGAAGCCGATGATCAAGGCACCCAAGGCACCGCCCGCGACGCCTTCGCCGGTCATCGCACCGGTGAAGATGTTGCCGATGGCTTCGGGAATGGCCGAACCGTTCATGGCGATCACGATCAGGGCAAAGACCATGTAGAAGATCGCCATGAAGGGCACGATCTTTTCCGTCACGCGGGCGATCGATTTGATGCCGCCGACGATGACCAGATAGACGATCCCCGCCATGATGATGCCGACCAGCCAGCCGAGCCCGTCGAGGGCGCCGCCCGCGACGTTGTTCAACTGCACATAGGCCTGGTTCGACTGGAACATGTTGCCGATGCCCATGGCGCCGATGAAGATGCCGATGGCATAGAACGCCCCCATGAACTTGCCGAAGCCGTCCATGCCGCGTTCGGCAAAGCCTTTGCGCAGGTAGTACATCGGGCCGCCGGAAACGGAGCCGTCCGGGTTCTCGTTCCGGTATTTCACGCCCAGCGTACATTCGACGAACTTGGTCGACATGCCGAGGAACCCGGCCATGATCAGCCAGAACGTCGCCCCCGGGCCGCCGACGGTCACGGCGACGGCGACGCCGCCGATGTTGCCGATGCCGACCGTGCCGGAGACGGCCGTGGCCAGCGCCTGGAAGTGCGAGACTTCACCCGCGTCCTTGGGATTGGCGTAATCGCCGCGCACCAATTCGATGGCATGCTTGAAACCCCAGATGTTCACGAATCCCATGCGGATGGTGAAGAACACCGCACCGACGACCAGCCACAGCACCACCAGCGGCAGCTGCGCGCCGAACACCGGGATCTTGAAGAAAACGATGGCGCCGATCGCGGATGCGATGGGGGCCGTTGCGCTGTTGATAGCTTCGTCGAAGCTGGCGAAGGCAGCGTCCGGTGCCGCCATGATGAAGGCCATGGCCAAGGCGAGGCCGGCCATAGAAAACTTCCCCTTAAGACTATGCATAATCATTCCCCACTTCATCACGCGTTACGGCACAACGGTCACGGGGACCGTCGAAATCTGGATCAGCGACGAGGCGACGCTGCCGAACAGCAGGCGTTGTGTCTTGGACCCGCCGGTGCGGCCGACGTACATTTGGATGACGCCGGTTTCCTCGGCGATGTCGGCCAGCATTTCGGCCGGGTTGCCGTGACGCACGATCGATTCGAAGGCGACGCCGGCGGCCGACGCGGCCGCCTCTGCCGGGCTGAGAAGGGCTTCCTTGGCGCGGTCCAATTCTTCCTCGCGGCGTTTGTGCCGCTCGGCCAGTTCGTCCGGCGTGTGGAAGCTGAACGGCGACCATTCGATGATATGGACCAGGACCAATTCCGTGCCCGACGATTTGGCGACGGTGATCGCGGCCTTCAGCGCCCGTTCACTCCCCGGACTTGCATCGACGGCTACCAAAAATTTTTCTGTCATTCTCTGAATCCCCTTTTAATTGCGATGACGCCGGAAACCGGACCGATCGTTGGCCACAGGGACCGGCGAATTGCATAGGCTGACGCGACGTTGCGCTGAACGGTCCGGGCGGCGGAATTCATCCTTGAACGCCTAGGGCAAGCGGCGCGCCGATGGTTCGGTGGCGCGAAAATGCCCGGACCCAATAGAAGTGTAGCTTAATTTAAATATTCTAATACAGCCAGCGCGGGGCGACCGATGGCGCCAGTTCGCGTTAAGCGGGATTGCCGGCGGCCGGTCAGGTGGGGACGGGGGGCTCGAATATCCGGGCGTTTCCGGCCTCGTCGGCGGCCAGCAGGGCTGCCCCGTCGCCGCGCCAGGCAAGGGCGGAAATCGCGGCGCCATCGTTCGGCGGCAGGAACCATTGCCGCCCGGATTCCAACGCGATGACGGTCACCGAGCCATCCCGCTGCCCGACCGTCAGGGTCGCCAGCAAGGGATGCCACGCCAGGCGGCAAATTGCCGCGGGGCTTTCCAGCGTCATCTCCCGCTCGGGGCGAACCGGTGGCGTGTCGCCGGAGAAATGCCAGAGCAGCAACCGTTCGCCCGCCGACGCGGCCAGCCAGGCGGAATCCGCCGACCAGCAGGGCAGGATCAGGCGTCCCCATTCGGAGGCCAGCAAAACCTCGCCGTCGTCCGCCGGCTGCCAGGCGAGCAAATCGCCTTCCTGCGTCGGCCCGGCGAGATATCGTCCGTCCGCCCGCCAGGCCAAGGTACGGATGGCGCCGCGTACGGGATGCTCGGTCGCCGGCGCGCCGTTCCAAGGCACCAATGTGAAGCCCGCCCGATGGGTCAGCGCAATCGCCGCGCCGTCCCACCGCATCGCGGCCCCGGTGGCGGCGCCGGCCAGGTCCGTGACCTTGCGCATGGCGCCCGTCTCGGGGTCGAACAGGGTGATGCCGCGCGGCGTCACGGCGGCCCAGCGTCCGGTCGCCGAATGCAGCAGAAGATGTTCGATCCAGCCGCCGGGGGCTTCCCATTCCTCGACGACGCCGCCTGCATCGACGCGGCGCAGGACACCGCCGTCGCCGCCCGCAAGGCATCCCGCCGGCAGCCCGGCGAGGCAGAGGGTGATGGCGTCGGGCGTTTCCCGAACCTGGGGGCTGCCGCCATCGGGCCAGCAGGCTATACTGCCGTCGGCCAGGCCCAGCCAGGCCGTGCCCGCGCCGTCGAAATCGGCCGCGGTGACCCCGGCGGGCAGGGTCACGCCGGTGCAGGTCGGCGGAATTTCAATCTCCGGTCCGGTCATGCCGGGCCACCCCCTTCGTCGCGGATCGATCTACAGGACACGACATGACCCCAGCCGACCATCGTAATCAATCCCTGATCGCCGAGGATTTCACCGGCAAGGACCTGGCCGCCGCCCGGTTCGGCGGCGCGGATTTGAAGATGGCGGGGTTCGCGCGGGCGGTTCTGACGGGTGCGTCGTTCACCGGATGCGACCTGCGCCGGGCCCAGTTTGCGGGCGCGGCGGCGGCGGGCGCAGATTTCACCGGCGCGCGCCTGGATGCGGCGGCGGCTGAGGACGCGGATTTTTCGCAGGCGCGTCTGGCCGGGGCGAGCCTGGCGCAATTCCAAGGCCGGGGCATGGACCTGCACGGCGCGGTTCTGACGAACTTGCGGGCACCCGGCATCCTGTTGGCGGGGGCGGATCTGTCCGAAGCCGATGGGCTGGGCGGCGATTTCGGCGGCGGCGTGTTTATCGGCGCGCGCCTTTGCCGGGCCCGGTTGGCGGGGGCCTGTCTGGCTGGGGCGGATTTCACCGACGCCGATCTGCGGGACGCCGATCTGACGGGGGCCAATCTGCGGTTCGCGATCTTCGAGCGGACGGACCTGACCGGTGCCGATCTGACCGGAGCCGATCTGACCGGCGCGCGGTTCACGGATTGTCCGGGAACGGACGCGGCCATGGTCCGGGCGGCGGCATCGTCCCTGGCGGCGAATTACTGGAAATAACGAAAAGATCGTCTGGGCCGTTTTCTGGTGCGCCGGGGCGGTCGGCTTCAGGCGGCCGTCGGTTTGCGCGCCCAGTCGCCGCCGTGTTCGGTCAGCAACAGTGACAACAATGCCTCGGACGGGCCGCGCAGGGATGCCCGCGGATTGCCCAGGCGGCAGACGATGGCGCCATCGATGATCAGGATCAGCTGATCGACGAAGCCTTCGGGGTTTTCCAATCCGGCCTCGCGGGCGAGATGCTGCAGGAAACCCTTCACCTGGCTCTTGTGTTCCAGCGCCAGGGCGCGGACGTCCTGGTCCGACTTGTCGCTTTCGGAAATCGCGTTGATGAAGCCGCAGCCGTAATAGTCGTCGCGCGAGAACCAGTCCTCCAGCACGGCGAAGATGTTCAAGAGCCGCTGGCGCGGCGTGCGCCCGGCCTGTTCGATGGCGTCGAAGAACCAGGTCCGCCATTGGCGGCCTTCCAGTTCCAGGGCCGCGTTGACCAGCGCCTGTTTCGAGCCGAAGCGGTTGTAGAGGGTCATCCGCGAGACGCCGGCGGCGTCCAGAACTTCCTGCACGCCGGTGGCGGCGATCCCCTGTTTGCAGAACAGGTCCCGGGCGGTTGAGACCAATCGGTCTGCCGGGTCGTTGGCCCGTCGGCGTTTCGGTACGGTCATCGTCGGGATCGTTTGATCGTCCATGTCCCGCGCCTTCCGATCTGGTTGTTCACTGGCTTCTTATGCCCCCGTTTTCGGAAAATCGCAAGAAATCAAACGAATTTATTGAATTCTCATGGGGCGATGACAGGCCGAGGGCGCGGAAAATGGGTGCTTTCGATCACCGCGAACCACTTGATTTCAATGCTGCGCTGCATGAATCTGTGTTGCATTGCAAAAATTCGTTTGACAAAAAAGAACGATCGGTCATTCTTTTTGGCATGGCTCGTTCAGCGCACATCCTGATCGAAAACGTCTCCCACCGGTATCGCTGGGGACAGGCGGTCGTTCTGGACGACATTTCCCTCACCATGGAGCCGGGGCTCAGCACCGCCATCGTCGGGCGCAGCGGCTGCGGCAAATCGACGTTGTTGCAGATCGTCTGCGGCATGATGACGCCCTCGTCGGGCAAGGTTTACGTGGACGGTACCTACGTCGACGGGCCATCGCCGAAATGGAACCTGATGTTCCAGGAACCGCTTCTGTATCCCTGGATGACGGTGTTCGAAAACGCGTCCCTCGGCCTGCGGTTCGCGGGCCGGATGAAGGAAGCGGCGAAAATCGTCGAGCCGTTGTTGGAAATGGTCGGCCTGTCGGCGCTTAAAGACGTCAACGTCCAACAGCTTTCCGGCGGCCAGCAGCAACGGGTGGCGCTCGCCCGCTCGCTCGCCGTCGAGCCGACCGCCCTGTTCCTGGACGAACCTTTTTCCGCGCTCGACGCAATTACCCGCCGCGCCCTGCAGCGCGACGTGCTGGAAATCACACGGCGCCTCGACATCACGCTGGTCCTGGTCACCCACGATCTGGACGAAGCGATTTCCATGGGCAACCGGGTCGTCGCCATGACGCCCAATCCGGGCCGCATCGCCGCCATCGAAGACACCGCGGCTCTGGCCGGCAACGGCGGACAGGCAGGCGGCGAGGCGGCCAGCGAAGACATGCGCCGCCGGCTCATGGCGCTCATCGGCGGCGACGCCGACGAGGACGGCCAAGAAGATGCCGACGCAACCGACACCACTTTCAACGTCGAAGAACTGCCGGAACGCGCCGGCGCCACAACCGCACCCGGCACCGATGCGCCGGATGCCATGACGCAATCCAAATCACAGACAGCGGGGGCTCGCCATGCATGACGAATTCGCAATGGCCGTTGACGAAGAAGTGCTTGAACAGGGAATTTCACGGCGCCAATGGCTCGACATCATGGCGAAGGGCGGCCTTGCGGCGGCGCTCGCCGGCTTGTCGATCCCGGCCATGGCGGCACCCGACGATGACGTCGTCCGCATCGGCTATCTTCCGATCACCGATGCGACGGCGCTGCTGGTGGCGCACGCCAACGGCTACTTCAAGGACGAAGGACTGGAGGCCGAGAAGCCGACCCTGATCCGCGGCTGGTCGCCCCTGATTGAAGGCTTCGCCGCGCGCAAGTTCAACCTGGTCCACTTCCTCAAGCCCATCCCGATCTGGATGCGCTACAACAACAAGTTCCCGGTCAAGCTGATGGCCTGGGCCCATACCAACGGCTCGGCCCTGGTCGTCGGCAAGGACACCGGCATCGACAGCTTCGCCGATCTGGGCGGCAAGCAGGTCGCCGTGCCTTATTGGTATTCCATGCACAACATCGTCCTGCAGATGGCGATTCGCGAAGCCAACGTGAAGGCCGTCATCAAGCCACAGGGTGCTGCGCTGGCGCCCGACGAATGCAACCTGCAAGTCATGCCGCCGCCCGACATGCCGCCGGCCCTCGCAGGTAGGAAGATCGACGCCTTCATCGTCGCCGAGCCGTTCAACGCCCTGGGTGAGTTGAAGGCCGGGGCCAAGATGCTGCGGTTCACCGGCGACATGTGGCGCAACCATCCCTGCTGCACCATCTGCATGCACGAGGACACGGTCGACACCAAACCGGAATGGACCCAGGCGGTGATGAACGCCCTGGTCCGCGGCATGAACTTCGCCATGGAGAACAAGGCCGAGACGGCGAAGCTGCTGTCCCGCGACGGGGAGAAGTATCTGCCCGCCCCGGCCCCCGTGGTGACACGCGCCATGACCTATTACGATCCCAAGGACTACGCCAGCCCCGAAGCGATCCAGCATCCCGATTGGGAATCGGGCCGCATCGATTTCCTGGGCTGGCCCTATCCGTCGGCGACCAAGTTCATCGTCGAGGCGATGAACGACACGGTGGTCAGCGGCGACAAGACCTTCCTGGAAAATCTGGACCCGGCCTTCGTCGCCGACGATCTGGTCGATTACAAATTCATCCGCAACGCGCTCGAGAAGTATCCCGAATGGAAGAAGCACCCGAGCGTCGATCCCAACAACCCGTACGAGCGCGAGGAGCTGCTGGCCCTATGACCACCGGCGTCGCACACCCGGCGGGCCCGCCCGCTTCCGCCCCGGCGGCGATCACGAACCTGATCAAAAGGTTCGCGCCCGCCGTCATCGGGGTGGCGGCGACGCTGGCGCTGTGGCAGGTCGGCGGCATCCTGGTCGCCATGAACCCGGACACGGCGTCCTTCGCCGATTTCGCGCCGGGCCCGACCTTCAACCGGTTGTGGGACATCCTGCAATCGGGCGAGGTCGTGGGCATGAGCCTGCCCAGCCTGGAACGCATCGGCCAGGGCCTATTATGGGCGATCGTCATCGGTGTGCCCGTCGGCATCGCCATCGGCAGGCTTGCCGTCGTCCGCGAGGCGACGCACCTGCCGTTCCAGTTCCTGCGCATGATCAGCCCGCTGGCCTGGATGCCCATCGCCGTCCTGGCGTTCGAAACCTGGCATGCCGCCATCGTCTTTCTGATCTTCGCCGCGGCCGTCTGGCCGATCACCTTTTCGACCGCCGCCGGCCTGCGCAAGGTCGATCCCAAATGGTTCCGTGTCGCGCAGAACCTGGGTGCCCGCGGCTGGCACATGCTGGCCGTCATCATTCTTCCGGCCATCGCCCAGGATGTCCTGACCGGCATCCGTCTGGCCCTGGGCGTCGCCTGGGTCGTGCTGGTGCCGGCCGAATATCTAGGCGTCACCTCGGGCCTGGGATACGCCATCAACGACGCCCGCGACACCCTGGAATACGACCGAATTACCGCCATCGTCCTGATCATCGGCGCCATCGGTTTCGCATTGGATGCCATCTGCCTCTATGCGATCCGCCGGTACAGCTGGGTCAGGAACGCCTGATCGACATTTTCAACGAAGGGAGTAACCATCATGTCGAACGAACCCGCCACCGCCCTCACCGGCTGCCTCGCCCCGATCGACAAGGGCGGTCTGGAAAGCCTGATCGCCAAGGGCAAGGAAAACCCGCAGGCCATCAAGACGCTCAGCTGTAAGACCGTGGCCGAAGGCCGCTTCCGGCACCTGAACTACATCCGCGATCGGGAGCCCTACATCGTCGACGAGCCGCCGGCCCTGCTGGGCGACGACACGGCGCCGAACCCGTCGGAAGCCTCGCTGGCCGCTCTCGGCTCCTGCCTGGCCGTCGGCATTCACGCCAACGCGGTCGCCCGTGGCATCACCATTCAGAAGCTGGAACTGGAACTGGAAGGCGATTTGAACATCACCGCCGTCTGGGGCACGGGCGACACCAGTGAAAAGCCCGTCGGCTTCACCGACGTGCGGGTCAAGGTCAATCTTGAGGCCGATACCTCGGACGAGGAGATCGCCGCCCTGATCGATCATGTCAAAGCCTGGTCGCCGGTCGCCAATACCTTTACCCGTCCGGTCAACCTGGACATCGACGCCGGCTGAGGCCGCCGCTCCCGCCGGCCGGGGGAGCCGACAAGAAAGAAAGGACGAACGCCATGCTGGGCGCATTGGAACAGGACGTGGCAGTGGGGGCCGTAACGGCGCCGGACGGCGGGTCGGACATGCTCGCCGCCGTCCGGGCCATCACGGACAATGACCTTCATCCCATCGTCAACCAGATCGACCGCGAAGGGGTGTATCCCGATGCGGTCATGCGGGCATTGGGCGCGGCCGGCGCCTATTCCCAGCATGTCGGGGCCGAACCGCGCCTCGACCTGGCGACCGAGGCCATGGCGATCGTCGGCGAGGAATGCCTGTCGACGTCGTTCTGCATGTGGTGTCAGAACGCCATGGCCTGGTATCTGGCCAATACGCCGAACGAAGCGTTGAAGTCCAAGATGCTGCGCGCCGTCTCGACCGCCGCCTTGGGCGCTGGGACGGGCCTGTCCAATCCCATGAAGACCTTCTTCGGGATCGAGAAAATGCGCCTCAAAGGAGTAAAGGCCGACGGCGGCTATGTCGTCAGCGGCACATTGCCCTGGGTCTCCAACATCGGCGAGGACCGGTATTTCGGGGCGATCTTCGGTTCCGACGGCGGCGACGGCCCGCCGGTCATGTTCTGCGTCGATTGTTCGGCGCCGGGCGTCAGCCTGTCGCAGAACGCCAGCTTCACCGCCCTTGAAGGAACCCGCACCTACGCGGTCAAGTTCAAGGAACACTTCGTGCCCGACGACATGATCCTGGCCGATCCGGCCGGTGAGTTCGTGCGCGATATCCGCGCCGGGTTCATCCTCATGCAATGCGGCATGGCGGCGGGCCTGATCGAAGGCTGTCTTCAGATCATGCGCCAGACCGACAAGTCGCACGAACACGTCAACCGCTTCCTGCCCGACCGGCCCGACGCCATCGCGGAAAAGCTGGCCGCATTGAAGGAAGAAGTCGTGATGCTGTGTCAGACGCCCTACGAGACGTCGGATGATTATTTCCGGGCGGTCCTCAAGGCCCGTCTCGCGGGAAGCGACCTTTCGCTGGTCGCGGCCCAGGCGGCGATGCTGCACGCCGGAGCGCGCGGCTATCTTTACGAGGCCCCGGCGCAGCGGCGGCTTCGTGAATCCTATTTCGTCGCCATCGTCACCCCGGCGTCGAAGCAATTGGCCAAGATGCTTCACGACATGGATGCTTGATCGGGCCCGCCCGGCCGCCTGAAGAAAACCCCGGCGCGGATGACCTGGATCAATGCGGCTTCGACGTCGTTCCCTAGGATGGTGCCAATGATCACCACCCCGAACGATGAGGAGCATCATCATGGTTCATCTTCTTGAAACCGACGCCCCGCAATCCCCGCTATTGAAAGAGGCGCTGAAAGCCCTCGACATTGATGCCGGCCATGTGCCGCAGGATCGCATGCGGCTGGCCAATGCGCGCTGCCAAAGCTGCGAACATTCCGACGCCTGCTTCTCCTGGCTGGCCGGGTTCGACGGCGCCCAGGACTATCATTGGTTCTGTCCCAACGCGCAGTTGTTCGACGGCCTGGCCAAGGCCGCCTGAGCGTCACAAACCTTTCGATTTCGGCATCCCGCGCGATCCGCTAACATAAGCGGGTCGCGTGGCCGTTCGTTTCGTCCGTGCCGCGCACGGAAATAAAGACGGCGAATGCCGCGCGTTCCAGGATCCCTCCAGGTAAATCGTTACGTCATGGCCTGTCCGCATCGCCGGGGAGAGGCGCCGATCCGCGTTGTGTCGCCCGCGGGTTACGTCAAGGTCATCGCCGTTTCATCGTTCCTTGGCATAACCGGCAGGCAATCGTGACCATCGAACCTGCAGGGAAGATAAGGAATGGACGGATTTTCCGGAACCTTGAGCGGTAAGAAGGGCCTGGTCGTCGGGATCGCCAACGATCATTCCATCGCCGCCGGATGCGCCGAGGCCTTCACCGAGGCCGGCGCCGATCTGGCGGTCACTTATCTGAACGACAAGGCGCATCCCCATGTCGCCCCCTTGGCCGACCGGTTGGGGGCGCAGATGCTGCTGCCGCTGGACGTCGAGGCCGATGGCCAGTTGGAGGCCGTGTTCGCCGAGATTGAAGCTAATTGGGGGCGCCTCGATTTCCTGCTTCATTCCATCGCCTTCTGCCCCATGGAAGACCTGCACGGCCGGGTCGTCGATTGCTCTGCCGCCGGGTTTGCGCGGGCGATGGATGTATCGGTGCATTCCTTCCTGCGCATGGCGCGGCTGGCGGAGCCGCTGATGACCGACGGCGGCAGTTTGCTGACCGTCAGCTATTATGGGGCCGAGAAAGTCGTCGACCGCTACAACGTCATGGGCCCGGTGAAGGCGGCGTTGGAATCGGCGACCCGCTACATGGCGGCGGAACTGGGGCCGCGCGGCATCCGCGTCAACGCGCTGTCACCCGGGCCGATCGCGACCCGCGCGGCGTCGGGCATCGCCCATTTCGACGACCTGATCGATCAGGCCCGCGCCCGCGCACCGGAACGCCAATTGGTCTCGATCCGCGAGGTCGGGGACATGGCGGCCTTTCTGATCTCCGACCGGGCGCGGTCGATCACCGGCGACGTCACCTATATCGACGCGGGTTTTCACATCATGTCGTAATGGGCGACGGCGTGCTTGCGGGAGGCGCGCCCGTCAGGTCTCCCGTGCCTCCATGCCGCGCTGGGCCAGAAGCTCCATGTGGAAGGCATGGATCAGGTCCTGTTTCTCGTGACCCTGGCGCGACAGGATGCCGATACCGCGGTGCACCGGCGGATGGCCGAAGGGAAAGCGCTTCAGGGCCATGGGAAAAGGCTGATTGAGGTAGCGCAGCGGCACGATGGACACGCCGTGCCCGAAGAACACCATGGTCGAGACGGCCTCCAACGTTCGAAAGCTCATCTTCTCCACCACTTCGATCCCGCGCTGCTTGAGCTGTTCGTCGACCAGATGGGAATACCAGGCGCGCCGGTCGAAGCGGATATAGGGATAGGCCCGCAGGACTTCTTCGTCGTAGGCCGCGGTGCAATCGAGCGGCGCGATGACGACCAGGGTTTCGTTGGCCACGGGCCGCCAATCATAGCCGTCGGGCACGGCGGCGGGCTCGCTGATCAGAACCACGTCGAAGGCGTCGGCTTCCAGTTCGCTGACAAGGTCGGAGGAAAATCCGTCGACGACCTGGAACGCAAGATTCGGATGCCGCGACTGCAGGGCCGACAGGGCGCGCGGCAGGATGCCGGTCAGGGTGGTGCCGACGGCCCCGATGCGGATCTGGCCGCTCAACTCGTCGCCCGAGGCCTGGACCAGCAGCCGGTCGTAAAGGCTGACGATCTCCTTTGCGTTGGGCAGGATCGCGCGGCCCTGCGGCGTCAGTTGCGCCGGGCGGACCGTGCGGTCGAACAGCGCCGTGGACAGGGTTTCCTCCAGCGTTTTCATCTGCAGGCTGACCGCCGAGGGTGTCATGTTCAAGCGGTCGGCGGCCTGGGCGAAGTTGCCGGACTCCGCCGCGACGACGAAGGTTTTCAGGTGTCTGACCCGCATGGTGGGCTCCCGGGGCTGGGGTGTGGCTGGAGAACCAAAGTAAGAAAACCTCACTAAATAAGTAAACAAATTTCGTTATTGAAACTTATGCCTCCTTCCTAAGATGACCGCCGACCGCGCCGATGGGATTGGCTGCATCGCGCGGGTCCGAGACCGCCGCCGGCATGCGGCATCGCCGATGTGTCACGGGAGGGACGCCATGTCAGAAAATGGGTTTGAGATGGGGCCGCTGCAGGGCTGCCGCGTGTTGGAATTGGGCTCCACGGTGGCGGGGCCGTACTGCGGGCGGCTGATGGCCGATTTCGGGGCCGAGGTCGTCAAGGTCGAATCCCCCGACGGCGATCCGGTCCGCAGCTTCGGCGATCAATTCGAAGGCAAGTCCCTGTCCTGGGCCAGCCTGTCGCGCAACAAGCGGGTGATCTCCGTCAACCTGAGGACCGAGGAAGGCCGCGCCTTGGTCGCCAAGCTGGCCGCCAAATGCGACGTGCTGATCGAAAACTTCCGCCCGGGCACCATGGAAAAATGGGGCCTGGGCTATGACGACCTGGCCAAGGACAACCCGGGCCTGGTGATGGTCCGGGTCAGCGGTTTCGGCCAGAGCGGGCCGTACCGCGACCGCCCGGGTTTCGGCATCATCGGCGAGGGGATGAGCGGCCTGCGCAGCATCACCGGCGAGCCGGACCGCCCGCCGAGCCGCGCCGCCGTGCCGTTGACCGATTACCTGACCGGCGTCTACGCGGCACTCGGCGCGATGATGGCGCTGTATCACCGGCGCGACACGGGCAAGGGCCAATGCGTCGATGCGACGCTTTACGAATCCGCCTTTACCGTGATGGAAGGTCTGATCCCGGCCTATGAAAAACTGGGCAAGGTCGCGGGCCGCGCGGGCGGGCGCTTGCCCGGGCATGCGCCCAACGATCTGTTCCCGACCGGCGACGGCAGCTACATCCACATCGCTGCCGGCAACGATTCCGTCTTTCGCCGTCTGGCCGATGCCATGGGCCGCCCGGACCTGAAGGACGATCCGCGCTTCGCCGAGGCCGTCACCCGCAACGAGAACGAGGCCGAACTGACGGCGCTGATCACCGAATGGACCCGCAGCAAGACACTGGCTGATCTGGACGAACGGTTGAACGCCGGGCATGTCCCGGCGGCGCCGATCTTCGACGTCGCCGATATTTTCCGCGACGCGCATTTCCGTGAACGCGACATGCTGCTGACCGTGCCCAGCGACGAATTGGACAGCGTCACCGTGCCCGGCGTGGTGCCCAAGTTGATGGGCTCGCCGGGACAGGTCCGATGGGCCGGGCGGCCGCAAGGTGCGGATACCCAGGCCGTCCTGGCCGAATACCTGGGCATGGATGGGGCCGCGATCGGCGATCTGGAATCCCAAGGTGTCATCGGATGTGGAGGAGAAGACAATGCCTAACGACGCAACCAACGACCGGATCACCTGGCCCGTCGAATACATTAGGCTGACCCGCGATCGGTATCGCAGCCACGGGTACGACGACTACCGCTGGGTTCATAACGACGGCCCGTCGGATCTCGTGAAACCGTCCAAGCCGTTGTGCGAGAGCAGGGTCTCGGTCATCGTCTCCGGCGGTGCCTACGTCGTGGGGCAGGTCGCCTTTCATTACAAGGACGACACCGGTATGCGGATGATCTCGAAGGATGTGGATACGTCGGACCTGCGGTTCAGCCATGTCGCCGAACGCTTTCTGCCCGACGCCCGGGCCGAACCCAATTGCCTGGTCCCGATCAACGCGCTTGCCCGCCTGGAACGCGACGGCGTCGTCGGGGAAATCGTCGATCCGCTGATCTCGTTGATGGGCGGCATCTATTCCAGCCGCAAGGTGCGCGAGATCGTCACCCCGGCGATCCTGGAAACCGTCCGGGATCAGGGCGCGGACGCCGTGCTGTTGATCCCCATGTGCCCGGTCTGTCACCAGACCATGTCGATGCTGGCCCGGTCCTTGGAAGACGACGGCATTCCCACGACCTTGTCGATCAGTGCGCTGGACATCGTGCAGTCGGTCAAGCCGCCGCGCGCCGCGTTCATCGACTACCCCCTGGGACATACGGCCGGAAAGCCCAACGATCCCGAGGATCAGTACGAGGTGCTGAAGGGTGCGCTCGGGCTGTTGGAGACCGTGACCGAGCCCGGCACCATCGTCGACATGGGCCGCGATTGGGACGATATCGATCCCGATTGGAAGGATAAGACCATCAACGACGACCAGTCCGACACCCGGGGCGCGCGGGATGAAACGCCGCGCTACCAATACCCCGAAGACAAGGTCCGCGCCGAACAGGTCGCCTAGGGCGCCGGTTTCGACGCGACCTGATCGACCAGGCGGAGCAGGCCGCTCAGCAGGCTGCCGCCCTCCGCCGCCAGTTCGTTGACGATGGTGAAATGGTTGAGGCCCGGCACGGTTTCCAACGCCGCCGGGATGCCCTGCCGGTTCAGTGCCTCGGCATAGACGGTCGATTGCCGCTGCAGTTCCGGCAATTCGCCGCCGCCGACGAACAGGCGATGGGGAATTTTCCTGTTCGGCAGATTGAACAACGGGCTCAACCCGGCGACTTCCTCGGGCGTCAAATCCAAGGCGTCGTTGATGTAGCTGAGCGCGATGGGCGTCAGGTCGAAAATCCCGCTGATCGAGAAGACGCCCGAAACCCCCGGGTGATCTGCGGTGAGAGCGGCAAGATGCCCGCCGGCGGACCAGCCGCCGACGACGACGGATGCGGCATCGAAGCCCAGGTCCGCGGCGGAATCGATCAGAACGTCGATGGATTGCGAAATCTCCGCGACGATCTCCGTCAGCCCCGCGTCCGGCGCCAGCGTATATCCCACCGTCGCGACGTTGACGCCCTTGGCGGTGGCGCCGTCGGCGACGAAGGCGAAAATTTCCTTGGTATTGCGATGCCAGTACCCACCGTGGATGAACACGAACAGCGGCGCACCAGGCGTCGCCGTGGGAAAGAAATCGATGCGGTTGTTGGCTTTGGGGCCGTAGGGCAGGTCGAGCCGCGCCGTCGGCCGGGCACGGGTCTCGTCGCTTCGCCGGCGCCAGTCTTCCAGATGTTCGGGGCTGTCCTTCACCGCGGCGGAATTGTTATAGGCCGCGTCGATCGCCGGGCGTTCCATGCCGCGATAGGCTTTGGTGGTCTGTTCGGTCGGCATGTTAAGCGGCGTCTCCGGCTGTCAGCCGGCGGCCCGGCGCGAGGTTGCTGCTGAGCCGCTCCGCGACGGTGCGGCGGATGGCGTTGAACGGTTCCGACGAGACGTCCCGCGGCCGGGGGAGGTCGACCGTCATGTCGCAATCGACGCGGCCGGGACCGGCGCTCATGACGACGATGCGGTCCGCCAGGACCACGGCCTCTTCCACCGAATGGGTGACGAAGATGACCGTCAATTTGGTCTGCTGCCAGATTTCCAGAAGCTCTTCCTGCAGCTTCGCCCGGGTCAGCGCGTCCAAGGCGCCGAACGGTTCGTCCATCAACAGGATGTCCGTGTCGTTGGCGAGCACGCGGGCAATGGCGACCCGTTGCTTCATGCCGCCGGAAAGCTGGCTCGGGTAATGATGGGTGAACTCGGTCAGGCCGACCATTTCCGTGAACTTGTCGGCGATCCGCTTCACTTCCTTGGCCGACATGCCGGCGTGCTTCGGGCCGAATGCGATGTTCTCGTGCACCGTCAGCCAGGGGAACAGGGCGTAGTCCTGAAACACGATGCCGCGGTCGGGGGCCGGCGCTTCGACCGGCCGGTCGAACACGCTGGCCGTGCCTTCGCTGGCCGTCTCGAACCCGGCGATGATGCGCAGCAGGGTCGACTTGCCGCAGCCCGACGCACCCAGCAGGCAGACGAACTCGCCACGGTCGATGTCCAGGTCGATCCCGCGGAGCGCCTGGAACGAACCGGTTTCGGACTGGAAGGATTTGCTCAGACCGGCGATGCGGATGATCGGCGGATGATTGTCCGGTGCTTTGGGGGCGGTATCAGACATGGTGCTGAGGGCTCCATCGCAGAAGGCGGTTGTTCAAGGAGACGATCAGGCGGTCGGACAGGTATCCGGTGACGCCGATCACGATCATGCCGGTAATCACCAGGTCGGTGCGCGACAGCGTCCGCCCGTCCATGATCACGGCGCCCAGGCCTTCGGGCACGCCGGTCATTTCGCCGACCACGATCAGGATCCAGGCGAAACCATGGCCCAGGCGCAGGCCGTTGAAGATGCTGGGGGTCGCGGCGGGCAGCACGACCGAGCGGAACAGCTGCGAGCCCTTGCAGCCCAACATGGCGGCGGCTTCGAGCAGCCGTTCATCGACCGACTTCACGCCGAACACGGTGTTCAGCAGGATCGGATAGAAAGCGCCCAGGAAAACGAGAAACACCGCCGATTTGGGCCCCAGGCCGAAAAAGATCATCGACAGCGGCAACCAGGCCGTGACGGGAACGGGTCGCAGCAACGACAGGGTCGGGTCGAGCATGGCGCGGAGAAGGGGCGAGCGGCCGAGCGCCACGCCCAACGGAATGCCGATCAGGGCCGCCGCCAGGAAGCCACCGTAAACCCGCTGCAACGAGACCCAGAGATGGATCGGCAGGCTGGCGCTGAAGCCGTCCTCGTAGATGCCGCCGAAGGCGAAATCCCACATCATGGTGAGAACGTCGCCGGGCGGCGGGATCAGACGGGTGCCGGTCCAGCGGACCATGAATTCCCAGAAGCCGATCAGGGCCAGGGGAAAGATCAGGCCCAGGCCGATTTTCCGCAGCCGCCGGGTAACGGCCCGGCCGAAAGCA